>CAFBOZ010000032.1_pt1 | contig 8411 bp, 4 predicted proteins | sample 7269531 | NCBI WGS metagenome assembly CAFBOZ01 (sample SAMEA6814124, study PRJEB35770) | uncultured Actinomycetes bacterium | biome: Freshwater; feature: Freshwater reservoir; material: water | place: Czech Republic | collected 2017-07-26 | depth 30m m | reverse complement strand
GACGGGCGCGCAGCGTCACGCGCTGCACCCTCAGGCGGTGGCTGACCCGGGGGGCGGTGCCTGGCTGGCCTATGACTCCCTCGCGGTGCCCGACCAGACCACCTCCGGGCTGACTCGCTATCGACCGGTGGGCGAGGTGCGTGACGGAGTGACCCACGACCCGATTCCAGGCTTTGGCCTCACCTGCCATGTCGACGTTCTGCTGGTGAGGGGAGGCGAGTTCCACCGGCCGGCGGCAGGAGGGCCCATCGCCGAGAGCGCCGCCGCGTGCTACCCGCGAGTGGCGGTTGACGGTCAGGGGGTGCTGTGGCTGGCGCATCGCACCATGCGCCAACTTCCCTTCGGCGACTACCTCGCCCACGTCGCGGTCAGGGCGCACGTGGGAGCCGACTGGTCGCCTCCAAGACTCCTTCCGGCAAGTGATGGGACGTGCTCTGAGCTCTCGCTGCGCCCGGCCGAGCAGGGCGTCACGGTGCTGTATCACGGCGACGGGCACGCGGAGCGCCACCTCGCCATGCTGCGGGGGCACATGCGGCCCGACGCCTACGCAACCGGCGAGGAGGCGTTGCGGCGCGAGCACCTCAGGCTGCCCTCGACCGAACGCATGGCAGCCGGCGGCCACGTGGGTGAGGGGCTCGTGACGGTGAGCACCCTTCGCTCAGATCATCCAGCCCGCCCGACTGAGCTGGTGGCCGTGGTCTCGCAGGAAAGGGGGCACGAGCCCGTCGAGCTCGCTGTCGGGCCGCGCGACCACCGACCGGTCGGATGGCCGCCGAACGGCGATGGCGCGGCGAGGCAGCTCTTCTGGGGCGACCTGCACCGGCACTCGAACGTCTCACGGTGCGGGGCGGGACTCGACATCGGCACCGACGACCACTACCGGTTCGCGGACGACTTGCTCGGCTGCGACTTCTGGGCGCTGACGGACCACGCGGAGAACACCTCCGAACTCAACTGGCACCACCTCAAGAAGCTCGCCAACGCGTTCTACCGGCCTGGCGCGCACGCGTCGCTCGTGGGCTTTGAATGGACATCCTTCCTCTATGGCCACTACAACGTGATCTACGCGGGGGACGACGGCCCGATCTTCAGCTCCGTCGAGGCGGAGACCGACAACCCCAGCAAGCTCTGGGAGCGGCTCGAGCCCCACGAGGCGCTGACGATCCCGCACCACCCCGCGGCTTGGGTCTATCCCACCGACTGGTCCTATCGACACGATCGGTTCCTCCGCCTCGTGGAGGTGTTCCAGGCATGCACGGGCTCGTACGAGTCCGACTGGTGTCACCGCCAGTACCAGGACGCACTCGCTCCCGGCGCGAGCGTGCAGGACGCTCTGGCCGCCGGCCAGCGGCTGGGGTTCATCGGCAGCACTGACCACGGCAACGGTGCGGCCTACGTCGGCGTGTACTCCGAGAAGCTCGACAGAGCGTCAATCGTGCGGGCGCTCTCGGAGCGGCGCTGCTTCGCGGCGACCCGTAGGGGGATCGTCCCCGAGCTGCGTGTCGGGGGCGCAAGCATGGGCGAGGAGGTGACGCTCGCAGAGGGGGAGATCCCGCCGCTGGTCTTCGGCGCGGTGGGAGTCTCGGAGCTGAGTGTGGTGCAGCTGGTGCGCGACGGGGAGGTCGTAGCCTCGTCTCAGCGGGCTCCCTCGGGACGCGCGCGGCTGTGGGTCCCCCTCGACCTGCAGCTGCGCTCGCACGACGGAGGTCCCCGTGACATGACGGGGCAGCTGAGCATCGTCGGTGATGCCACGGTGGTGCCGACGGAGTGGTGCCAGCCGGAGGTCACCTCGATCCACGCGACCTCCGTGATGTGGTCGACCGCTCTGCCTGAGCGCTACGGCAAGCGGTACCGCCCGCCGGGCGTGGTCAACATCGGCGTGACGATCGAGGGGTCGGCAAAGGCACTGGTGACCGTCGAGGCGGGGGGAGTGGCGCTGCGCGCGACGCTGGCCGAGCTCAACGCCGGCTGCACGAGCGACGCCAGGGCCGAGGGCTGTGAGATCCGGGCCCGTCTGGGCGTAGGTGGCCTCACCGGGATGGGCACCACGAGCTGGCTCGTCCAGGCCGATCCCGGCATCCTCCGGGCCGGGTCCTGGTACTACGTCAGGGTCATCCAGGTCGACGGCGAGGCTGCCTGGTCGAGCCCTGTGTGGGTTGATTAGTCGTTCCGTCGGACCTGCTACTCCGGAGCGAGCGGCGCGATGTCGGTCGGCATCGTGATCGGTCGGAGCCTGGTGGCGTGATAGCGCCCGATCAGCCACGAGGGCCCGCTGCGGCGCAGGATCACCGTCTCGAGGAACTCGAGCTCGGTTGGATCGCCGCTCGTGGGATGCCACACCTCGTGGTTGCGGTGCGTCGACCACGCGACGTCGCCTGCGATCACGATGTCGAACTCGGAGAGTTCGGCGGTCTGGTGACCGGCCTCGATGCCGAGGGTGAGTCCCTCCACCAGCGTCGCGGCGTCGAGCAGTTGGTCGTGCTCCACCAGCAGGAAGTCGGGGGTGAGCACAGCCGCGACGGCCAGCATGTCGTGCCGCGTCATGGCGTCGTACCACTCGATGAGCACGGCGCGCACCGCAGCCTCGTCGGTGCCCGTCATCGCTGCGGGCCTTCGTGGCGAGCAAGCGTGGTCGTGCTGCTGGTGTGTCGCATGGCGTGTTCTCCCTTGGCGGTGGGCGTGCACTGGGTCACGGGATCGCCGAGGCCACGAGCTCGCCGAGGGCGACGACGGGCAGCGCGGGCGTCGAGCGTGGCACCGACGGGAAGAGCGACGCGTCGGCGACCACCAGCCCGTCGATGCCGTGCACGCGCCCGGTGGGTGCGGTGACCGCGTGGGCAGGGTCGAGCCCCATGGCCGCGGTTCCGGCCGGGTGCCAGTAGTGGGAGTGCGTGCGGCGAACCCAGGCCTCGCGCCCCTCGTTCGGCTTCTGCGGGTTGAGGCGGCGGCCGAGCAGTGGTGCCAGCGAGGGGTCGGCAGCCAGCCCCGCGAGCAGGTCGAGGCCGTCGGACAGCGCGACCACGTCGTGGGGGTCTGACAGATAGCGGTGGTCGGGCGTCGAGGCGGCCATCGGGTCGGAGCGGTCGAGCGTGAGGCTGCCGCGCGACCGGGGGGTGAGCAGGGCCGCGGGCAGGACCACCGCCCAGCCGTGCGGGCTGTCTGCCCGGGGCTCGACCCAGGGGTAGAGGTGCAGGTCGAACGGGCCCGAGGCCACGCTCGACGACGCCTTCGCGACGCTCTGCTCCTCGGGAAGCCACCCCGTCGTCGCGCGGAACGACTCGAGCAGGCCGACGAGCTCGGCGCTCGCGTCGAACTCGAGCGACACCATGGGGTGGTCGTGCAGGTTGCGGCCCACCCCCGGAAGGTGTGAGATCACGTCGACGCCGTGCGACCGCAGCTCCTCCGAGTCGCCGATGCCCGAGCGGAGCAGCACCTCGGGGGTTCCGTAGACCCCGGCCGAGAGCACGACGAGGCCACAGCCCACCCGATGCACCTGACCGTCGCGGATGACCTCGACCCCGGTGACGCGACCTGCCTCGACCAGCACGCGCGACACCGTGGTCAGCGCCGACACGGTGGCCCGGGGGCTGGCGCGCACCGGGTCGAGGTAGGCGAACGCGGCGTTCCAGCGCTGACCGTCGACGATGTTGACCGGTGCGACGTCGACTCCCGCGGCACCGTCGAGGTCGTCGAGGTCGTCGCGTCGGGGGAGCCCTGCCGCGACGCTGGCGGCGATGAAGGCCCGCTGGAGGGGCTGCACCTGGTCGTCGGAGTAGCGGGTGACGCGCATGCGCTCGCTCGCCGCGTTGAGATGCCGGCGGAACTCGGCGGCCGACCAGCCCGTGAGCCCGGCAGCCGCCCACGCGTCGTAGTCGCCGACCCAGCCCACCGACTGGCTGCAGCCGTTGTGGGTGGAGCAGCCCCCGATCACGCGGGCGCGGTCGAAGGTCAGCAGGCGCCCGGAGTCGCCCGGACCGGAGTAGCCCCAGTCGTGCGACAACGGCAGCGTGGTCGCGTCGAGCAGGTCGGCGGGCCAGCCCGACGAGCCATGGGCGCCGTAGTCGGGGCCCGACTCGACCACGAGCACGGAGCGGTCGCCCCGTTCGAGGAGCCTTCCCGCCACGACCGACCCGGCCGTGCCGGCGCCCACGACCACGACGTCGACCGTCGACGGAAGCGGAGAGGTGGTCTGGGTGGCGATGCTGATCAGAGCCCCAGGGTGATGGTTCGCAGCCGCGTGTAGCCCTGCAGGCCGGCCACCCCGTTCTCCGCCCCGAATCCAGAGGCGCGCGCCGGCTCGAAGCCTGCCCCGAGGATCTCGGGCGGGCTCTCGGGCGACGGGTTCACGTTCGCGCCGCCGCAGCGAAGCCGACTGGCGAGCCGGTAGCCCTCGCCCGCGTCGCCGGCCCACACGTACGACATCAGCCCGTACTCGGTGTCGTTGGCAAGACGCACGGCGTCGTCGTCGTCGCTGAAGCGGACGACGGACAGCACGGGGCCGAATATCTCCTGGCGCGACGGTGAGTCCGCCGACTCGTCGGCAAGCAGCGTCGCGTCATAGCCGAACCCCTCGGGCAGGGAGGCGCTGCGCGTGCCGCCGACCACGACACGCGCCCCCTGCGCCACGCTCTCGGAGACGATCGACACCACGCGCTCGAGTTGCGTGGCACTGGCCAGGGGCCCGTGAGTGGTGTCGCGGTCGAGGGGGTCGCCGACGGAGATCGCGGCCGCCCGCTGCGACACCAGCGCGACTAGTTCCTCGGCGTGGCTCTCGTGCACGATGAGTCGCGACCCGGCGGTGCAGACCTGGCCGGAGTTCCAGAAGATCGTCGAGGCCACGGAGTCGGCGATCGCCTCGAGGTTGCGCGCGGAGGCGAGCACCACCTGGGGCGACTTGCCCCCAAGCTCGAGGGCGAGGGGCTTGAGGTTGGACGCTGCCGAGAGCTCCATGAGCCTGCGACCCACCCTGGTCGAGCCGGTGAAGGTCAGGTAGTCGACGTCGTGGTGCCCGGCAAGCGCCTCGCCCGCCACTGCTCCCAGCCCGGGGACGACATTGAGCACCCCGGCGGGAATGCCGGCCTCGAGGGCGATGTCTGCGATGCGCAGCGCGCTGAGGCTGGCGAGCTCGGACGGCTTGAGCACCATCGTGTTGCCGCTCGCGAGAGCGGGGCCGATCTTTGACAGCGCGTTGAAGGCGGGGAAGTTCCAGGGCACGATGGCGCCGACCACGCCGCGGGGCACGCGGACGTTGAGGGTGAGTGACGCGGCGGCCGGCGGCAGCACGCCGTCGACGAACTTGTCGCACGCCTCGGCATACCAGCGCATTCCCGTGGCTGCCACCGCGATGTCTCCGCGCGCACCCTCGACCGGCATGCCCATCTCGAGGGAGTCGAGCAGCCCCAGCTCGTCGGTGTGCAGCTCGAGGGCGTCGGCGAAGGCCAGGAGGAGCCGGGCTCGGTCCCTAGGCTTGCAGAGCGACCAGGCCCCACCCTCGAAGGCGGCTCGCGCCGCGGAAACGGCGGAGTCCACGTCGGCGGCCCCGCCCGCGGGGACCTCGAGCAGGCTCCGGCCAGTGGCGGGGTTCACCGAAGCGAAGGCGTCGTCGGCCATGACGGCGACTCGCAGGCCGTTGATGACCGGGCGCGGGTCGAGGGCCAGCGCGGCCGCCCTGGGGTGCCAGTCGGTCGTGGGTGCGTCCGTGTCCATGCGGAACTCCTCGGGGCCTCGTCGGGCTCGGTCAGCACTCATCACGCACTCGCTCGTGGAACTTCGTCACGGAATCAGGTGACGCGGAGCCGACTTTACCGTAAGGTCCTTACCAACGCAGCCCCAGTGCGGCGCCGATCTGCAGCTAGGCCCAGCCCTCTAGGAGGTCGCGTGTCCACCACTTCGTCCCGATCCCATCGCCGTGCGACGGCTCTTGTGGCGGTGCTCGCGGCCTCCCTGGCGCTCGCCGGCTGCGCCGCCAAGGGCGCCGACACGACACCGAGCGCGGCCGCGACCGCTGGCACCGACGCTCAGGTCGACAAGGTCGTGTGGGGAGTGCAGTCGCCCCCCGCGTCGATGGACATCGCCAAGGGCTACGACCTGGCGACGCGTCGGGTGAGCAGCGTGGCGTTCGACCGGGTGCTCTCGCTCGACAACGACGGCAAGCTGCAGCCATGGATCGCCGAGTCGTGGAGCAGTCCCGACCCGCTCACCTACGTCTACAAGATCCGTGCCGGCGTGAAGTTCTGGGATGGCAACCCGCTCACGGCCGAGGACGTCGCGTTCTCCCTGAGCCGCCACCTCGACCCCAAGCTCGCCTCCGGATTGTTCGTCAACCTGGGCGCCGTGAAGTCGGCGACCGCCACCGACGCCACCACGGTGACGGTCAAGCTCACGCAGGCCGACGCGTCGTTCCCCTACTTCGCAGCGCTCGGCTGGTTCGTGATCCAGAAGAAGTACTCCGAGGCCGCGGGCGACGAGCTGGGAACCCCGTCGAAGCCGGGCATGGGAACCGGGCCCTACACGATCACCTCGTTCTCGGCCTCCGAGGGCGCGACGTTCGAGCGGTTCGATGGCTACTGGGGCACCAAGCCCACGGTGAAGACCTTGGTGTTCAAGGCGATCCAGGACCCCGAGACAGCTCGACTAGCGATGCTGTCGGGTGACCTCGAAGGCTTCTTCGACGTGCCGCTCATCGCCACGAGGCAGTTCGACTCCACGAAGAACGTCGTGATGACGTACGTCACGGGCGCCTACAACGACATGCTCACGATGAACGTGACCAAGGCTCCCTTCGACGACCCCAACGTGCGCTTGGCCATGGCGCACCTGGTCGACCGGGCAGGACTGGTGCAGCCGCTGTTCAACGGCAAGGCCACACTCGCCTCGACCATCGTGCCCAGCGCCCAGATTCTCTCGGTGCTCGGCACCGACGGGGCAACCGCCTTCTACGCCGGGCTGCCGCAGGTTCCCACGTTCGACGTGGCTGCGGCCAAGACCGCGCTCGCGGCATCGAAGTCGCCCAACGGCTTCGAGGTGACGCTGTCGGTCGACACCACCCAGCCCTGGATGTCCCCGCTGGCGCAGAACCTCGCGGAGAACGCCAAGCAGATCGGCATCACGGTCAACGTCAAGAGCGTGTCATCGGCAGACTGGGTGGCCGCTGTGACCGACCCGAAGGGGAGCCCGCTCCAGTTGCTCGCCCTCGGGGCGGGAACGCCGAATCCGGGCGAGATCCCGCCGATGATCCTCGGCGAGGGGCTCTTCAATGTGGCGGGCTACACGAGCCCGTCGCTCGTGGCCTCGCTGGCAGCGCTGGGCGCGGCGCCCGACGTGGCGGCGACGGTGCCGCTGCTGCTGCCCGTGCTCACCCCCGTGGGCAACGACCTCCCGTACGTGCCGCTCTACGACGAGCAGGTGGCTCTGGCGATGAGTCCCAAGCTCGTGTGGCAGGGTGGCTACTCGTACTGGTCCGTGGGGCAGATGTGGCCGCTGTCGCTGCGAGCGGCCCCCTAGCCGCGCCCGTCCTGAAGGGCTCGGTGCCACCTCGACCATGACGATCGTGTGGTTCGTCCTCAGACGGCTCGCCGCGATGGTCGTGATCTTGGCCATCGTGTCGTTCCTCATCTTCAGCCTGCTCGCGCTCGCGCCCGGCGATCCCGTGCTCCTGCTGCTCGGGCCGGCCAAGGCGACTCCGGAGGCGATCGCCCGGGTGCGAGCCGAGTTCCACCTCGACGACCCGTTCCTGCAGCAGTACTGGTCGTGGGTCGGCAACGCGCTGCACGGTGACTTCGGGCGCTCTATCCGCTCGGGGCAGCGCGTGACCGAGGTGATCGCCGAGCGCTTCCCGGTCACGCTGCTCCTCGCGGTGTACGCCTTCGTGCTGACGGCCGTGATCGGGATCCCTGCGGGACTCGCGTCAGGGGTGCGTCGGGGCAGGAAGCTCGATCGCACCGTGACGTTCACCAGCCTGATCGGGCTCAGCGCGCCGACGTTCGCGGTCGCCGTGCTGTTGATCTACGTGTTCGCGATCTGGCTGGGGTGGTTCCCGCCGTTCGGGGCGGGCGAGGGGCTCGGCGACCGGATCTACCACACCACCCTCCCGGCCATCACCCTCGCGATCGGCTCGATCGCGATCGTGTCGCGGCAGACCCGGGCGGCCAGCATGGATGTCGCGACCCGCGACTACGTGACCTTCGCGCGGGCCCGTGCCACTGGCTCGAGCACCATCTGGCGCAGGTACGTGCTGCGCAACGCCGCGCTTCCCGTGATCACGGTGGCCGGGCTCGTGTTCGCGTTCGCGCTCACCGGGGCCGTGCTGGTCGAGTATGCGTTCGCGCTGCCTGGAATCGGGGCCCTGCTGGTCGAGTCCGTGCAGCGGCTCGACCTACCTGTGGTGCAGGCGGTCGCGCTGTTCACGGCGG
>CAFBOZ010000031.1_pt1 | contig 8515 bp, 5 predicted proteins | sample 7269531 | NCBI WGS metagenome assembly CAFBOZ01 (sample SAMEA6814124, study PRJEB35770) | uncultured Actinomycetes bacterium | biome: Freshwater; feature: Freshwater reservoir; material: water | place: Czech Republic | collected 2017-07-26 | depth 30m m | reverse complement strand
CCATGCAAAGGCGTCAATCCCGCCGGTCGTGAGTGGCGCTTTCGTATGGATGAGCGGGGAAGGGTGCGCGAGTGGGCACGAGGAGCCGTGCACGAGGCGCGAAGGGCCAACCAGACGGTCAGCAGACTTGACCTCTCCCAGTATTCCTGTATTGTCTACAGAAACAGTAGACATAACAGGGAAGAGGGTCAGCATGCGCAGCACACAGCGTCGTGTCGGAGTAGTAGTCGTGGCAGCGGGGCTCGCGGCGGTGCTCGCGGGCTGCTCGTCGTCGGGTGGGGGCTCAGGGGCGTCGGCCTCGGCGTCTGGCTCGGGCTCATCCTCAGGCGGCGACAAGGTGACCACGCTGCGCCTCGGCTTCTTCCCCAACCTCACCCACGCGCCCGCGCTGATCGGGCTGCAGGAGGGCCTGTTCAAGAAGGCGCTCAAGCCGCTGACGGTCACGGTGACGCCCACGGCCTTCAACGCCGGCCCCGACGCCATCACCGCACTCTTCGCGGGTTCGCTCGACATCACCTACATCGGGCCCAACCCCACGATCAACGCCTACGTGCAGTCGCAGGGACAGGCAGTGCGCGTCATCGCGGGCGCGGCCACGGCGGGCGCCGCCCTCGTGGTGCGGCCCACCATCGCCAGCCCCGCCGACCTCAAGGGCAAGACCCTCGCCACGCCCCAGCTGGGCAACACGCAGGACGTGGCGCTTCGCTACTGGCTCAAGCAGCAGGGGCTGACGACCACCACCGAGGGTGGCGGCGACGTGTCGATCAAGCCGCAGTCGAACGCCGAGGGCCTGGCGGCCTACGCGAGCGGCAGCGTCGACGGCGCCTGGGTGCCGCAGCCGTGGGTGGCCGAGTACGTCAAGGCTGGTGCCAAGGTTCTGGTCGACGAGAAGACGCTGTGGCCAGGCGGCAAGTTCGTGACCACCAACATCCTCGTGCGCACCGAGTTCCTGCAGCAGCACCCCGACGTGGTCGAGGCCTTCCTCGCCGGGCACCTCGCGGCACTCGAGGAGATCACCAAGGACCCCAAGGCGGCGCAGACCGCGGTGAACGCGTCACTGCAGGCGCTCACGGGCAACTCGATGGAGGCCGAGGTGCTCACCGCCGCGTGGGCCGACGTGAGCTTCACCTACGACCCCCTGCGAGCGACCCTCGAGGAGTCGGCCAAGCACGCGATCGATGTGGGCCTGCTCGACCAGGGAGAGATTGATTCCGCGGGCGGACTCGGCGGGCTCTACGACCTCGCGCCGCTCAACGCCGCGCTCAAGGTTGCCGGCCTCCCTGCGGTGGCCTCATGACAGCGCGAACCACCGAGACACCCACCGGTGTCGGCGCCCCCGTCGCTTCGGCGACGGAGGCGCCTGCACTGCGTCTGAGGGGTGTGCGCAAGACGTTCCGGGGAAACTCGGGCGAGGAGGTCACCGCGCTCGACGGCGTCGACCTCGACGTGGCGCCCGGGGAGTTCGTCACGGTCGTCGGGTCGTCGGGCTGCGGCAAGTCGACCATGCTGTCGATCATCGCCGGGCTCGACCAGCCCACCTCAGGAACGGTCGAGGTGCAGGGTCCGGTCGCGCTGATGTTCCAGGAGGCGACGCTGCTGCCGTGGCTCACCGCGCGCCGCAACGTCGAGCTGGCGCTGAAGCTGAGGGGCGTGCCGCGATCCGAGCGAGCGGCGCGGGTCGAGAGCCTGCTCGAGACGGTGCACCTCGAACGCTGGGGCGACCACCGGCCGTTCGAGCTGTCAGGCGGCATGTGCCAGCGCGTGGCGCTCGCCCGCTGTCTGGCGCAGGAGGCGCGCGTGGTGCTCATGGACGAGCCGCTCGGAGCGCTCGACGCGATGACGCGTGACCACCTGCACGACGAGATCGAGCAGGTGGCCCGCAGCACCGGAATCAGCGTGCTGTTCGTCACCCACAACGTGCGCGAGGCCGTGCGCCTCGGTGACCGGGTCATTCTCATGGGCAGCCATCCCGGGCGCATCGTGCACGAGCAGGTGGTCGACCTCCCGCGTCCGCGGGTGATGGACTCTGCCGACGTCGCCTCGCGTGCCGCAGACCTCACCGCGCGCCTCAAGAAGGCCGCGACCGCGGACCGCGAGGCCGACCTCAACGACGAGGTGGCCTCATGAGCTCCGACGTGCTGACCCCGGTGGTCGAGGTTGCGGCCGAGGTGCGGGGCAAGCCCACCGTGCTGCGACTGGCATGGGCCTGGGTGTGGCCCAAGGCCCTGGCGATCCTGCTCGTGTTCGCGGTGTGGCAGGTCGTGGTGTGGTCGGGGTGGCGGCCCACGTACGTGCTCCCGTCTCCCGCCACCACCCTGGCTGAGCTCGGACGCATGGTCGGGACCGAGCGCTTCTGGTCGGCGGTCACCACCACCCTCACGCGCGCCGTGCTCGGGTTCGCCCTCGCCCTGGTAATCGGCTCGGTGATCGGCATCCTCGTGGCACGGGTTCGCCCGCTTCGGCTCGCGGTGGGCTCGCTCATCACCGGGCTGCAGACCATGCCGTCGATCGCGTGGTTCCCGCTGGCCATCCTGCTGTTCGGGCTCAACGAGGCAGCGATCCTCTTCGTGGTGGTGCTCGGGGCGGCTCCCAGCATCGCCAACGGCGTGATCGCCGGCATCGACCAGGTGCCACCGGCGTTCCGCAAGCTCGGCCACGTGCTGGGGGCGGGTCCCATCGCGCTGTACCGCTCCATCGTGATCCCGGCCGCGCTGCCCGGCTACGTGCAGGGCCTCACCCAGGGCTGGGCGTTCGCGTGGCGCAGCCTGATGGCGGGCGAGCTGCTGGTGATCATCGCCGACAGCCCGTCGCTGGGGGCCCAGCTCGAGTTCGCGCGACAGTTCTCCAAGGCGCCCCAGCTGTTGGCCACGATGCTGGTCATCCTCGTCATCGGCATGGTGGTCGACAGCGTGTTCGCCACGGTGTCGCGCTCGCTGCGCCGCCGCCGGGGGCTCATGGTCGACGCGTAGGGGCGGGCGCTCGTTCCTTGCGCCCCCGCGCCTTTCCTGCCCGTTCTGTGGTGCGATCCGACATCAGATCGTGTCGATTCGCACCACGGTTCGTGCCGGATTTCACCGGAGAACCGGCCGGGGGCCGGGCCATGCTCGACGCCGGATAGCATCATCTCTGCGCCCCTCGGGGTGCACGCCGCCTTAGCTCAGTCGGTAGAGCGTCTCACTCGTAATGAGAAGGTCATCGGTTCGATTCCGATAGGCGGCTCCACGCGGTCCCGTTCGAGCACACCGCATACGGTCGGCCGTGCCACCGGCGACAGGGTCCGCGCCTAGTCGACTCTGCCGTGTCCGGTGCTCATGCCGCCTGGGGATGGTCGAGTGATGGGCTTCGGATCCTTCGCGACAGCCGCGGCGCGCCGAAACTCCGAAGTGGACCTTTCGGACGAAATCGATCGAACCACCACGGAGCGTCAAGGCATGGATCTCAATCGTTGGTGCCCGTCAGATTCTTCTGCTAGATTCTCCGTCTAGTGCTCTCGCAAGGGAGCGTATGGCCGTTCAGACCGGCTCCCGGAGGACACCTCATGCTTGGAAAGTTTCGCTCGGCAAGGCACGCCCGGGGCACGATGCTCAGCCGCCCGAGCCGCCTGACCACTAGCGTGGCCGCCGCGGTCTTGTCGCTGGCAGTGCTGCCGATTCTCGCGGTTGACGCGCAGGCGGGCCCCACGCCGCCACCCGATTGCGCCTTCGGATTCGCCGAGACTTCTGACGCCTGTGTAGTGCCGGCCGGAATCACGACCATGACGATCACGGTCATCGGTGGTGGCGGTGGTGGCGGCCAGGCGAGTGCCGTGGTCGGCGGCGGCGGTGGTGGCGGCGGCGAGATCACCGTGTGTGACACCGTCGCGGTGACGCCCGGCGACACGCTGACGCTGACCGTCGGCGACGGAGGCACGGGTGGTGGCCTTGGTTCGGGCAGTGCGCTCGCTGCCACTGACGGTTCGGACTCGAAGGTGGTCACGTCTGGAGTCGCTGGCGAGCTGTGCAAGGGACGAGGCGGCAAGGCCGGCGTCGCAGGTGTTGGCGGCGACTCGGGCAACGGCAAGGCTGGTGGCACCGCAGCGGGCGATAGCGCAGGTGGTGGCGGCGGAAGCGGCTCAGCGACCGATGACACGTGCGGCGCTGGCGCGAACGGTGGCACCGATGGTGGTGGCGGCGGCTGCGGCCAGGACCTGTTTGAGACGGGAGCCTCCGGCGGTGGCGGTGGCGGCTCGTTGACCGGCTCTGGCGGGATCGCCAACATCACCGGCAGCGGCGGAAATGGCGGCGGGTTCTACACCAACTGCGTCGCGGTCTCGGATGGTCAGAACGCGCACAGCTACGGCGCCGGCGGCGGCGGCGGTGGCGGGGCCGTCGGCGGTGGCGGGGAGTGCCTCGGAGGAACCGGCTTCAAGGGCGTGGTGATCCTCAACTTCGAGGCGACCCCCCTGTGCGACTCCACTTTCTACCTGGGTTCTGGCGAGTGCGTGGTGCCCGATGGTGTCACCTCCATGACCGTCGTCGCGGCCGGTGCCGGTGGCGGTGGCGGTCAGGCGAGCGGCACCGTCGCTGGTGGCGGTGGTGGCGGCGGTGAGCCCGCGACCTGCGAGGTAACCGTGACTCCCGGAGAGACCTTGACATTCACGGTTGGTGCTGGCGGCTCTGGTGGCGGTGCCGGATCGGGTAGTGCGCTCGCCGCGACAGATGGGGGCGACACCGTGCTCACATCCGGCTCAAGCGTTGAGCTGTGCAAGGCGCTCGGCGGAAAGGCCGGCATCGCTGGAACAGGTGGGGCGTCGGGCAACAGCAATGCCGGTGGCTCTGGTGACGTCGTCAACGGTGGCGGCGGTGGCGGCGGTGGTGCTGGCGACTTCTTGGGCGTTACCAACTGTGCAGACAATGTGATTCCGGTGACCGGCGGTGCCGGTGCCACGAACGGCGGGGACGGCGGCTGCGGCGTGTTGGTTCCGTCCGTCGGTATTGGTGGCGGCGGTGGCGGCGGATCGCTGAGCGGCTCGGGTGGTCTGGGTGCCTCCCTCACCGGTGGCAACGGGGCCGGCACCGGCTGTACGGCGAATGGCAGCGACGCTCCCAGCCCTGGCGCTGCGCCCACCTACAGTGGCGGCGGTGGTGGCGGAAACACTGACTGTGGGGGCGGCACGGGCGCACCGGGACTCCTCCTTGTGCAGTTCGCCCCTCCTGCAGGTCCGTGCGTTGACGGCGGCGCAGGTTACGCCTCCGACGACACAGTCACGTACCCGGTCGACTGCGTGGTTCCTGACGGCATGACGTCGGTCGACATCCTCGTGGTCGGTGGCGGCGGCGGTGGCGGCTTCGGCGGACCGGCCGGCGGCGGTGGCGGCGGTGGCGAGGTGAAGGTCTGCACCGGCGTGCCGGTGGTGGCCGGGGATTCGCTGACCCTGGGCGTCGGCGCGGGTGGAAACGGTGCCAGCACCGACGGGATCAGCGTTCCCCCAGCCGTCTCGTCTGCGGCCACTGATGGCAACAACACGTCTGTGTCGGGTGGCAGTGCCTCACTGTGTGAGGCGCTTGGCGGACTTGCCGGTGCTGACCTCGGCGAAGGTGGACAATCTGGCTCCAGCAATCCTGGAGGTAACCCCTTTGTTCCTGACGGCCTCGTTGGTGGCGGTGGCGGAGGCGGAGCCAGCGGTTATGGCGGCGACGGCGTCGACTTCACTACGTGTGCTGGAGATGGCGGCGATGGCCAGAAGGTGAGCGAGCTCGCCTCCCCGGGACTCTTCGCTGACCTGACCAACACCTATGGTGGCGGTGGCGGCGGAGCTGCCGTCAGCGGGTGCACCGGTGGCGCGGGTGGCACGGGTGGCGGCGGCGCTGGCGGCTACCTCGGTCTGACCTGGGGTGACCAACTCGGGACTGCCCCTGGGGGCGGTGGTGGCGGCGGCGCACAGGACTTCTGCGCCCCGGGCAGCGGCCCCTGCGGCAACGCCGGCGGCGGCTTCGGCGGCTACATCCAACTGCGCTTCAGCGCCGCATCGAAGATCGCGACGACTACCTCGACGCAGGTGAGCAAGACGGTGCTTGCGCAGGGTGAGAAGGTCAGCGATGTCGCGACGGTGGCGCCTGACGCCACTCCGCCTGGGGCTCCTACGACGGATCCGGCGCTGGCCCCGACGGGGACTGTGTCGTTCTACTACTGCTACGACGAGACAGTGGCACCCACGACGTGTGACGACACCTCGGGCACGCTGATCTCGGCGGAGAACCTCACCGGGTCAGACCCGTACACGGCGACGCTGACGGACTGGACGCCTGCTGAGGGGGTGGGCTTCTACCTGTTCAATGCGGTGTACTCAGGCGACTCGAACTACGAGGGGTCTGCCGACGACGGCACGAATGAGGCCTTCGAGGCGACGAACCTGATCGCCACAACGATCAGGCTCACGTGTCCGAAAGATGATGATCGCAGTTACGACCCCGATCACAGTGGTGGCGTGGTGTACAGCGGTTACGAGCAGAAGCCCTGCAAGGCTTATGTGTACGCGGGAGAGACCAAGGTGGGTCGCGCGACCATCACCTACGAGAACAACACGGACGTCGGAACGGCAACCGCATCGGCGACCTACGACGGAGATGCCACGTATCAGGCAGCGTCGTCGGAAGAGACGACCTTCGAGATCACTCCCGCCGCGAAGGTGGTGGTGAAGCCTGTGGGTGGAAAGTGGATCGTGGGAGCACCCGCGCCCACGTCGCTGTACACGACATCAGGGTTCAAGGGCACGGACTCGTGGTCGACGACGGGAATGACGCCGCCGAGTTGTGCGGTGTACTCGGATAGCGCGCACACGTTCCCTGTCATTCTCGACACGACCACGCTGCCAGGCACCTACTTCGTGTTCTGCAAGGACGCGGTGGTGAATGGCAACTACCAAGGGGTGTCGTACTACAGGGATGGGACTCTGACGGTCATCGGCCTGACGGTGACGTCAATCACGCCGACGTCGGGCCCGATCGCGGGCGGCACGCGGGTGCGTGTCTACGGCACCGGATTCCTCGCGGGCATGACGGTCACGGTGGGTGGTGTCCCCTGCACGAGTGTCACGGTCAACTCGTACGCGAACCAGATCTACTGTGTCACCGGTGCCCACGCGGCGGGGCCGGCTGATGTGGTCGTGACGACACCTGCCGGCTCAAAGACGCTGACGGGCAGTTTCACGTACCTCGATGCGTCGGTGCTCACGGTGACGAGGATCTCACCGACCTACGGGTCGACCAGGGGTGGCACGAAGGTGCACATCTACGGCACCGGGTTCACGAACCCGATCTCCGTGACCATCGGTGGTGTCGCCTGCACGAGGATTTCTGCCTCCTACGTGACAAGCAAGGGCGGCAAGGAGGTTGACTGCTACACCGGTCGGCACGCTGCGGGAGTGGTGAACGTCGTCGTGACCACGACTGCGGGCACGGTCACGCTGGTTGGCGGCTACCGCTACCGGTAAAGGCACCTTTCGCCAACTGGGCGGCGACCCCTCGGGGGGTCGCCGCCCAATCGACGTTTGATGGCGTTGACTGGCGTGCATCGTGTGAGGCTCCGCTCGTTCTGCGGTGCGATTCGACACTGACTCATGACGCTTTGCACCACAGTTGGCGTCGAATGTCACCAGAAAACGTGAGGAACCCTCGCAGGGGGGCCATGTCGCTCATGATCGCGATTCTTGTGTGCGTGGCGGACCACCATGACCGTCATTGGTCGCTGCACGGGCCAGGCTTCTGGAGACTCGATTCAGTGACATCGAGTCCCCAGAATTTTCAAGCATGAGTGAGAGAGTCGACTTATGAGATTCGACTCGGTGGTGCAGCAGAATGGTAAAACCGCGACGGGCATTCCAGTTCCGGCCGAGGTCGTCGACGCGCTCGACGCCGGCAAGCGGCCCAAGGTCACGGTCACGATCGGCGCCTACACCTACCGCTCGTCGCTGGTGTCGTGGGGTGATGGGTTCATGCTGTCGCTCAGCGCCGCCAACCGCTCGGCGGCCGGGGTCGAGGCCGGTGACGCGGTGAGCGTCGAGATCGAGCTCGATGCCGCTCCGCGCGCGGTCGACATGCCCCCCGACTTCGCCGCTGCGCTGGCCGAGCAGCCAGTGGCACGACAGTTCTTCGAGTCGCTGTCATTCAGCAGTCAGCGGTGGTTCACCGACTCGGTCGACTCGGCCAAGAAGGCTGAGACTCGAGCGGCTCGCATCGACAAGTACGTGGCCATGCTGAATGAGGGCCGATCACGCTGACACGCGTCAGCCTGACGACACCAGCCCCGACCACGCAGCCACGACCGCCTCGGCGGCCTCGCGCGGATGCGTCAGCATCGGCAGGTGGCCCCCCGGAATCCAGGTCAGCGGCGCGTTGGTGCGCTCTGCGCCATCGACCATTCCCTCGGCGCCGAGCACCTGGTCGTCGAGGCACGCCACGTGGGCGTACGGCACGTGGGGCCATTCGCTGAATGGGCACGCCTCGACCCAGGCGGTCCAGAACTGCGGCCGCAGGTG
>CAFBOZ010000030.1_pt1 | contig 8522 bp, 7 predicted proteins | sample 7269531 | NCBI WGS metagenome assembly CAFBOZ01 (sample SAMEA6814124, study PRJEB35770) | uncultured Actinomycetes bacterium | biome: Freshwater; feature: Freshwater reservoir; material: water | place: Czech Republic | collected 2017-07-26 | depth 30m m | reverse complement strand
GCGCTGGGGCGGCCCCTCTGACACCAGAATGATGCCCGGACGCCCGACGACCCGGTGCACGATGTCCTGGCTCTTGGTCATGGCCACCGCCGGCGTGCTAAACCAGCCCGAGCGGAGGCTTCCGATGACCGCCGCGGCTGCTCCGGGCTGCCCCTCGATCTGGGCGTAGGCCGAGCGCTCGGCACGGCGGCCGAACACGAAGGTGGCGGCGATGAGCCCGCCGAAGAGGCCGGCGACGATCCACGGAATGAGGTTCCACGACCACTGACGACCGTTCACGAGCCAGGCGAGCGCGGCCACCACGATCGGAATCGGAATGATGAGCGACAGCAGGATCAGCCCGATGCGGGGATCGCTCTGCTTGGTCACCTTGTAGGTCTGGATGATCTGCGAGATGCGGCCAGACTTCGGCTCAGACTCGGCGGGGGCCCGTTTCGACATGCGAGTTAGCCTACTGCTCGGGCATCGACGGCCTGCCGGTAGAGGCGGCCCGCGCGGTACGACGATCGCACAAGCGGCCCGCTCATGACGCCGGCGAATCCGATCTGCTCGGCGACGGCCGCCAGTTCGACGAACTCGTCGGGGGTGACCCAGCGCTCAACCGGGTGGTGGCGCGCCGAGGGCCGCAGGTACTGCGTGATGGTGATGAGGTCACAGCCCGCCTCGTGCAGGTCGCGCAGGGTTGACTCGACCTCGGTGCGTTCCTCGCCCATGCCCAGAATGAGGTTCGACTTGGTGACCAGCCCGGCCGCTCGTGCCTGCGTGAGCACGTCGAGCGAGCGCTCGTATCGGAACGCGGGCCGGATGCGACGCATCAGGCGAGGCACCGTTTCGAGGTTGTGCGCCAGCACCTCTGGGCGCGAGTCGAACACCTCAGCGAGCAGGGTGGGGTCGCCGGAAAAGTCGGGGATGAGAACCTCCACCCCGCAGCCGTCAACAGCGGCGTGAATCGCGCGCACCGTCTCGGCGTAGAGCCACACGCCCTGGTCGGGCAGGTCGTCGCGCGCGACGCCGGTGACGGTGGCGTAGCGAAGCCCCATCGTGGCCACCGACTCGGCGACGCGGCGCGGCTCGTCTCGATCGAGCGGGTCGGGCTTGCCGGTGTCGATCTGGCAGAAGTCACAGCGCCGGGTGCAGGCCGAGCCGCCAATGAGGAACGTGGCCTCGCGGTCTTCCCAGCACTCGTAGATGTTGGGGCAGCCAGCCTCCTGGCACACGGTGTGCAGGCCCTCGGCAGCCACGCGCTCGCGGATGGCGAGGTACTCGGGGCCGGTGCGTAAGGTGGTGCGGATCCACGGGGGCTTGCGCTCGATCGGAACCTCGGCATTGCGCACCTCGAGGCGCAGCAGACGTCGGCCGTCGGGATCAACCATGAGCGCGAGTCTACGCGGCGGCTGCTGGGGGCGCGGCGCGCCGTGTGAGACGTCGCACCAGCGTGACGACCAGGCCGACCACGAGCACTGCTACCCCGCTTGCGGCGGAGAGCGCGATGTTGGTGGTGAGACCACCCTCGATCGAGCCGATGATGGCGTCGGACAGCGCCCGCGACAGCCCATCGACCGGTGGGTTGGCGTGCAGGCTTGCGGGGGCGACAACAGCGGCGATGGCGCTGATGGCGAGAATCGCGCCACCGGCGAGCATGAGTCCGGTGCCGGCGCGACGCGCGATCAGAGCGGCCAGCAGCACGAGCGCCACGCCCGCGGCCAGTAGTGCCGCCCATACGTCGGCGAGGCGTACCCCGAGGGTCAGGGCCCACGGCGAGACGCCCGTGGTGACCGTGATCGAACCGAGCTCGACGCCGCCGAGCACCGACTTGACGACATCGGGGGCGTCGATGCCGGCGACGATGGGGTCCTTCAGCGTGTTGAGGTCAATGGTGGCCGTGCCCTGCCCGAGCGCGATTCCGGAGTCCTGCCCCCTGAGCGCCGCGACCGTCTGGTCGTGCAGCGAACTCACACTGATGGTCCACGCGGCGGCAGCGGCGTCGCTGGCGACCACCTTCGTGACCGCATCGGTGATGGGCCCGGCGAGCTGCGGCAGGAAGGGTGCCATGAGGTTCGCAGGGAAGGGGGCCTTCTCGACGGCAGTTTGGAGACCCGTCACCACGCGCTCGGTGAGGGTGGCGGCGAGCTCTCTCTGCAGTTCGGGGTGCGCCGTGAGGGGGCCCACCGCTGCGGTGAAGCCAGAGGTGCTGACCACGGTGGTGGCCGCCCACTGGGCGATCGAGCCCGCGCACACGAGCAGTCCGGCGAGAGCGGCGAGCACGATCGCGACGACCGTGCGCCAGATGGGCCCTCGAGGTTCGGGCGCACGCGTGGGCCGAGCGGGCGAGGTGGCGTTGGGCTCGGGCGCCCACGGTGCCGCCGGGGGAGCGACGGTGGGTGGACTAGGCGGAAGTACGGGAGGGCCCTGGGGCGGAACAGTCACGATGCCCCCACGAGCAGCGTGGTCGAGAGGTGGTTCTCCAACAGCGGCAGGGCATCGGCCACGGTGACCGCGCGGCCCAACTCCGCGGTGAGGCTGGTGACCCCGGCGTCGCGGATTCCACAGGGCACGATGCGGTCGAAGGCCCCGAGGTCGCAGTCGCAGTTGAGGGCCAGACCGTGCATCGTGACCCCGCGCGACACCCTCACTCCGATGGCAGCGACCTTGCGAGCGGGCCCGCGCGTATCGGCCGGCACCCACACGCCGCTGCGGCCCTCAACCCGCTCTGCCGCATCGAGGCCGAGCTCGTGGCAGGTGTCGAGGATCACGCCCTCGAGGAGACGCACGAACGCGACGACGTCGAGGGGTTCGGCCAGTCGAACGATCGGGTAGGCGATGAGCTGACCGGGGCCGTGCCAGGTGATCTTCCCACCGCGGTCGACATCGACCACCGGGGTTCCGTCGAAGGGTCGGTCGAGTGGCTCGGTGCGCCGCCCGGCGGTGTACACGGCGGAGTGCTCGAGCAGCAGCACCGTCGACGGATCGGTGCCGTCGGCGACGCGGGCGTGCACCTCGCGCTGCAGCGCCCAGCCGACCTCGTAGTCGAGGGGCTCGGGGGAGAAGGCCACGCGGCGCATCATGACTTCAGCCTAGGCGGTGACGATCTCGGCGGGGGCAGGGCTGACCGTCTCATCGCTGGGTGCCTTCCCCGCGGTTCCCCCTCTCGACCATCCCGGCATCTTTGGTCAATTGGTGACCGTCGGGGGATTCTTTGGTCAATCGGTGCCCTGGAAACCACGGTGCACGTCGCATCGCCATGGGCCGATGGGCCGGTTAGCCGATCGGGCCCGGGGCCAGCCGCGACTCGACCACCTCGCCGCCGACACGCTCAATCCTGTAGCCCGCCGGCCCAGCCAGGGGGTCAACCTCCGAGTCGGTGATCACCGCGACGGGGTCGGTGCCCTCGTAGAGGATGCCCACGTGGTCGTCGGTCGCGTAGGTCAGCGGAATGACGGCCTCGGCCACGAGCTGGTGCACCAGGGGGCGGCGCTGAGCCTCGGAGTCGTAGTGAACGCCGTTGCCGTAGGGCAGCAGTCCGAGCCCGTTCGTGACCGGCGCAAGCGTGGGGCCGAACGAGTCGGTGGGCCCGCCCACGTGCCAGCAGATCGAGCCAGCGCTCACACCGGCGAGGATGGTGCCCTGCTCCCAGGCCGCGCGCATCACCGGGTCGACGCCGTGCAGGGTCCACAGGGCCAGCAGGTTGGCCACCGAGCCGCCACCGACCCACACGATGTCGCTGCCGAGGAGCCGCTCCTCGAGGTCGGCGTTGGGCTGCATGAACAGCTCGAGGTGGGTCACGTCGCAGCCAACGGCCGCCAACGCCTCGTAGCTGCGCACGAGGTACGACCGGTCATCACCGCTTGCTGTCATCACCAGGCACACGCGCGGACGCTCCTTGCCCGTCAGCCTGAGCGCCTCGGTGAGAATGCCTCCCGGGCGCAGCACGCCCCAACGGTCGGTGGCCACGAAGCCGCCACTGCTGGCGAGGATGCGTCGAACCGTCATGGTGCTGCTCCCAACTCGTTGTGAATCACTGCGGCGGCGGCGCGGCGGCCACTCACCAGGGCTCCCTGAATCGACGACGTGTCGCGGTGGTCGCCGGCCACGTAGAGGCCCGCGCCGAACCGCACTGGCCTGCGCACCCGGAACGGCACGGTCATGGCCGGAAGCGCGTTGAGCACCGGATAGGTGGCGACATGGGTCAAACGCGCGGGGTCGATGCCGTACATGCGTGCCGCGTGGTGTCGAGCCGAGCGCTCATCGGTGCGGTCGCCTCGGTAACCGAGAGCCGACGACGACACCAGCACCCGATCATCGGTGGCGTACTCCGGCACAGCGTGGGTGAGCACGGTCGAGTTCACGAGCGGCCCCGATGTGCAGCCATCGACGACGAGCGCGGGCTCGCCGCCCAGCAACTCACTGGGGTCGACGTCGGCGAGGTGGTACCACGTGGTGACGTCGAGTGAGGTGGGTACGTCGAGGCCGGGCATGAGCACTTCTGCCGTCGCCGGGTCCGTCGCCACGATGATGGCGCGGGCCGTGGTGGAGCCTTCGTCATGTCTGACCACGCCGTTCTTGACCGAGTGCACCGCGCAGTTGAGCCGGACATTTCCGTGGGGAAGCCCCGCAGCGAGCTGCTCAGGAATTGCCTGCATTCCTCGTGCGGGCAGCGAGGGAGTGCCCCGGACGAACGACCGCAGCACGAGGTCGAGAAAGTGTCGCGACGTGAGGAGTCGATCCTCGAGGAAGACGCCGGCGAGGAAGGGGCGAATCAGCCGCTCGAGTAGCGGGCCGCTCAGGCCAGCTGAGGCGAGGGCCTCGGCCGCGCTCACGTCAGGGGCAGCGAGAAGTCGTTCGGGGCGCTGGAGGGCGCAGCGCAGCGCATACGCGGCGAACCTCGCCTTCTCGACCGGCGAACCCACAGAGGCCGCCGCTGAGGCGAGGGCCCAGCCGGGTCGCCGGAGGGGGTCAGCGAGTCGGGCGGTGCGATTCTCGAGGAACACCGCCACGCCCGCGGTGAGCGGTCGAAGGTCGAGGCCGGCATGGTCGAGGACCCGCACCGCCTCGGGGTACGAGGGATTGTGTAACTGGAAGCCGCGGTCGAGGGTCAGCCCGTCGACGTGGTCGGTGCGCACTCGGCCACCTACCGCGTCGGCGGCCTCGAGCACGGTGACCTGGTGCCCCACGCGGGTGAGGGCTCGCGCGGCGGCGAGCCCTGCAAGCCCCGCACCCACCACCACGACGTCGACGTCCATGCCGCGAACCTACGCGGGGGACCTCTGTGAGTCATCAGGGGGCTGGTCACGGCCTGTGGACAGTCGGCGCGCGTCGCCGCGAATTGCGTCAGGCTGGGGCTGTCGGGCAGGGGGCCCGGCTTTGATGGCGCTGGGGGGCGGCATGGTCGTGTCACATCAGGGTAGCGAAGCAAACCGGCTCGACGAGTTCTTCGATTCGACGCTACTCACCGGGATGGTTCGCCACCTCCCGCACAGCGACGAGAACAGTGATGGGGTCGGGGGCGGTGAGGGGGAAGCGGCGGCCGAGGTGCACCCCATCACCGAGGTGACTCTTCCGATCGACCCGATCGCGCAGGAAGACTGGCGACGCGGACTCGCGCGCCTCGGTGGCGTGCGCCACGCGCACGTGGTGCCCGTGCTCAGCACGCGGGTCGACGGACAGGTGCTGAGCGTGAGCCACGACGAGGAGGCGGGGCTGCGCGCTGCGACCGAGTGGATTCCTCCGGGGTGCAGCATGAGTCCGGGCGAGGTGGTCACCCTCGGAGTCGCACTGGCCCGTGGGCTTGCCGCCCTGCACCAGGCAGGTGTGTGCCGCGGCGGTCGGCTCACACTCGACGACGTGGTTGTGCACCCTGACGGACGTCCGGCCTGGCGACTCAGCTGGGCGCTGCCACGCGGACGATTCGATGCTGAGGGAGGGGGCGACGCGGCCGATGACGTCGCGGCCCTCGCGTCGCTGCTACGCGACCTGCTCGCCGAGCGCACCGCCCCGGGGCCGCTCACCCTGGTGCTGCTGCGTGCGGCTGACGACGATCGACGCCACCGGCCGTCTGGTGCGCAGTTCGCCGACTCACTGGTGTCGTCCTGCGCGGCGGTGCCGTTGGCGCTTCCCGGCACACGTGTGCTGCCGGCGCACGAGGTGCGGGCGGAGGTGCTAGACGATCATGCGCGCTCGACCGCCCAGCCTGCTGAGGGTCACGAGGCGTCGGCTCCTGCACGTCGCCGCGAGGCGGCAGTGCGGGAGCATGCGAGGGGTCGGTCACTCGCACAGATCCTGGCCATGATCGGAGCGACCCGCTGGCGTGTGGCGGCCATCGTCGTGGTGTCACTTCTGGTGCTGGTCGGGGTACTGCGCAGCGGATCGGCGGTCGCGCGTTCTGAGACCGAGGGGCGAGCAGCGCCCAACGCCGCCGCTCAGCTGGCGCCTGACCCGCCTACGGAGCCTGCCGCGCCGGGGCTGTCTGACACCATCACCGAGTTGCCCACCGAGATGACGGCAGACCCCGTGGTGGCCCTGGCCTGGGGCCCCTCGGCCGTGGCGGTTCAGGCAGCTGCAGCGCGCGCGCCCGAGCTGCCCTGGACGGGCGTGCTCACCGAGCTCGACTCCGTCCGCGTGGCCGCCTTTGGCCGGGGTGACGTGGCAGCCCTGAGGGCGGCTGACGAAGAGGGGTCTGCGGCGCTCGTGGCCGACCAGAGCGCCGTGGAGGGATTTCGGGCCGCCGGGATGTTCCCACGCGGCTTCGCACTCCAGGTGGTGTCTGCGATCGAGGTGTCACGCGACGCCCGGTCAGTGCGACTGCGCGTGGTCGACAGTCGGCCGGGCTACACGCTGGTCGATGGTGACGGCGTCGTGCGCGAGCGGCGGCCGGCGCGCGGTAATCAGGAGTGGCTCATCACGCTGGTGCCCGACGAGGCTGGGGAACGGTGGCTGTTCCGCGACGTGGTTGCCGCGGGACCGGCCTCGGCTGCCTCCACCCGCACCCCAGCCAGCACTCCCAGCGGAACGGGAGAGCCCGGGTGATGCGTCCGACGCTGTGAGTCAGACGAGTTCGGCGCGCAGCGCCTTGGAAATCGTGGGCTGGCTGAAGGTGAATCCACTGGCCTCGAGCACCCTGGGCAGCACGCGGGCGCTCGACAGCACGTCGTCGGCAAACTCGCCGAGAACCGCCTTGAGGGCGAAGGCCGGAACGGGCAGCAGTGCGGGCCGGTGCAGTAGCTTTCCGAGGGCCGCGGTCGCGTCGGCGTTCGTGACCGGTGTGGGTGCCGTGAGGTTGACGGGCCCCGACAGGTCGCTCTCGAGCAGGTGCGTGAGTGCGTCGATCTCGTCGCTGAGGGAAATGAACGACCAGTACTGCGAGCCCGAGCCGACCTTGCCTCCGGCGCCGAGCCGGAAGATGGGCATCAGCTTGGCGAACGCGCCGCCGCCCTTGGCCACCACCAGCCCGGTGCGTGCGAACGTTGTGCGGATTCCGGCCTCCTGAGCGGGAGCCGCGGCGGCCTCCCACGCCACCACGACGTCGGCCAGAAACCCGGTGCCGGGCGCGGAGGTCTCGTCGAGCGGCGTGTCGCCGCGGTTGCCGTAGTAGCCGATCGCCGAGCCGCACACCAGGGCGCGAGGCTTCGGGTCGAGTGCCGCCATGGCCCGCGCGATCGTGCTGGTGCCCTGCACGCGTGACTGCAGGATTTCGCGCTTGTACGACTCGGTCCAGCGGTGGTCGCCCACGCCCGCGCCCGCGAGGTGCACGACTCCGTCTACTCCGGCAAGGGCTTCGAGGTCGACAGTTCCGGCGGTGGGGTCCCAGCTGATCTCATCGGGAGCTGCGGCGAGTCGGCGCACAAGTCTGAGCACCTCGTGTCCGTGCGAGCGCAGGTGGGGCACGAGTGCTGAGCCGATGAGCCCTGATGCTCCGGTAATCGCGACGCGCACGTCAGGCTCCTAGAGTCCGAGCTCGGACTCGAAGGCGCCATCCTCAAGTCGTGCCTTGATGGTCGACAGGAAGCGTGCGGCGTCGGCGCCGTCGACGAGGCGGTGGTCGTAGGTGAGCGCGAGGTACACCATCTGCCGGATCGCGATGACGTCGCCGCCAGCGGCGTCGGTAATCACAATCGGGCGCTTCACAACGGCGCCGGTTCCGAGGATGGCCACCTGAGGCATGTTGATAATGGGGGTGTCGAACAGTGCGCCCCGGCTACCGGTATTGGTGAGCGTGAACGTGCCACCTGACAACTCGTCGGGGCTCAGTTTGTTACCCCGGGTACGCGAGGCCACATCGGCGATTGCGCGCGCGAGGCCGCCGAGGTTCAGGCCTCCGGCGTCGCGCACCACCGGAACAAGGAGCCCGCGCTCGGTGTCGACGGCAATGCCGAGGTGCTCGAAATCGTGGTAGGTCACGGTGCCGGCGGCGGTGTCGATCGAGGCATTAACCTGCGGGAACGACTTGAGCGCTTCAACAGCCGCCAGTGCGAAGAACGGCATGAACGACAACTTCGTGCCCTCGCGTGACTCGAAGTCGGCCTTGG
>CAFBOZ010000029.1_pt1 | contig 8562 bp, 8 predicted proteins | sample 7269531 | NCBI WGS metagenome assembly CAFBOZ01 (sample SAMEA6814124, study PRJEB35770) | uncultured Actinomycetes bacterium | biome: Freshwater; feature: Freshwater reservoir; material: water | place: Czech Republic | collected 2017-07-26 | depth 30m m | reverse complement strand
TAGCTGATGATGGCCCTTGGAAAGATGAGGAGATGACATGGAGCTCGCGCGATCGTTGCCTGACGAGTCGGTGGAGCACGTGAGCGAGCGCGACCTGCAGATCCTCGAGTTTGAACGCCAGTGGTGGAAGTACTCCGGGGCCAAGGAGCAGGCGATCCGTGACCTGTTTGACCTCAGCCCCACTCGGTACTACCAGGTTCTCAATCACCTGATTGACTCGCCAGCAGCCCTCACCGCTGACCCCATGCTGGTCAAGCGGCTGCGACGCCTACGTGAGACCCGTCAGCGGGCTCGCTCGGCCCGCCGCCTCGGAGCGGAGAACTGACCAAGTCCTCGACGCCGGCTGCGCGCGGGAGGCTGGTGCTCGTCATAGTGGTGCTGCTCGCCGTGGCGCTATCGGTGCGCTGGGCGTGGTCGACCTACCAGAGCCAGCCGGCCGGCCGCACCCCTGGCATCTCGCCGACTCCCAAGCCCAAGCCCAAGCCAAGCGGTTCTGGCGCGCCGAGCAGGAGTGCCTCCACCTCAACTACGTCGACCTCAGCGGGCCAGTAGCCTGCGCTGGGGCCAGCCACTCGACGTTTTTTTCTGGGGTCGGCCGGGCATCAACCCACCGCTGGCGAGTTGGCCAGGCGGAGGGCCGCGTACTCGGGCACCGACGACAGGGGAGGACGCTCGCGTGAGCTGATCGCGTGGGTCTGGGAGGTAAAGCCACTCGGTGCGCGCTCAAACTGGTCGAGGGTCTCGCCGAGTTCGTGGCCGAGCCGCGCGCGGCCACCGTGGTCAAGCCGCTCGAACGCGGTGCGCATAATCTGTGCGGCCATGCGGCCGAGGGTGCGCTCGTCGTGGTGGCGGTGCAGGCGCACTCCAAGGTCGACCTGGGCGATGGCCCTGAGACCACGAAGCTCGAGGGTGTCGACCAGCAGTGCGAGCTCGACCCCATAGCCGCACGGAAAGGGCAGGTGCTCGAGAAGCGACCGTCGTGCGGCGTACTCGCCAGCGAGCGGCTGAATCACCCCGGCCAACTCGGGCCAGTGGAGGTTGAGCAGTGGGCGAGCCACGAGCTCGGTAACTCTGCCTCCCCCGGCATGCACTACCGAGTCGCCGTCGACGTAGGGGCGCTCGTAGACGGCCTTCACCAAGTCGATCCGATCGTCGCTCAGGATCGGCCCAATCAGTCCGGTGATGTAGGCGGGGGTGAACGAGCGAAGGTCGGCGTCGATGAACACCACGATGTCGCCACTGGTGGCGGCGACCGCCCTCCACATGGCCTCGCCCTTTCCAACTCCGGGGGCGATGCTCGGCATGATGTCGTCGCGGTGAAGCACCGTAGCGCCAGACGCCTCAGCTCGGCGCGCGGTGTCGTCGGTGCTGCCTGAGTCGAGCACGAGCAACTCGTCGACGAGCGGGAGTCGCGCAGGAGCCATGAGGGAGTCACGGATCGAGGTCACGATCGCCCCGACCGTGTCCTCCTCGTTCAAGGCCGGCAGGACGACTGAGACGGTTGTGTGACCCTTGAGTCGGCCGAGCTCCTCGGCTGGCCAGTCGGCGGCCACTGTGGTGGCCGACTCGAACCACTGGCTCGCATCGTCTCGCATGGGGCCAGCATTCCATGAACCCGGCGAGGCCGGTGGCTCGCCGTGGCTACAGCTTGGCCTTGGTCAGGGCCGACTGCAGCGAGTGGTAAAAACCGTCGACGCTGTAGCTCGCACCGGATCCGACGCCGATCGGGGTGGCGGAGCCACCGAGGTTGGTGACGACCTCGGTGCTAACTCGGGCCAGAATTGCCGCCGAACTCGTGCGTGCGCCATTGAGTGCAGCTGTGCGCATCGAGGGCATCACGCCGTCTTGATAGGTGGTGCGCGAGGTAACCTGATCGGCGGGTGCGACCCCGGTCTCGTCGACCGAGGTGCAGATGCCGCCCGAGACGACCGACCCGGCCTTCACATAGATTCGCGTGCGGTAGGTGCCCCAGTTCTTGAGAACGCTGTCCTGCAGCACGGCCGCGGGCGTGACCGAGCCGGTGGTCGATGACACATAGTTGGCCTTTTTAAACAGCACCACGGCTCGAGCCTCGGCGGCGACGGCTGCCGTGCGCACCTTGGTGGCCCTAGCGATACGCACTGCATTCTTCGACCTCCGGGCCGCGGCGAGTGACGCGGTGGCGCTGACGACCTTGGCGTGCTTGGACTTGAAGGCAGTGGTGCGCTTGAAGGCCGCGAGGGCCGCAATGTTCTTGGCGTTGAGCGCCGCGTTGACCGTACCGTCAGTAGCGGCCGCCGACGCCTCGCTGCAGGCGGTGAAGTTGGTGACGGCAGATGCTGGCAGGGCGAGTCCGATCACACTCGCTCCGACGCTGGCGCACGCGGCACCGGTGGTGGCGATCAGGGCGACGGACCTGCGGTGGTTGATGTTCATGGTGAGCTCCTTCGGTGGGTCAGATGCCAGCACGCGTGAGCGCGCTCTGCAGTGAGGACTTGAATGCGGGAGAGGTGGCGGACGCGCCGGAAACTGAGGCGATGGTGGCGCTCTGTGCCGCGATTGCTTCGCTGCAGAGCCGGGGAATCGCAGAGCTATTGATGGGGCCAGAGTCCGACGAGGTGGGGTAGCTGGCCCAGCACCCGGTGACCCGGGTGCCGGTCACCGCAAGGCTGACCTGAATGGTCCCGTAGGTGATCACGCCGCGCTTGTCGGCAACTGCGTCGCCCACGAAGCGTCCTGCGCTGATCTGCGCCGATGGCGCTGAGACGAGGGCGCCGTTGCTCGCGACCACCGTGTACGCGCCTCGGGCATTCGCCGTGGTGGACGCCGGCGTGAAGCTGGTGGCAGCTGTGGTTCCGATGGCGACTCCGCCGCGCTGCACCTCGTACGTTGTCGCCCCGGGCACCGCGTTCCAGGTGAGGCGGAAGGCGCCGTTCAACAGGTAGCTCGCACTACCGGCAGACAGGCCGGTGGGGGCGTCGATGGCTCCCGGCGTCGTGGGCGTGGGTGTGGGTGTGGGTGTGGGCGTGGGCGTGGTGGGTGTTGGAGGCTGGAGCACGCAGTCGAGCTGCTGTGCGGCACTGGTCGCTGCGGCCGCGCGCGCCACCGCGGCTGCGTGGCGCGCGATTCGTGCTGCGCGCTGGGCGGCAACTGAGGCGCGGTGCGCGGCGCGGTAGGCGCGCTCTGCGGAACGTGCCTGAGACCGGTTGCCGTATCGGGCGGCGTGATCGGCAACTCGGTGAGCTCGCCTCTCAGCGCGCCCGGCCCGCGCCGAGACTGCAGCGGTAGCCGTCACGTGCTGTATCGCGGCCGACAGAGCGTGATCGTTCTCGTCACTGCCCGAATCGTCACAGGTCAACGAGTGATCTGAGTCGTCGTCATCGAAGTCATCGTCGTCGAACTCCTGAGTCGTGTACCTCTGCGTGGTCGAGGCCAGCGCGGCGGCCTCCACGGCACCGAGGAGCGAGGCCGCCACGGCGGTTGCCCCCACGGCTGCGACGAATGAGCGAGAGCGCAACACGTTCATGAGGGGGTCCGTTCGTCGTGGGTGGGGTGAGACGTGGCTGAGTGGCCTGCTTGGTCGGGCTCGGTGGAGGGAGCGAAGGCCGGTCCGAAGTACGTGGCTTGGTCATCGGCAACCAGATAGGCCGACCACACCCCCAAGCCCGCGAACCAGGTGACGCCGTCGGCTCCTGCGATGAGCAGCGCCGTTGCCAGTGCGTCGGCGAGTCCCCCATCTGGCCCAACCACGGTGGCCGATTGCAGTTGCACCTCGCTGCGGTGGGTGCGTGGGTCGATGATGTGGTGGCCGCGCTCGTACTCGCCCGAGGTGGCGACGGCGCAGTCGAGTGCTGAGACGACGCGAATGACCGACATCGGGTCATCGGGATGCCGGATGCCGACAACCCAGGGCGATCCGGGCGATTGGAGGCCGCGACAGGTGACGTCTCCGGCAGCATTCACGCTGACGTTGGGGTAGCCACGGGCAACGATCATGTCTGCCACCGAGTCTGCCGCCCAACCCTTGACGTACCCGGATGGATCGACGCCACCAGGAACAGACCACGGGTCGAACACCCCGTTCGTCAGGTCGCGGGCCTCGGCGCATCGATCGAGCACGTGCCGCACGATGGCAGGCATCTGGTGATACGTCGAGAGGCCGTGGCGCAGAGCGGTGATGGGCGTGTCGAGCCGGTAGGTGGAGAACCACGCGTCGACCTGGTGCAGGTAGGCCGCGGCATCGGCGACGGCCCGATGGGCGTCAGCGTCGAGTTCGGCATCGCGTACGTCGAAGGTCACGACGGTTCCCCACACCTCCTCGGCGTGCGTGGTGCGCACCCACCCCTCGAGCGGGGCGAATCGAACGACCTCGTCGCCGTTCACAGTCCGGCCGCCGTGATGGCTGCCTGCAGGGAGGCCATGAAGGCGCGTGAGGTGAAGCTGGCGCCCGACACGCTGGCGATCGAGGCTGACTGCGCCGCCACCGCCTCCTGGCACAGGGCGGGAATGGCAGCGGCAGACAGCTCCACCGATCGAGGGTCGGTCGAGGGGTAGGTGGGGACGGCAACCGCGGTGATGACGCCGTTCTTCACGCGAATCTGCACCTGAACACTTCCGTACACGCCGGCCCTGGCCACGCTGCCCGAGAAGTCTCCGCTAGGTGCCGCAGGGGGAGTGGGAGTCGGCTTCGGAGTGGGCTTCGGTGTCGGCTTCGGAGTGGGCTTCGGTGTGGGCTTCGGTGTGGGCTTCGGTGTGGGCTTCGGTGTGGGCTTCGGTGTGGTGGTGGGTGTCGTTGTGGTGGTGGGCTTGGGCTTAGGGGTGGTGGTGGGTGACGGCACCGGCGGAGCGGGGAGCGCTGGGCCGGACGGCGATGGCGCAGGGGCCGCGCTAGCCTTCTTCACTGCGGGCGCTTTCACACCAGCCTTCTTCACTGCGGGCGCCTTCGGGCCCGCCTTCTTCGGAGCGACCGCCTTCTTCGGAGCAGGCGCTGGGGCGGCGGTGGGCGCGGTGGCGTCTGTAGCCGCGAGTGACCCGAGGCTGCCCAGTGCCGCGAGTGACGCATCGTCGGCAGCGGCGGGGCGCGGCGTGTACGACAGCGCGGCCGCGAGTCCGGCGACGGTTCCTGCGGTGACGATCAGTGCCCGCTTCATGGCAGTCTCCTCATAGCGCGAACGATTCATGGTGAAGGTGCCACTCCGCGACCCCGGCGTCGCGCGCTGCCCTCAGCACCGCGTCGGTGAAGGCCTCGGGACCGCACACGTACACGTCGCTATGGGCGAGGTGGGGGGCCAGTCCGCTGAGGTACTCGGCCGTCAACGGGTGGTCGTCGCGACTCCCAGCGAGATACCACACGCGCCAACCCGAGCGTGCTGCCAGTTCTTCGAGTTCGCGGCGTAGCGGCACGGAGTCGACGCCGTTGGCCCGTACGAGCACGGTGACGTCAGTGGTCGAGTTGAGGTCGTCGAGCATTGCTCGTATCGGGGTGATGCCCACCCCTGCAGCGATGGCGACCACACGATCGCTGTGGCGGCGCTCGGCGGTGAAGACCCCGTAGGGGCCTTCGGCGATCACACGTGTGCCACGGTGCAGCGACGTGGCAAGGGCGTGCGACTGGTCGCCGAGGTCCTTCACCGTAATGCGCAGCCACTCATTCGTCGGCCCTGCAGACAGCGAGTACGGGTGCGCCTGCCACCACCAGGTGCGCGTGAGAAAGCGCCACTGGAAGAACTGGCCGCCACGGGCGTTGATGCGCTCGAGGTTGCGCCCGGTGAGGTAGATGCTGACCATGTCGTGTCCCTCGGGCACAACCTGCCACACGCGCAGATCGTGCCGCAGCGAGCTGACCACCGGAATGGCAAACCGGCTCACGAGAATGGTGCCGAACACCGCGACGTAGAGCGCGACCCAGCCGATGCGGATCAGCGGGTGCTGCGTCAGCACGATTCCACCCTCGATCTGATGGCCGAAGGCCAGCACCACGGCGAGGTAGAAGTACAGGTGCGACGCCCACCATGTCTCGTACTTCATTCGACTGCGCACCCGGCGGTACGAGGCGAGGCCCAGCAGCATCATGAGGCCGAAGGCAACGGCCGCCGGCATCATCCACGGGTAGGTGGTAACCAGTCGAACGATCTCGGCACCGACATTCACCTGAGCTGCCTGGGCGAACCCCCAGCCGGTGAGCGCGACGTGTATGAAAATCAGGGCCAGAGCGAGGGGAGCCACCGTGCGGTGCCACACCACCATGCGGTCGTGCCCCATCTCGCGCTCGAGCCACGGAACCCGCGAAATGAAGAGCAGGAGCACCAGGCATAGGTAGGTGCCGACCATCGCGGCCACGGTGCCCAGCGAGGTGGCTGTGCCGCCGGGGGTTCCCCACATCGACGACGTGGTGATGATCGAGCTTCCAGCGATGACGCCGAGCCCTACCGCCACGACCCCGGTGGTGAGGTCAGCGCGTCGTGTGGTGAGGCGAGGCCCACGGCGGTGTGTTCCAGTCGAGCGCGCCATGCGTGCCCACCTCCCTTGGTGACGGCGCCACAGCGGCGCCCACTGAGGTCAACAATCGACCACCATTGAGGGGGAGTTAAACGAATCAACTCTCTTGAGCCGATCCTTTACCCGCACTTGGTGTGATCGAGGAACCACCTTCACCAGGCGGGTGACGTGAGGGTGTCAGCGGTCCTCAGAGGTCGCCGAGCGAGCGTCGAATCTTGGCCGTGATGTCGGGGTCGAGCCCGGCCTCGCCGGCGTCGAGTTCCTCGTCGGAGATCAGGTGCATGGCCTGCTCCTCTATCGACAGGTCGGTGAGGTCGCGACTGTCGTTAGCGAGGTAGTCGTGGTCGTCGTGACTGCCCATGCCGTGGTCGTCCTCGACCAGGTGACCGACGCGGGAATCATCCGGGTGGCCAAAAGTCTCCGCGGGCCCGTCGGTGCCCAGCTCGCGGGAGATCTCCGCGAAGAGTTCGGCAACCACCTCCTGGGCCGGGTCGTCGTTCCAGGACTGTCCGGTGGTGCGGTGTCGGCTCATGACAGGGTCCTCCCTGATCGAATCGCCAGCCTCCCTGATCGAGCGGCTGGCCGATCTACTGTGCGCGATTGTCCGCGCTCACTCCATCGTCGACCTGTGTCGTGCCGGCGACGAGAGGCGATGGTCCTGTGGGGCAGACACCACGTTCCAGGGCCTGTTGATCGCCTCGCACGGAACGAAATCTGGTACCCCGGCTTGCACTCTCGACCCGAGAGTGCCAAGAATGGAGTTAGCACTCGGGGCAGGAGAGTGACAACCAGTCGCTTCATGTCCCGGTGAGCCAATCTCGAGGTTGGGGCGAGGTCGGGTCGGTGTCCGGCAAGGAGGGCATCGGTTCGTACCGTCCGTCGCGGGCGCCCCCACGTCGATTCACCCGATATGGGAGGACCATCTCACCGATGTCCAAGATCATTGCGTTCAACGAGGAAGCCCGACGCGGCCTCGAGCGAGGGATGAACATCCTCGCCGACGCCGTCAAGGTCACGCTCGGCCCCAAGGGCCGCAACGTCGTCCTCGAGAAGAAGTGGGGAGCCCCCACGATCACCAACGACGGCGTCTCCATCGCCAAGGAGATCGAGCTCGAGGACCCGTACGAGAAGATCGGGGCCGAGCTCGTCAAGGAGGTCGCCAAGAAGACCGACGACGTGGCCGGTGACGGAACCACCACCGCCACCGTGCTCGCCCAGGCGCTCGTGCGCGAGGGTCTGCGCAACGTCGCCGCCGGCGCCAACCCGATGTCGCTCAAGAAGGGCATTGAAAAGGCCGTTGCGGCCGTCAGTGCCGAGCTCATTGAGATGGCCCAGGAGGTCACCACCAAGGAGCAGATCGCGGCCACCGCGAGCATCTCCGCGGCTGACACCCAGATCGGCGAGATGATCGCCGAGGCCATGGACAAGGTCGGCAAGGAAGGCGTCATCACCGTCGAGGAGAGCAACACCTTCGGACTCGAGCTTGAGCTCACCGAGGGCATGCGCTTCGACAAGGGATACGTCTCCGGCTACTTCGTGACCGACCCCGAGCGCATGGAGGCCGTCCTCGACGAGCCCTACATCCTCATCGCCAACTCGAAGATCTCAGCGGTCAAGGACCTCCTGCCGATCCTCGAGAAGGTCATGCAGGCGGGCAAGCCGCTCATCATCATCGCCGAGGACGTCGACGGCGAGGCGCTGTCCACCCTCGTGGTGAACAAGATCCGCGGCACGTTCCGCTCGGTGGCCGTCAAGGCCCCCGGCTTCGGCGACCGTCGCAAGGCCATGCTTCAGGACATCGCCATCCTCACCGGTGGCCAGGTCATCAGCGAGGAGGTCGGCCTCAAGCTCGACAGCACCGGCATCGAGCTGCTGGGCAAGGCGCGCAAGGTGGTCATCACCAAGGACGAGACCACCATCGTCGAGGGTGCTGGTGACTCCGAGGCCATCGCCGGTCGCGTTGCCCAGATCCGCAGCGAGATCGAGAACAGCGACTCCGATTACGACCGCGAGAAGCTGCAGGAGCGTCTGGCCAAGCTGGCCGGCGGTGTTGCGGTGATCAAGGCCGGAGCTGCCACCGAGGTG
>CAFBOZ010000027.1_pt1 | contig 8917 bp, 8 predicted proteins | sample 7269531 | NCBI WGS metagenome assembly CAFBOZ01 (sample SAMEA6814124, study PRJEB35770) | uncultured Actinomycetes bacterium | biome: Freshwater; feature: Freshwater reservoir; material: water | place: Czech Republic | collected 2017-07-26 | depth 30m m | reverse complement strand
GACAGGGCTACTCCAACCTGGTGCTGGTAACCGTGGGAACCGGCATCGGGGGCGGCGTGATCGTCGATGGTCGGCCGCTTCGAGGAGCGTACGGCGTGGGGTCGGAGATCGGTCACCTGCAGATGGTGCGCGAGGGTCTGGTGTGCGGGTGCGGTCTGCTCGGCTGCTGGGAGCAGTACGCCAGCGGAACCGCGCTCGTGCGTACGGCTCGGCAGATCGCTGGCCGACGCCTGACGGAGGGCACGCTACTGCTGAGCCTGGGCGACGGCACGCCGGAGGGCATCGAGGGCAGCCACATCACCGTGGCGGCGAGGGAGGGCGACCCGGTGGCGGTGGCTGCCTTCGACGAGGTGGGCGAGTGGCTCGGGCAGGGAATGGCTGACCTCGCTGCGGTGCTCGACCCCGGGTGCTTCGTGCTGGGTGGAGGGGTGTCTGAGGCGGGAGATCTCCTGCTGACGCCCACGCGCGCCTCTTTCCACGAGCACCTCACCGGTCGCGAGCACCGGCCCATCGCCGAGGTCGTCCTGGCCGCACTCGGAAACGAGGCGGGCATCATCGGGGCCGCTGACCTCGCCCGCACCGACTGACCCTCGCTGTCCCTCGGGCGCCCCCCAGGCCTTAATCCACAGGTCCAGCGCGCCGGTGCCCCCCGCTCATGGGCGGCGCCATGCTCGTCCCGCGGGGCCTGAGGTTGGCCCCTGAGGGGGAGGTTCCATGGTTGTCACCCGCGACGATCGCGGGGCGGTCGCGGTCGAAGCCGCATTGATCGTCCCGCTGCTGTTTCTGCTGCTGTTCGGAATCGTCGACACAGCCCTGTGGCTGCGCGATGTATCGGCGGTGGCGTCGGCCGTGCGCCACGGTGCGCGCATCGCCTCAGCCGAGCCCAGGCGGGCCACCATGCCTGCTGATGTGGCGTCGGCAGTCGCCGGTTCGGCACTCTCGACCGACACCCTCGAAGAACTGTGGGTGTACCAGGCCGGCCCCACGGGTTACCCTCTCGGCACCACCTCGCTCTCCTCCTGCCCAACTCGCTGTGTGCGAATGCGCTGGAATCGGGCGCTACGCCGCTTCACCGCAATCGGTGGGTCAGGGTGGTCGCCCACCACTGTCAACGCCTGCGTGGGCGACCCGCGTGCGATGTCGGTGGGCGTGTACCTGCGCGTTCGACACGTGATGGCCTTCTCGGCGCTGCTCGGAGGCTCGGGCGTGCGGGTGGTGGGCGACCGGGCAGTGATGAAGTTCGAGCCGATGCCAGCGCGCTCGTGCGGGGCGGGGCTGTCATGAGGGGCGAAGCGGGCACCAGGGGTGACAGGGGAGCAGTTGCGATTCTTGTCGCGCTCACGCTGACCCCCGTGCTGCTGGGGGCTGCGGCGCTCGGCGTGGATGTCGCCCGCTGGTTCGCGGTACTCGAGCGGGTGCAGCGAGCCGCCGATGCCTCGGCGCTCGCGGCCGCCCCGCAGTGGCTCACCGACCGCCCCGCAGCACGGGCCGCGGCCCTCGACGCCGCGCGGCGCAACGGGTTCGCCAGCGACGTCCGTACCCGCGTCACCCTGGCCACGGCGGACTCGCCCGGTACCGTGCGCGTGACGATTACCACGCGCGTCAACAACCCGCTAGGTGCACTGCTGGGTACGCCCACTCGTGAGCTGACGAGGTCGGCCGAGGCCACCTATGCGCACGCGGTGGCGATGGGAAGCACGTGCAACCTCTTCGGAAACGAGCCCGACCCCGCGACGGGCACGGGCTCCGACCCCGCCGACGGATCCGGCAGCGCGATGTCATCGCTGTGCCCGATGGGCCGCAGACCGCATTTCTGGGCCACGGTGGCTGGCCCCGATACCTCCAAGCTCGAGGGCGATCGGTACGCCACGCGCTGGTGCAACCCGGGTAATAGCGGGTGCTCACCTCCCCGCAACACGGAGTACGCCGGTGCCTTGGCTGGCCCGGCTGGCCCGGCTGGCCCGGCCGGCGACGGCTCGTCGTCGTACTTCTTCCGCGTCTCGGTGAGGCGGCCGGTGGCGTCGATCTCGGTCCAGGTGTTCGACCCCGCGTTCGTCGACGTCGGCAACTGGTGCGAGCGGATGCCCCGCACCTCGGGGTCCGACCCCTCATGGCCCGGCCCGAACAGGGCCAACCCATTCGTGACCGATGCCGATCGGCGCTACGCATTTGGAAGCCCGGCCTCGTCACCGTCGTCGTCGGGAGACTTCTGCACCGGCGACTTCGCCTTCAACGCTCCCGGCACTCCGGCTGAATCGGCGGGCCTTCCCGTCACTACGTCGATGTCGGTGCATTCGCCTCACGCCTCGGGCGACCCGTGGAGCGCGCCGGTCATCGCGGCCTGCGTGCGCCAGTACCCCAGCTGGTCGATGTCGCCCGACGCTCTGCGGGTTGCGCTCACGGCATCAACTCGCGCGGCCCGCGCCCTGCAGCGGGTGTTCCGCCAGTGGGTCACCGTGTGTACCGTGCGAGCCCCGCAGGTGGGCGACTACTACCTGCAGGTTCGTACCAACGTGCTCGCCGGCTCAGCCACCGCGGCACGAATGACCGATCCTCGCGAGGACTCCGGAGCCAGCGGAGGAGGTCTCAACCGGTTCGCGATCCGGGTCGACTCGCCCGGCGACGAAGAGGCCGTCACGCTCTCGGCGGTCGAGCGGATGGCGGTCTACGCCAACCTTGCTGGGGGGGCCACCACGTTCCTGCTGGCACGAGTGCCGTCGGCGTCGGCCGGTTCGACACTCCGCGTGGAACTGTTCGACATCGGTGACGCCGTCGGAACGACGAGCCTGCGGCTGCTACCGCCGCCCGCTGCCTCAGGCCGCTGGGTCGACTCCTGCTCGGCCGCCGGCGACGTGCGCGGATCGGTGCGCGACCCCGTCCCGCTGGCGGGGTGCCGACTCGGCGGCATCGGCGCAGAAACTGGCTTCAACGGCCGGGTGCAGCGAATCGACGTGACCATTCCCGGCGACTACCGGTGTCGCGACGACACTCCCACTGACTGCTGGTTCAGGGTCGAGATCAACTACGCGGGGCTTGCCTATGACACGACCACCTGGACGGCAATCCTCGAGGGTGACCCCGTTCGACTCGTGCGCTGAGCTACACCACAGCTCCGTCGTTCCAGTCGTCATCATCGTGGCGACGGTGATCGCCCATGCGCGCTACCAGGGTGGCGACCCCTCCGCAGAAGGCCAGCAGCGCGATGAGCACCACCCACGGCTCGATCTGCAACCCCAGCACCGCAATGAGCAGCACCAGCGCAGGGCCTCCGACGAGCCCGGCCCACGCCATTCGGGTCACGACGTCGGTCTCGGGCCGGGGTGGGGGAGGCGGAGGCACGAAGTGCTCGTCTGGATCGTCGACCACGTAGGCGCGAGGGTCTCCCGAGAAGGTCGGGCTGTCGACCTCGGGGGGTGACGCGGCCTCGGAGGGGTCGTCGCGGTCGTTGCGGCGCACGAGTCGTCGGCTCAGTCCGGAACCGGTGGTTGGCGGCTCGTCAAGGTCTTCGGCCGCCGACCAGCGACCGACCGCGTCGGGGGCCACGTCGTATCCGGCAACGATGCGGGCCCAGGCGGCGTCGACCTCGTTGGCGGCGATCGCCGACCGGTCATCGCGCGCCGCGGAGTCGGCGAGAAAGGCGGCCTTCAGCTGAGGCAGGTGCGCGCCCACGGTGGCACGGGCGTCGGCGGCACGGTCGTGCTGGACCTGTAGCCGCATGAGTACTCGCTCGGGAAGCTGGACATCCTGATACGGGCCGCGGTCGCCCTCAACGGGTTCGACGTACGCGGCAATGCCTGCGGCCGCCAGCAGGTCGAGTACCTGCTCGACCAAGGGCGGGTCGAGTTCGAGTAGAGGGGTGTACCTCGAGGCGCTCAGCCCGTTGTCGCGGGACGACATGCGCGACTCACGCTCCCGGAGCGATACGGCGCACGAAGTCAACCGAGCCGGAGAAGATCATGTCGGCGTCGTTGTCGAGGGTCGCCACATGGTACGAGTGAGGCAGCAGCACCTCGTGCGTATCGGCCGAGGCCACATTGGCCAAGATCCACGCGGCATTGGAGGGCTCGACCACGTGGTCCTCAGTACTGCGGAAGAGCAGCAGTGGTGACGTCACCATGGCGATGTCAGCCTTGACCGCGCTCCAGAGGCGGGTGAGCGAGTGGGCGGCCTTGAGCGGCAGTCTGGGGTAGCCGCCCTCGTCGGCGCCCTCCTTCTTGATGTCGTTGACGATGCCGGGGAACGACGGGATCACGCGTCGGATGAGGGGCAGCACAAAGCGGTCGGGCCGCTCGGAGTGCACGGCGGGGTTGACCAACACCAGCCCCGCGACCTGATCTGCGCGCTGCTCGGCTAGTCGCAGCGCGAGGCTGCCGCCCATGGACAGGCCCATGACGAACACGGAGTCGCAGGTGGCAGTCAACGAGGTGAAGGCGCGGTCGGCCTCGGCGTACCAGTCGTGCCACGTGGTGAGGTTGAGGTCCTGCCAGCGGGTTCCGTGCCCGGGAAGTCGGGGCACCTCGACGCTCAGCCCGGCAGCAGCGAGGTGTTGGCCCCACGGCTTGACCGACAGGGGCTGACCGGTGAAGCCGTGCAGCAGGAGTGCGCCCACGCGACCGCCCTCGTGGGAATAGGGGTCAGCCCCGGGAAGCAACGGCATGATTCCTCCTTGATGTCCGGGTCATCCGCACCCAGCACGGGCGCGCGACTTCCACTCTCTGCATGCTACGTCCCCACCGGCTCAGCGGGGGCGCGGGCGCGTCCGTTGCCCTCGGGCACCGTAGTTGCGTACGGTAGGGAGGTGTTCTATTGGTTTCTGAAATATGTGCTGCTCGGGCCCATCCTGCGCGTGGTCTTTCGGCCGTGGGTCACCGGCCTCGAGCACGTGCCCGCCGATGGCCCGGCCATCATCGCCTCGAACCACCTGTCGTTCTCTGACTCATTTTTCCTACCACTTGTTTTTCCGCGTCGCATCACCTTTCTTGCCAAGAGCGAGTACTTCGAGGGCCGTGGCATGAAGGGGCTCCTGACGCGCACGTTTTTCCGCGGTGTGGGGCAGGTGCCGGTCGACCGCACGGGCGGTCGTGCCGCCGAGGCCGCCATGAGCACCAGTCGTCGACTCCTCGAGGAGGGAGCCCTGCTGGGCATCTACCCCGAGGGCACCCGCTCGCCCGACGGCCGCCTCTATCGCGGGCGCACGGGCGTGGCTCGGCTCGCCCTCGACGCGGGTGTTCTGGTGATCCCGGTGGCCATGATCGACACTGAAAAGATTCAACCGGTCGGACGTCTGCTGCCCCGGGTGATGCGTGTCGGAATCCGCTTCGGGCCACCGATCGACTTCTCGCGCTACGAGGGGTTCCAGGGTGACCGGTTTGTGCTGCGGTCGATGACCGACGAGATCATGTACGAGCTGATGGAGCTCTCGGGCCAGGAGTACGTCGACATCTACGCCTCCCGCGCCAAGGAGCTGCGCGCGGCGGCTGCGGAGGTGACGGTCTAATGGTGCTCGAAGTGGCCTACGTCACGGTGCTGCCCGGACACGAGGTCGAGTTCGAGGCGGCGCTGGCCGAAGCTGCCACCACCCTGCTGCCTCAGGCAGCGGGGTTCGGCGGGTTCACCGCCCATGGGTGGTGCGTCGAGCGGCAGTCGGTGTTCCTGTTCACCATCACGTGGCGCAGCATCGACGACCATCTGGTCGGGTTTCGTAACTCAGAGCTGTTCGTGCAGTGGCGGGCCCTGATCGGCCACCACTTCGACGGCCCGCCCGTGGTCGAGCACTTCGCCCGCACTGACTGAGCCGCTGGGCCGTCTGACAGCTCAGCCCTCGGCGAGCCAGTCGCGCAGGGTGGTCGATGCGGTGAGCGCCCCCACCGGAAGGCCCCCGCCCAGAATCGGATCGGCGGCCCACCTGTCGATGACGGGGTGGTCGAACCCCCACGACTGCAGGGTTGCGGCCAAGATTGCCGGCAGCGCGCGCAGGGCGCCGTCATCGACCTTGGCCACCATGGTGCGACCGTCGGTGAGTGCCGCCACCCACACTCCCTCGGCACCCTCCTTGACGAGCAGGCCGGGCACCACGGGCATGACCTGGCTGATGCAGCGCTCGGGGCCGCCCACCATCACCGGCCATGCCCGAGCCGCTGCTGCAACCTGACCCTCGGCGGTGTCGGGGGAGGCCACCGCGACTCGTGCGATGGCGCGGGCGAGTGCCGGAAGGCCCACGACCGGCACCGGGGCGCCGCACCCGTCGGTGCCGACGATGGTCACGGTCTCGCCGGTGAACTCCTCGACGGTGCTGAGGATGAGCCGTTGAAGGGGGTGGTTGCGGTCGAGGTAGTCGTGCGTGGACCAGCCGTTGAGCACGCACGTGGCCAGCATGCCCGAGTGCTTGCCCGAGCAGTTGTGCTGCAGTGGGCTGGGTGAGCCGCCTGCGCGGATAAGCCCCACGATGTCGTCGGGCAACTCGGGCAACTCGGGCAGGTCGGCCGGGCAGCGCAGGTCGTGCTCGGTGAGTCCGGCACCCTGCAGGATGTCGAGTGCGGCCGAGACCTGCTCGGGCGTGGCGGAGTGGCTCGACGTGACCAGGGCCAGCAGTTGTGGCTCGAGGCGCAGGCCGGCCCGCACCATAGCCGTGGCCTGCAGGGGCTTGAGGCTCGACCGCGGGTAGGTGCCGCAGCCAGCATGTCCGAACTGGCGCTGGGCACCGTCGGTCGCGAGCAGCAGCACGCTGCCACGGTGCCGTGATTCGGTGAAGCCTGAGCGGGTTGCGTTGACGAGGACGGGATTGGCTGAATCGTCGGTGTCAGGCGTGCTCATGCGTCGGTGGCCCAGCCCAGCGAGCGCCGTACACCCTCGCGCCATCGCGCGTGCGCGGCCGGGTCGGCGGGGCCGGGCTCGAACACCCCGCTGCTGCGCCACGCCGCCGAGAGCGCCTCGGTGTCGGGCCAGAAGCCGGTGCCGAGGCCAGCGAGAAAGGCGGCGCCGAGGCCGGTGCTCTCGAGTTGCTCGGACCGGTCGATAGGAATCTGCAGCGCCGTGGCCTGCAACTCGCACAGCAGATCGTTGGCGGCTGCTCCGCCGTCGACGGCGAGTCGGGGAAGGACCACTCCCGCCTCAGACGCCATGAGGGCAACGACGTCGGTCACGGAGAAGGCGATGGCCTCGAGGGTGGCTCTCGCGAGGTGGGCCGCCGTGGTGGCGCGGGTAATGCCGAAGATGGCGCCGCGCGCGGCAGGGTCCCAGTCGGGGGCCCCGAGGCCGGTGAGGGCGGGAACGAACACCACGCCACCGCTGGAGTCGACCGTGCGGGCGAGGGTCTCGACCTCTGGCGCCGAGCTGATGATTCCGAGGCTGTCGCGCAGCCACTGCACCGCCGCTCCGGTGACGAACACCGAGCCCTCGAGGGCGAAGACGCGCCGGCCGTCGGGGTGCTGCCAGGCCACGGTGGTGAGCAGTCCTGACCCCGAGGGCACCGGCGTCTCGCCAGTGTTAACCAGGATGAATGAGCCGGTGCCGAAGGTGCACTTGCTGCTGCCCCGGGTGAAGCAGGCCTGGCCGAAGAGCGCTGCCTGCTGATCGCCCGCGATGCCAGCGATGGGCAGGTCGAGGCCGAGAAAGGTGGCGGGATCGGTGCGGCCCACCACGCCGTACGACGCCACCACCTCGGGTAGCGCGTCGAGTGGCACCCCAAAGAGCTCGCAGAGCTCGGGGCTCCAGGCCCCCAGGTTGAGGTCGTAGAGCAGTGTGCGCGACGCATTGGATGCATCGGTGAGATGGTGGATGCCGCGGGTGAGTCGCGCGACGAGATACGAGTCGACGGTGCCCACGGCCACCCGGCCCGACGTAACCTGCGCCCACACATGGGGTTCGTTGCGAGCGATCCACGCCAGCTTGGTGGCGGTGAAGTAGGGGTCGAGCCGCAGACCGGTGGCCGCCGCGACCCTCGGCTCATGCCCGGCCGCGCGCAGTTCGTCGCAGATCGGCGCCGAGCGGCGGTCTTGCCACACGATGGCGCGGCGGGGTGAGCCGAGTGACTCGCGGTCCCACAGCACCGCGGTCTCGCGCTGGTTGGTGATGCCGACAGCCGTGGGGGTGAGGTGCGGTGCGGAGTCGAGGCAGGCGCGAGTCGCGGCCAGGGTGGCGGCCCAGATGTCCCTGGGCTCGTGCTCAACCCAGCCATCGCCGGGAAAGTGCTGGGCGAACTCGGAGTACCCGCGGGCAACCACCCGGGCGCTGTGGTCGACCAGCAGGGCGGTGACACCGGTGGTGCCCGCGTCGAGGGCGAGAACCGCGGTGCTGAAATCGGGTGTGGACGTCATTGAGATGCATCCTCCGGGCCGTGTGTGAGGGGGCGTTCGCTCGTGTGTGCCCTGAAAGCGCCTGCCGCGTGGCTGGTAGGTTTGAAGGTCACAGCGTAGTGCGTGCAGCAGACACTGAAGGGTTGACGATGCGAGTTGGCGTGCTGACCGGCGGGGGCGACTGCCCGGGGCTCAACGCGGTAATCCGGGCGGTGGTGCGCAAGGGGGTCAAGGAGTACGGCTACGAGTTTGTGGGGTTCCGCGACGGCTGGAAGGGCCCCCTCGAGGGCATTACGATGCCGCTGGGTATTGAGCAGGTGCGCGGAATTCTTCCCCGTGGTGGCACCATCCTGGGCAGCTCGCGCACCAATCCGATGAGCATCGAGGGAGGCGTCGAGAAGATCGAGGCGAACCTTGCGGCCCTCAGCGTCGACGCCCTGATCGCGATCGGCGGCGAGGACACCCTTGGCGTGGCCACCCAACTGCACGAGCACGGTGTCAAGGTCATTGGCTGCCCGAAGACCATCGACAACGACCTGTCGGCCACCGACTACACGTTCGGCTTCGACACCGCCGTCAACATCGCGATGGAGGCCATCGACCGACTCCACACCACTGCCGAG
>CAFBOZ010000025.1_pt1 | contig 9279 bp, 9 predicted proteins | sample 7269531 | NCBI WGS metagenome assembly CAFBOZ01 (sample SAMEA6814124, study PRJEB35770) | uncultured Actinomycetes bacterium | biome: Freshwater; feature: Freshwater reservoir; material: water | place: Czech Republic | collected 2017-07-26 | depth 30m m | reverse complement strand
GACCTCGACGCGCTCGTCGACACGCACCTGTTCGTACTGTCGCCCAACAACTGCGGCAGCACCTTCGTCAAAAACGCGCTGGCACTCTCGCGCCACACCTGGAACCTCCGACACGAGGGCCAGCACGCCTACGGCTTTGTCGGCCCCGCCCATCGTGCCCTCATCTGGGCCTCCGACCCTCACTGGGCGCAGACCTACGCGACGCCCGGCAATTTCGACTGGGACGTCACCAGACGGGCGTGGTACGCGCAGTCCTTCGCGAGCAACGCCCACGCCTCGGTATTCGTGGAAAAGTCGCCGCCCTTCGTGCTGCTTGCCGATCAGTTGCGCACCAACTTCAAACAGGCCCGATTCGTGCTTCTGACCCGCGACCCTTATGCGATGTATGAAGGCATCATCCGTCGCCGCCTCGCCCACCCACCGAAAGACCCGACCGACCCGCGCGTGCTCGCCGCTCGCCACGTTGTCGCCTGCCTTCGGCTGCAGGCCGACAACCGCGCCGCCCTCGCCGGAGTCAGCACGTACTTCAGCTACGAGCAGTTATGCGCCGACCCGGCGTCGTGCGACAGCGCGGTGCGCACTCTTGTTCCTAGTCTTGACGACGTGGAGTTCAATGTGCAGGTGTCGGTAAAGGGCATGTACGACGAGCAGCTGCGCAACATGAACGCTGACAGCATCGCTCGGCTGAGCCGAGAAGATCGGGCAGTGGCCAACTCGGTGTTCGGCGAGCACACGGACGCCCTCGCGGCCTTCGGCTACGAGGTGTCGTGAGTGCGCTGAGGGGCACTATGCCCCCGAGTGTTCGCGCCTACGGCACGGTGTTTGCCTCTGAGCTTCCGTTGGTCGGATTTGAGCCGACCAACGAGCCAGCCGACGTCGAGATCGTCTTTGGCGACGTGCCCCTGAGCATCGATGCGCCTTCGGCTCACAGGATGTTCTGGGCGGCAACGCCCCACGAAGTGCTGTTCGACGTGCCCGGCCTGATGCGCGTGCATGTGGCCGACGGCCGACGCATCACGGTGGCACCGGCAGGCGACCCCTTCGACATCGACGGCACCCTCGAGTCGCTGCTCACGGGCACCCCCATCGCTGCCGCCCTCATGCAGCGCGGCGAGATGGTGCTGCATGGGTCTGCGGCGCTCATCGAAGGTGGCGCCCTCGTGGTGACCGGCCTGAACGGCTCGGGCAAGTCGAGTGTGGTGAGCGCATTGTCGGCGCTGGGCCTGCCCATCGTGTGCGACAACCTCGCCGTGGTGACCCCCTGCAACGCTGAGGATGGCGGTGGCTGGCTCGTGCAGCCCGGCTCCTCGACCGTCAAGCTGTGGCACGACATGGCCGTCGCGCTCAACCAGCCGGTTGAGACAGCGCCGCGCATTTCAGCCGATGTCAACAAGTTTCGCTTCGACGTCGCCGCAATGCTGTCACCGGTGCCCGTGCGCGCGGTAGTGCACCTCGAGAGGGCAGGGCTGAGTGAACCTCAGCTCAAGCGCCTCGACGACGCCGAGGCGACAGCCATGGTGATGCGCGACCACTTCCGAGGCAAGATCGCCCGCGTGAGCAGGCCCAGCGCGTTGGCCGACTCCGCGTCGCTGGCACAGGCGGTTCCCGTGTACTCGTGCCTTCGTCCTGCCGCTGGCATCGACCCAGGCGTGCTGGCGCAGTTCATCCTGGGCGGCCTTGAATGAGCGGGCTCGTGTGGCTCGCCTCCTACCCCAAGTCGGGAAGCACGTGGCTGCGCACGATGCTCAGCGCGCTGCTCACACCCGAGCGCGAGGTGAACCTGCACGAGCTCGTCGGCCGGGCGACCCTCGACACTCCCAGCGGGCTTGATGAGGAGCTTGGCTTCGACCCCGCCGAGCTCTCGCCTGACGCCCTGAACGAGGTGCGGGCCGCGGCCTTTCGCAGAGCCGCAGCCTCGGCGCCCGCAACGACGCCCACCTTTCAGAAGACCCATCTGGCGAACATCACGCTGCGAGACCGCGCACGACTGTTCGACGAGCGGAGCGGACGGGCCGTGTACCTGGTGCGCGACCCGCGCGACGTGGCAGTGTCGTACTCGCACTACATCGCCGAGCCGGTGAACCGCGTGGTCGAGGCCATGTGCGGCGACGAGACGGTGCTGGGCCGCGCCCAGCTCGTCCGGCCCACTTTCCTCCAGCAGCCGATGGGCAGCTGGAGCGGGCACGCCCAAAGCTGGGTCGACTCGCCGCCGCTGCCGGTACTCACCGTGCGCTACGAAGACCTGCTCGCCGACCCCGCGGGCCAGCTGAAGCGCGTCGCCGCCTTCGCCGGCCTCGATGCCTCAACCGACGCGCTGACCCAGGCCGTGCTGCGAACCTCCCTGCCGGCCTTGCGTGCGCTGGAGGACGAGCACGGCTTTCCCGAAAGCATGGCCACGGCAGACCGGTTCTTTCGCAACGGGGTTGCGGGCGAGGGGCTGCTGCTTCCCGCCGAACTGCAGCACCAGCTCATTGCCTCCTGCGGCCCGACCATGCAGAAGCTCGGCTACGGTTCAGAAGCCTCGACAACACCCGCCTCAGAAAGGCAGCCATGACTCACTTCGTGCGTGCGTCCGACACCATCGCAACTCGACTCAGTGACGAGCAGGTGGTCGCGATGGACGTCAACACCGCCCAGTACTTCGGCCTCGATGGACCTGCTGCGCATGTGTGGGACCTGCTCGAAGCCCCACACACCCTCGACGAGGTCGTCACTTCGCTGCTCGACGCGTACGACATCGACGAGCCCACCTGCCGCGCACAGTCCGAAGCCTTCCTCGCCGACATGGCGGTCAAGCGCCTGATAGTCGCCTCCGAGTGACCCAGCCCGCCTTCGTCGGATCGGTCCGCTCGGGCGCGGGCAGCGACGAGTCGCTGGATTTGATCGTCAGCGAGTCGCTCACTGCCGCCGGTCACGTCAGCCGCCACGACATGAGCGACCTCACCGTGGTGCTGTTCGGCGACCTCGTAGATCGTGCGTCGCTGGCTCGTCGGCTCGGCTGCGCCGAAGACTCCCTCCCCCGCGGCGCCGCGCTAGCGTCGCTGCTGGTTGGGGCCCACGACCTCGAGTGGCTTCCCGAGTCGTCCGGCGACTTCGCCCTCGTGGCGTGGAACCGCCGCACGGGCACGCTGGTGCTCGCGCGCAACCATGCCGGAACGCGGCCACTCTTCTATGGCGAGACCCCCGGTGCCCTGCACTTCGGAAGCGACATCTCACCCGTGCTGACCTCGATGGGCCAGGGCAGCGCCTCGCCCTTCCTACCGGCCGTGGCCGCCTACCTCGTGGGCAATGCTGCACCCCCCGGCACCACGCTTGCCGAAGGTGTCAGGTCGGTGCCCGCCGGCCACCTGCTCTCGTGGCACGACGGCACCGCGCGCCTGGTGTGCCACTGGGACCCGAGCCACCTGCCGCACAGCCCGGTGCGATCGCTCAACGACGCCGCCGCCGAACTCCGCACCCTGATCAAAGTCGCCGTCGGCGAATCGATGCCCCCAGGCGGTGCTGTGGGCACCCATCTCACCGGTGGTATCGACTCGGCGATCGTCGCCGCCGACCTGCTCATGGCCTGCGAGGCGACCGGTCGCGCCACCCCGCTGGCTTTCGCCTGGCACCCCGACACCAGCCGTGAATCCGACGCCATTGACGTGCGCCTCATCAACGCGATGGGCACCCACCTCAGCATGTCGGTGCAATGGTCCAGCGCCGACGACTCGGCGCTGTGGGCGGCACTCGCTCGAAACCCGCTGGAGCAACCCGCCACGTCGACCCTGCTGCACGAGGTCGAGGTGCAGATGTCAGCCTCCGCCCGCGGAGTGGCCACTCTGTTTTCGGGCTGGGGCGGCGACGAGTTCGTGTCGTACAACGGCCGGCACCTCCGGGGCCGCACCCTGCGGGCCAGGGCAGGGCGCCTGAGGCGCCTCATCGCACCCACCGACCCCCAGCGCAACGACACAGGCCAATTGCGCGGTTACGCGAGCGCCGTGGTGCGCCGCCACTCCGTGCCGTCGACACTGGACGCACTCCCTTCCTTGCGCACCGCCCGCGCCACCCAACTCTGCTACCTCGGCAGTGGCCATCTTTCCGAGCGCACCGACTCATGGTCGAGCGCAGGGTCCGCCTTCGGGGTTCAGTACATGTACCCGCTGCTCGACCGCCGACTCCTCGAATGGGCATTCGCGCTGCCCGACTCCATGGTCGGCGCGGGACGTCACCTCATGCGCGAGGCACTGCGCGACGTGATTCCCAACGAGGTCCGCCTCAACACCGACAAGTCCGATGCCTCGCGCGACACCTCCCGCGCCGTCGATGCAGTTCGGGCTCGCGGGCTCGAACTCACCATCAACCCCGCGCTGGCCCCACTGATCGATCTGAGCCGGTTCACCACCCAGCTGCTCAGCGATAAACCGGTGGTGCAGCCCGGCAAGTTCATGGCGGCCGCCCGCCTGCTCTACCAACCCGAGGGAACCGCGCTTCGAGAACTGGTGACACTGCCATGAGCCACGACCTGCCCCCCACCTCGCTGCCGTTCGTGATCAAGCCTGAGCGCGTGCTCGACCTTGGGCCTGTCGACGTTGAGCCGTTCGCCTCGGCCGTGCTGAGCCTGCCCGAGTCGTTCTGGGCCGCGGAGGACGACCGTAAAGAGAACAGTTTCGAAGTGTTCCACTCGACGCAGCACGCGGTGCTGCGCTTCTTTCACGCGCACGAGTCGCCCGAGGCCTGGCACGCGAACCCCGGCTGGCAGTTCTTCGGGCCCGCACTGCTGCCCTCGATGCACTCCATCGTGCAGAGCTACGCGATGGCCGAGCCGGAGTTTCCCAAGGCGATGTTCGCCCGACTCATGCCAGGCGCCGGGATAACCCGGCACACCGACAGTGCAGCCTCCAACCTGCTGGTGCACAAGATCCACGTACCGGTGGCGACAACCCCCGACGTGCAGTTCGAGGTGGCTGGCGAGTACTTCCACCTCGAGGTGGGCCACGCCTACGAGGTCAACAACGTGGTGCCGCACTCGGCGCTCAACCCGTCGAATACCCCACGCGTGCACTTCATCTTCGAGGTGTACGACGCCGCACTTGTTCGGGAAGCCTGACTACGGCGAATGCTGAATGTGATTGCCAGGCTGCCGGCCGGCAATTTACTCAGACACCAGTGAGCCCCCGCGACGCCTCGAGGGCAGCCCGTTCCTCGGCGGTAAAAGCCCGGGGCGAATGGCTCGCCACATCCCACTGCACCATCACGACCCTCGCCTCGGCGGCAACTTCGCCGCTCGGCAGGATGACGCGCTCGCGGGTGGTGAGGCTCGTGGTGCCGACAGTCTCGACCTCGATGCCCACGGTGACCGTTCGAGCCTCGATCCGCACCTCGGCCCGGAAATCGAGTTCAACGCGCACGATCACGTACTCAGGATCGGATCGAAGCACCTCGGTGACAAAGGCGTCGCGCCCCACCTCGAGGTAGGTGAGGAACACGGCGTGGTTGACATGCCCGAGGGCATCGCTGTCGCGCCAGCGCAGCGGAACCACGTGCTCGAACATGGGCACAACCTCTCTGGAAGCGCGAGGGTCACTCAACAATCTGACCTTAGCGGCGCGCTGATGCCCACTACGGTAGGCAGCGACGGATGGGAGCACGCACGGTGTTCTTCTGGGACCTCGGCCTCACCCCGAAGGAGCGCGCCCAACTCATCCTTCACTTCCCCCGGGTGACAGTGCGCACTTTCCCCTATGGGTCGACCACCCCTCGGTGTGGATCCGCCGCTTCGCCCAGGCCGACGCGTTCTTCAGTCCGCGCTCGGATGGGTCTATCCGCCGATGGACCCATCCCGACACCCTGCGAATGCTCGGCGCCTCGTCATACATTCTCCCGCGCCCGAACGTCGCTGGTGGCCTCGCCGCATTCGACACCTCGCAAGCCGAGGCCCGCCGACTCATCGCCGACTGGTCGGCATGCGCGCAGGATGAGGGGTGCATCGCAACCCCCTCGATCCGACCGCACCAACCACCGCCAGGACCAGGCCGTTCTTTCAGTGCTCGCCCACATGGCCGGACTCGCGCCCCGCGGCTCGCGCGGAATCCACGTGCGCGACATCGGCGTGCGATTCCACCAGGGCGTCGTGTCGACCGCCGACGTCGCCCACCACCGTTCTGAGAGCTGAGCGCGCGCCGCAGAGTGAAGGGCCGTACCAGGTGAGCAGTCGGCCGCTGAGCAGCACAGTCGGGGTGGGCGCCAGCGCCTCGGGCCCATCGTCAGCACTGAAGACATAGGGCTCGTCGGGCAGCAGCACCACGTCGATCTCACCCGCCGTGAGCTCGGCAACGGTCACCGCTGGATAGCGGTCGGCGTGGTCGGCGAACGCGTGGGTGAGACCGATCCGCGACACCACGTCGCCGGCGAACGTCGAGTGCCCCACCACCATCCACGGATCGCGCCAGATCGCGACCGCCGCCCTGATGCCCAGCGGCTCCACGGGGCTCAGCCACTCGTCCTCCGCCTCGAGTAGCCAGGGCGGCGACGGTTGACCCAGGCCTTCTTCGAACAGTCGGCGCATCGAGGCCAGGGCCTGCGGCACCGACTCGATGCGAGTCACCCACACCGCGATGCCCGCCTCGCGCAGCCTACGCACGTCAAGCTCGCGGTTCTCCTCCATGGCCGCCACCACGAGGTCGGGCGCGAGGCCGATGATTGCCTTGCAGTCGGGATTCTTCGTACCTCTCACGCGCCGCACGTCAAGATCGGTCGGGTGCGTGCACCACTCGGTGGCGCCCACGATCAGGTCGGGGTACGACACCGCGATGGCCTCCGTGAGAGAGGGCACCAGCGAGACCACACGCGAGACGCGTGCAGGAAGCGGCACGGCAGTGCCGAGGTCGTCGAGCGGCAGGGTTCGTCGCAGGGCACCGGGCACGGTCACGTTATGAGCGTACGTGGCCCCGGATCGGGTCCGGTCGGCTACCGAACGAAGCGACGCACGTAGTCGGCGCCGAGACCGACCTTCTCGAAGTGCGCGGCAGTGCGCTCGAGCCGGGTGAACACGTCTCCGTAGCCTGTGGGCTTGCCGTTTTCATCCATCTCAACCAGCGTGCCGTTGATCTGGAACAGCGTGAGTGACTCGCCCTCGTCGCCCATCAGGGTGTGCACGTCGCCCGGAGGCTCGTACACGTAGGTGCCTGCGGTGGCCACCCAGTCGCGCTCGGCGTAGTGCCACGAGCCCTTGATGACGTACCCGTGCACGGGCGCGGGGTGCGCGTGCCGACTCACGAATCCGACCTTGCGGATGCGCGTGATGTTGACCCACATACCCTGCACGGTGTCGAACAGCAGCGGGCGTAGCCACACGTCAGGCTGCGAGGCGGGCACCCAGAGCCGCTCATCGCCCGAGACCGCTTCTTCCACAATTTCATCAATGCGCCACGCGCCAGTTTCAAACATGGGGAGCAGCCTAACCACCCCTCACCCACTTCGTCAGATTCGCACGATCTCGACCAGCGTGACCACGGTCAAGATGACCAGCAGCGCACCCGAGACAAGTCGAATGCGCCAGAGCGGCACGCGGCGCTGCAGCCACGAGCCCACCAGCACGCCGATTCCCGCAACGGTGATCAGGGCCAGCGACGCTCCGAGGAACACCGCCAGCGGTGCACCGGTTCGGCCCGCCTGCGCCGCTGCGATCAGCTGGGTCAGGTCGCCCCACTCGGCCGTAAAGATGACCAGGAAGCTAGCGGTGAAGGCGGCCAGCCCTCGACGGCCCGGAATGGCCCGGCGCGCGATCTCCTGCGCCTCAGCCTCCTCCTCGGCCTCCTCCTCGGCGCGCGCGTGGAGGCCGCCTCGGATGAGATTGACGGCCCCAAAGGCGAACAGGGCCGCAGCCACGCCGAGCACCAGGCGCTGGGGTAGCAGCCCCAGCAAGGCTCCCGCGGACACCGCGATAGCCATGTGAACCACGAACGCGGCCGAAGCGCCCAGCCACACCATGAGCCGCGGATACCGGGTAGCCAGCACCAGTGCGGCGATGAACGACTTGTCTGGCAACTCGGCGGGGAAGATGACGGCGAAGGTGGCGATCACCACGGCCATGTCGAGCACCATGCTCAGGGATGTCACACGTCATCCTCCCACCACGGGGGCCGGACCCTTTCCCGCTACAGTGACTGCTTCATGGCCCCGTAGCTCAGGGGATAGAGCATCGGTTTCCTAAACCGTGTGTCGCGCGTTCGAATCGCGCCGGGGCCACTGGGAGAATTTGGTCACTCTGAGTAACTAGAGGGACATCTGGCCGGCGGCTGGCGATCGGGTGATCATAGATGGTCACGTCGTCAACATGACCCGAACATCGCAGACGGCAACTCCTCCCGCCGCATTTGACACTCCTTATTTCCGTCTTCGTCCAGGCACCTGACCTGCTGACCCCCACAATGGGGGCCGACGTGTCGACCGATCGCGGGGTTTTCTCCCCCCAACCGGCTTGGCGAGTACTACACCGACCCCTCATGAACAGTTCGCTATCAGGGTCAGTCGTTGTCGAGACCGTCAAGAATAAGGGCCAAGTGCTCGATATCGACGAACACCTCAACACCCCACGGGTAGTCGTCGTATGCCGTCTCCATCATGATCATGCGGTAGTCGTGCTGAAGCAGACGGAAGTACGCAGAATTGGACTTATTGGCTAGGTAGGGCGAGAAGCACTCGATCACGGTGGAACGTCTGGGCATGAACAGAGCGTTGCGAGCGGCCGACCCGTGTGCACCTGCCCACACCGAGACATCCGCCATCATTCGAATCTGGTCGGCGAATGGCAGTTGTCCCGGGTCCTCGATCTCGAATCCGTGTCGCTCGATGAGTTCTCTCACCTCGTCCTCGTTGATCAGACCCGAGCGTCCTCCACTCAATCGTTGATCCCGGGCCAGCCAGATGCGCCGTCCGCCGGTTGGCTCGGAAACACCTGCCGCGGCATACATCCACTCGCGGTAGCCGAGGTACACATCGGGATACACCGCAGCGAAATCGTGGGTGATGACTGGCGCGTACGTCACCGAACGAAAACGTGTCGGCCCATTCAGTTTCGTGATGAGTCGGTCGTCACCAATTCCGAGGAGCACGAGGGATTCGTTCACGAACGAGGGCAGGCCCTCGCCGTGGCGGTCATCGATGACGTATTTGCCAGTGAAGCCCGACATTTCGTGTACATACAGCGACACGAGTTCCTCAGTCAGCCAGTGACCGAACGTCATCGAGAAGATGTTCGACAAGATGCACACGTCTTCATCGACCAATGTCAGCTGG
>CAFBOZ010000024.1_pt1 | contig 9426 bp, 6 predicted proteins | sample 7269531 | NCBI WGS metagenome assembly CAFBOZ01 (sample SAMEA6814124, study PRJEB35770) | uncultured Actinomycetes bacterium | biome: Freshwater; feature: Freshwater reservoir; material: water | place: Czech Republic | collected 2017-07-26 | depth 30m m | reverse complement strand
GCGGGCGGCGTCGCCGTGTCCTCGACCGGCATGCGGCTGCTGGTGTCGCAGGGCCGGGTCGAGGAGGCTGCCGACGCCCTCACCCGGCCGCACCGGGTGCAGGGTCTGGTGGTGCACGGAGATCATCGCGGCCGCGAGTTGGGTTACCCCACGGCGAACCTCGAGGCCACACCCCTCGCCACCATTCCCGCCGACGGCGTGTACGCGGCATGGCTCGTGGTCGACCCTGATGGCGCGGCGAGCCCGGTGTGGCCGGCCGCGGTGTCGGTGGGCACCAACCCAACCTTCGGCGAGGTTGCGCGCAGGGTCGAGGCATTTGCACTCGACGCCGGCACCGACCTCGACCTGTACGGGCGCGAGGTTGCGGTCGACTTCCTCACGCACCTGCGGCCCATGGTGGCCTTCGACTCGCTCGACGCCCTGGTGGTACAGATGGCCCGCGATGTCGATGATGCCCGCCTGGTCTGCCTGCGCGAGGGCTGAGTCTGCCTCGGGTAGGTTTCCCCCATGACCCCTGACGAGGCGCAGCGCTTCAGCATCGTCTTCGGCGACGTCGCTGCCAACGTCGCACGATTCATTCAGGGCAAGTCCGACGTGATCAGCCTGTCGCTGGTGTGCCTGCTGTCGGAGGGGCATCTCCTGATCGAAGACGTCCCCGGCGTGGGCAAGACGTCACTCGCGCGCAGTATCGCTGCCACGCTCGGAATGTCGTGGCACCGCATTCAGTTCACGCCCGACCTGCTGCCCAGCGACGTCACCGGCGTCTCGGTGTACCGCCAGGACGCCGGCCAGTTCGAGTTTCACCCCGGACCCGTGTTCGCGCATATCGTGCTGGCCGACGAAATCAACCGCGCCTCCCCGCGCACCCAGTCGTCGCTGCTCGAGGTGATGGAGGAGAACACCGTCACCGTCGATGGCATCTCCCATGCTGTGCCGTCGCCGTTCATGGTCATCGCCACCCAGAACCCCATCGAGATGGACGGCACCTTCCCGCTGCCCGAGGCGCAGCTTGACCGGTTTCTGATGATGCTGTCGGTGGGCTATCCCGACCTCGCAGCCGAGTCGCAGGTGCTCGCGAACGTTCATGGCGGAGTAGGTGTCGAGGAGCTGCTTCCCGTGGTGTCCGATACCGACGTCGCTGGCATGGTGGCGGTCGCGGCGACCGTGCACGTGGCCCCCTCACTGATCGACTACATCGTGAAAATCACGTCGGCGACCCGATCTTTTCCGGGGGTCCGACTCGGTGCCAGCCCGCGAGGAAGCGTCGGGCTGCTGCGGGCTTCTCGCGTACTCGCGGCCTCGCAGGGCCGTCACTACGTGACTCCCGTCGACGTGCAGCGGCTTGCTGTTCCCGTGCTGGCACACCGACTACTTCTCACCGACGTCGAGGCTGGCCTCGGCGCCAGCGTTGCTGTGATCGACCGAGTGGTCGCCGCCACCCCTGCGCCGCAGGCCTGATCGATGGGGCTCACGTCCCGCGGGGTCGGAGCACTGCTGCTGGCCGTGTCAGCGCTTGCCGGAGGCCTGCTGCTGCGTCTGCCCGAACTGGTGGCCCTCGCGGTGGGGCTCGGGCTGCTGGTCACGGTGTCTGTCGTGGCGGTGGCCGCCAGTACGACTGTCGACGTCTTCCCACCAGGATCGTCCCGGGTCGCCCGCGATCTGCCGGCCTCCCTCGACGTGACCCTGCTCGACCACGGCTCCCGTTCACTCAGCGGCATGAGGTTGCGAAGCACGGGCCCGGTGGGTCCCGCCGTGGTCGGACTGCCGCGCCTGCTGCCCGGAGTGCCCTCGCGCGTGTCACTGACAATTCCCACCGAGCGCCGCGGGCCCGTGGAGATGGGCCCCTGGACAGTTGAGCGGGTCGACGCGTGGCTACTGGTACGTCGGAGGGTCACGCGAGTGCCCGCGGTCGAGGTGGTCGTCGTGCCACGCGTCTATCCGGTGGCGGTGGCCCCACTGCTCTCGATGCACGGACAGCACGCACGCTCGCGCTCGCGGCAGGCGGCCGACGGCGACGTGTCGACCCTGCGCGAGTACGTCGTGGGCGACGAGGTCCGCCGCGTGCACTGGCGCTCGTCGGCGAAGATCGGCACTCTCATGGTGACCCAGCACGTCGAATCGCGGCGTCCAGGAGTGCACGTGCTGCTCGACGTGTCCGCGGGCAGTTACGCGTCGGAGGCTGAGTTCGAGGAGGCCGTCGACGTCGCGGCGTCGATCGCGGTGTCGGCGGCGCTGACCGGGGTTGAGGTCGACCTCACGACAACGGTGGGCGACTCCGCGCGGGCGGGAGGCGGTCGACATGCAGGTGTCCTCGACCTGCTGGCCCGCGTGGAGCCGTCGATGACGACGGTGCCCGCGTCGCGGTTCGAGGCTGGATCGGTCATTGCTGTCACGGGATCGCGTGCAGCGGCCGTCGAGGGGTGGGGTGCGCACACCCTCGTGAAGGTGGGGGTGGCCGGTAAGCGGGTGGCGACCAGGGCACTGTCGGTGGTTCCCATCCTCCGGGCGAGCGACCTCGCGGCGCCTCCGGCTAGGTCGACGAGGGGGTCGTCGTAATGTCTGATCGGGCGGTGCGCGGCGACCAATGGGCAGTTCGAATCGTGGCGCTGGTCCCTGTGCTGCTCGTTACCCTCGGACTGCAGGACGCTCTGGGTGCCCGTGAGACCGTGGTGTTCCTCGTGCCCGCGGCGGCCCTCACCGGAGTGCTGACGGCCTTGGTGGGTCGCTGGCCGGGGCTGGTGGCTGTCCTCGCCTCCGGGGTAGTGGGGCTGGTGGTGCCGTCTGACATTGATCCGGTCACGCTCGGGCTGTCGGCGACTCTCGTAGCGGGGGTTAGCTGGGGGGCTCAGTGCCTCGTCGCCTCACGCCGGCCCGCCACCGCCATCATTCCCCCGGTCGTGCTCCTCGCGCTGGTGCTGCTCGTCGGTCTGTCTGGCACGAGTGGGTCGGTGCTGCTCGCGGTGGGGGTCACCGTCTCGCTGGCGCTGGTGCTGCTCACAACCGGAAGCTGGACGGGCGGTGGAGACGGCCCGACAGCCGCGGTGTCGCCCGCGGCGGGGGCCGTGGCGTGGTCCGCGCTGGCCATGGTGCTCATCGGTGTGGCGTCGCTCGTCGCCGGGCTACTGGCCGATGAGGTCATGCCCACGCGTCCTGCGTCGATCCAGGTGCAGCAGCAGACCCCGCAGCGGCCGCCGGTTGTGCTCGACGTGGGAGATCCGCTCACCTTGGCAGCACGCTGGCAACTCGACCCGGCCGAGGCCAATCGCAGCCTCGTGACCCTGCTACCGCCGGTGCGTGCGGTGCGACTCGTGTGGCTGTCGATGGATCAGTACGACGGTGTCGGATGGGTCACCCCGCGCTCCTTCCGGGGTGCTCCGGGGTCGATCGACGCCGAGCCAGACCTCCTGGTGTCGGGCTCTCTCACGGGCAGTGCCCGGGTCGAGGTCGGAACCGGGCTACCGGGCCCCTTCGTGCCCGTGCCGCAGCGGGTTACCCAGGTGGTGGGCACCACGCCGGTGCGGGTGGGACCATCCAGCGGAACGGTGCTCTCCATCGGGTCGCCCATCGGCCAGAACTTCGACGTCCGCTACCGGGTGGGGGTGGCGACCGACGCGCAACTGGCGTCCGCGATGCCCGCAGCGATCGCGGCCGAGGCCGCGCTGGCCCTGCCCGCGCCCCTTCCGAAGTCCATGGCCGCGCTGGCCGACTCGGTGGCGGCCGACTCGCCCGCCGGGTCGGCGGCGACGTGGTCGAGGCTGGTAACGCTGTCGTCGCGGCTGCGCGGCCGCGGCTTCAGGGCGGCCCCGGCCAGCCAGCTGTCGCTCCAGGGACCGGGAGGCAGGCTGGCCGACCTCGACTCCGTGCTCGTCGAGAGGGTCGGCTTCCAGTCGCAATACGCGTCGATCTTCGCCCTCACCGCCCGGTCGTGGGGTATTCCCACGCGTCTGTGCGTGGGCTTCCTGCCCCTCATTCGGCGCGCCGGCACTCTCGTGCGGGGTCCCGATACCAGCGTGTGGGCCGAGGCTCGGCTGGCCGGAATCGGATGGGTGGCCTTCCAGCCCAGCCCCCAGGACCGTGACGCTGGTCGACCGTCCGTGGTGCGCCCCCCGCGACCACCTGAGGCATCCACCACGCCACTGCCAGCGCCGACGCCGACGTCAGGGTCGGTGCAGACGCCTGCTGCGACCGCACTGGAGAGTGGCCGTGCCGACGTTCTGGCTGCCAACGGCGGGGGCCAGGTGGTGACGATCATGGCCGAGGCGCTCGCCGTTGTGCTCCTGCTGGCGGCCTGGCCCGCGGCGGTCTGGGCCCGACGGCGCCGGGCGAGGGCGCGGCTGGCGGCAGGCTCCCCCCAGCAGCGGGTCGCGGGAGCCTGGCTCTGGGCCAGACTCAGCCTGCGCGGCGCGGGGCTCGCGCGGCCACCCGATGTGTCGCCCGACCGTATTGCCGATCCGGACGACACGGTGGTCGATGACCTCCCGGCCGACGTCGCCGTCGCGCTGCGGGAGCTCGCCGGTATCTGCGCACCCGCACTGTATGCGCCCGAGGCGGTCGGGCAGGCCACGTCCGACCTCGCGTGGGCGGCGGCGGCTGAGGTCGAGCGCGCCTGCCTGGGGTCCCTCACCCCGGTAGCGAGGATTCGTCGCTGGCTCGTCCCCGCTGCAGCCGACCTCGGCTGGGAGCACCGGCCGGCGGCTGGTAGCCTGTCAGAGACGGTGTCAGAGCGGGCGCTCCGACACTCGTGACATTCGTACCCTGTCGCAGCCGCAGCACTCGTTGCAGCACGTCAGGCCTGACGCGCCCGAGAGGAACATCATGTCGCTCGACACCACGGCCAAGAAGGTCGTCATTGAGGAGTACGCCCGTAGCGAGGGCGACACCGGAAGCCCCGAGGTGCAGGTCGCCGTTCTCACGGCTCGCATCAACCAGCTCACCGAGCACCTCAAGGCTCACAAGCACGACCACCACAGCCGTCGCGGCCTGCTGCTGCTCGTCGGCCGCCGCCGGAGGCTCCTGAAGTACCTGGCGAAGACCGACATCAGCCGCTACCGCCAGCTCATCGAGCGTCTCGGACTGAGGCGCTAGTTCCTCGTCTCCACCCGCTTCACCACAACTAAATACCCGCAGACACACAACTTCGGGGGCGAGCGCCTGATCGCGACCGCTGACCGTCGGTCCTCGGTAGTGGCCTCCGGCAACCCCTCGGGGCCCGTGGGCCTCGATCGATGACCGGCTCGTCCCGATCGCCACCGTGCCTTGCCCCCCTCATCAGTAGGGAGGGCACCCGTGCAGGGTCCCGATTCCGTGTTTACCAGTGCTGCCGTAATCGACAATGGGTCGTTCGGCACGCGCACCATCCGCTTCGAGACCGGGCGTCTCGCCCGTCAGGCTGCCGGCTCCGCCGTCGCCTACCTCGACGACCAGACCATGCTCCTGTCGGCCACCACGGCCAGCAAGAACCCCAAGGAGCAGTTCGACTTTTTCCCGCTCACGGTCGACGTCGAGGAGCGCATGTACGCCGCGGGTCGCATCCCCGGCTCGTTCTTCCGCCGTGAGGGCCGCCCCAGCGAGGACGCCATCCTCACCTGCCGCCTCATCGACCGGCCGCTGCGCCCCTCGTTCGTCAAGGGCCTGCGCAACGAAATCCAGGTTGTCGTCACGGTGATGTCGCTCAACCCCGACGACCTCTACGACGTCGTGGCCATCAACGCTGCGTCGATGTCGACCCAGATCGCCGGGCTGCCCTTCAGTGGCCCCATCGGCGCCGTGCGAGTCGCGCTGATTCGCGGCCAGTGGGTTGCGTTCCCGCGGCACAGCGAACTCGAGGAGGCCGTGTTCGACATGGTCGTCGCGGGCCGCATCGTGGGTGACGATGTCGCGATCATGATGGTCGAGGCCGAGGCCACCGCACGCACGCTCGACCTCGTCAGCCTCGGCGCTCAGGCGCCCACCGAGGAGGTCGTGGCCGAGGGCCTCGAGGCCTCCAAGGGCTTCATTCGCACCCTCTGCGAGGCGCAGTCCGCTCTGGCGGCCGACGCCTCCAAGGAGACGCGCGCCTACCCGGTCTTCCTCGAGTACCAGGACGACGTGTTCGCGGCGGTTGAGGCGGCAGTCTCCGACGAGACGGCGGCGGCGCTGACCATTCTGCACAAGGCCGAGCGCGAGGCTGAGCTCGATCGAGTGCAGGCCCTGGCCAGGGAGCGCGTGGGCGCCCAGTTCGAGGGTCGCGAGAAGGAAATCGGCGGCGCGCTGCGCTCGCTCACCAAGAAGCTCGTGCGCCAGCGCGTGCTGCGTGACGAGATCCGAATCGACGGCCGCGGGCTCAGCGACATCCGCACGCTGTCGGCCGAGGTCGATGTCATTCCGCGCGTGCACGGCTCGGCGCTGTTCGAGCGTGGCGAAACCCAGATCCTGGGCGTGACCACCCTCAACATGCTCCGCATGGAGCAGCAGCTCGACACGCTCTCTCCCGAGACGCGCAAGCGCTACATGCACAACTACAACTTCCCGCCCTACAGCACCGGCGAAACCGGCCGCGTGGGCTCGCCCAAGCGTCGCGAGATCGGCCACGGAGCGCTCGCCGAGCGCGCGCTCGTGCCGGTGCTGCCGACCAAGGAGGAGTTCCCCTACGCCATCCGTCAGGTGTCCGAGGCGCTCAGCTCCAACGGCTCGACCTCGATGGGCTCGGTCTGCGCGTCCACGATGTCGCTGCTCAACGCCGGCGTGCCGCTCAAGGCGCCGGTCGCGGGCATCGCGATGGGGCTCATCAGCGACGAGGTCGACGGTGTCACGCGCTACGTGGCGCTCACCGACATCCTCGGCGCCGAAGACGCCTTCGGCGACATGGACTTCAAGGTCGCTGGCACCAAGGAGTTCGTCACGGCCCTGCAGCTCGACACCAAGCTCGACGGCATCCCCGCGTCGGTGCTCGCTGGCGCGCTCACCCAGGCCCGTGACGCCCGGCTCGCGATTCTTGAGGTCATGCTCGAGGCCATCGATGTGCCCGACGAAATGTCGGTGTACGCCCCGCGCATCATCACCATCCAGATCCCGGTCGACAAGATCGGAGAGGTGATCGGCCCGAAGGGCAAGATCATCAACCAGATCCAGGAGGAGACCGGCGCCGACATCACGATTCAGGACGACGGCACCATCTACATCGGTGCTACCGACGGCGCCAAGGCAGAAGCGGCTCGCGCGACCATCAACGCGATCGCCAACCCGCAGATGCCTGAGATTGGCGAGCGCTACCTCGGCACGGTCGTCAAGACCACCGACTTCGGTGCCTTCGTGTCACTGCTGCCCGGCAAGGATGGGCTGGTGCACATCTCGAAGATGCGCGAGCTCGCGGGCGGCAAGCGCGTCGAGAGCGTCGACAGCATCCTGAAGATCGGCGACAAGATTCTCGTCGAGATCGCCGAGATCGACAGCCGGGGCAAGCTCTCGCTCATCCCGATCGTCGAGGGCAAGGGCGGCGACTCAGCCGACGCCGACGCCCCCGATGGCGACGAGTAGGGGCGGAAAGCCCACGTGATAGCGATGCGGGTGGGGCCGACCCACCGACCTGCCAGTGAGCAGAAGGTCGGCTCCACACGCACGCTTCTCAACGAGTCCGACGGCGGCCTGGTGTGCCGCACCGTGCTACCCGGGGGGCTGCGGATCATCACCGAGGCCATGCCGTCGGTGCGCTCGGTGGCCATCGGAATGTGGGTGGGCACGGGCAGCCGCGACGAAACTCCCGCGGTGGCCGGCTCTGCCCACTTCCTCGAGCACCTGCTCTTCAAGGGCACTCCTACCCGGTCGGCCCTCGACATCTCGGGCGCGCTCGACGACGTCGGCGGCGAGATGAACGCGTTCACCTCCAAGGAGCACACCTGCTACTACGCGCGGGTACTTGACGCCGACCTCGGTGTCGCAGTCGATGTGCTCACCGACATGCTCTCCTCGTCGATGCTGCGCAGCGCCGACATCACCAGCGAGCGCACGGTGATCCTCGAGGAGATCGCCATGCGTGACGACGACCCAGGCGACCTCGTGCACGACCTCTTCGCCGCGTCGCTCTTCGGCAACACCGATCTCGGCCGTCCGGTGCTCGGCACGGTCGACACCATTAATGGCGTACCGCGCAGTTCCATCAACCGGTTCTACCGACGTCACTACACCCCTGACCGCATCGTGGTGGCAGTGGCGGGCAACGTGAGGCACGCCGACGTCGTGGCCCGCCTACGCAAGGCGGCAGCCCGCGCCGGTTGGCTCGTCGGCGACTCGGCCCCTGTCTCCTCGCGCGTGGCCAGTCGCACTCAGCGCGCCGGAGAGCCGGTGGCCCTCATTACCCGTGAAACCGAGCAGGTCAACCTCGTCCTCGGAATGCCGGGCATCGCGCGCGATGACCCCGACCGCTACGCACTCGGGGTGCTCAACGCCGCTCTCGGTGGCGGCATGAGCAGCCGATTGTTCCAGGAGGTGCGCGAGAAGCGCGGCCTGGCCTACTCGGTGTTTTCCTTTGCTCAGCACTTCACCGACACCGGCATGATCGGCATCTACGCCGGGTGCTCGCCCACCAACCTGCCCACCGTGCTTGATATCTGTCGCGAGCAGGTGGCCGACATCGTGACCAACGGCCTCGCCGATGGTGAGGTGCGGCGCGGTAAGGCTCAGCTCAGCGGGGGCATGGTGCTCGGACTCGAAGACACCGGCTCGCGCATGTCGCGCATCGCCAAGGGCGAACTCGGTGATGACCTCGTGTCGGTCAACGACGTGCTGCGCGGCGTTGATGCCGTGTCGGCCGCTGACGTGCGACGGGTGGCCGACAGGCTGCTCACCGTGCCCTCAAGCCTGGCCGTCATCGGCCCCTACGCCAATGTCGCCTCACTGGCTGCGATCGCGCGATGATGAACGCATGACCCTGCGAGTCGGAGTGCTCGGGGCAGCTGGGCGCATGGGCGCCGAGGTGTGTCGTGCTGTCGACGGGGCCGAGGGCCTTGAACTCGCGGTGGGGCTCGACGTCGGCGACGACCCCGCGCTGCTCGCCCACTCAGGCGCTGAGGTGGTGGTCGACTTCACCCACCCGTCGTCGGTCATGGCCAACCTCGATTTCGCTGTGACCCACGGCATCCACTGCGTGGTGGGCACCACGGGTTTCGACGCTGAGCGGCTCGCAACGCTCACGGCACTGCTGGCGAACCACCCCTCGGTGGGCATGGTGATCGCCCCCAACTTCAGCATCGGTGCCGCTCTGATGATGAGGTTTGCGGCCGAGGCGGCCCGGTACTACCCGTCGGCCGAGGTGGTGGAGTACCACCACCCTGGTAAGGCTGATGCGCCGAGCGGAACCGCTCGCGAGACCGCCGCGCGCATCGGGCGCGCGCGCAGCATGGCCGGACTTCCGCCCATGCCCGATGACACGACCACCGCCCTCGACGGCGC
>CAFBOZ010000023.1_pt1 | contig 9739 bp, 9 predicted proteins | sample 7269531 | NCBI WGS metagenome assembly CAFBOZ01 (sample SAMEA6814124, study PRJEB35770) | uncultured Actinomycetes bacterium | biome: Freshwater; feature: Freshwater reservoir; material: water | place: Czech Republic | collected 2017-07-26 | depth 30m m | reverse complement strand
CATGAGTGCCACGCTCAGCCAGGCTGACCCAGAGTTCCACGGTAGCCGGGTCCGGCCTCCCGGCGTGCGCTCGCTGCGGCGGGTGAACGGCAGCCATACGAGCAGCCCCACCATCGCGGGCACCGCCCACACCGCCATCGCGAGAGGTGCACCCACAGCCCCTGCGATGGGGGCGGTCAGGCTCGACACCACGACCGCGCCGAGGGTCAGTGAAAACGTGGTCGCTCCGACCGCCAGCCCAATCGTGTGGGGGAGTCGCTCGGCGATCACCCCCGGCACCATGGTGCCCACCATCGCGATGCCGAGGCCACCGACGACGGACCCGACGTACAGGGTGACCCACAGGGGCGGCACCGCACGCACCGCGCAGCCCACCACGACGAGCAGGGCTCCGAGAGCCATGATGCGCTCGCGGCTGATGAGGTGGGTGATCTGGGCCGACAGAGGCGAGCCGATTCCCATCACGACGACCGTGATGGTGGTTGCCATGCCGATTCTGAAGGCGTCCAAGCCTGTCTCGGCCGCGATCAGCGTGGTCACGGGCGGCACTGCTGCTAAGGACAGCCTCTGGGTGCTCGACACCAGCGTCAGCGCCATGAGAAACCGACGCTGCATCTCGTCAGTATGTCGCCCACGTGTCTGGGTAACCCCACATGGCCGAAACTCCGTGTCATCAGCCACGATGAAGGGGTGTCAGTCCCAAGGTTCGACGGGGTGGAGATCCCCGTGCCACGTTTCGCCGCCGACGACGGTTCGGCCGACCCCGTGCTGGCCGAGGCGCTCAGGCTGTTTGGTGAGGGGGTGGGCAGTCGCGAGCAGGTGAACGTTGCGCTGGGCGCTGCCCGGGTGCTCGTCCCGATGGTTGCGCTCCTCGAGGAGGCCGAAATCGGTGCCGACGGGATCTTGCGTGACAAGTCGAGCTCCATGGCGACGGTGTCGATGGTGGGATCCGACGGGCGTCGCGCCCTACTTGCCTTCACGTCGATGGAGCTCATGCGCGCCTTCAACCGCGAGGCCCGGCCGGCCCCAGCGCTCGGAGCCGAGGCATGTAGGTCGGCCCTCGAGCAGGGTGACGACGCACTACTGGTCGACTGTCAGGGCCCGGTCCGGTTCGCCGTCACGGCATCGGACCTGGTGGAACTGGCCTCGCGGTCGTCGACCTGATCGAGCGACACGCCGGGTGGAAATCGTCGTGCTGGGACGGTGAACGCGACAGGCTTGGCCCAAGGCGTCCGCTGAGGGTGCCGCCAACGAAGGAGTCATGATGGGCCGCAAGTTCCTCGCCGAGATGCTCGGCACAGCAATTCTGGTCTTCCTGGCTGTCGGAGCGGCGGTGTCCGGAATCGCAGGTTCCGTGGGGGCCGGCACCCCTGCGGGGCCAGCCAGTGGAGTGGTGGGGGTGGCGCTCGCCTTCGGCCTCGCACTCGTGGCCATCGCGTACGCCTTTGGCCCCATCACCGGCGCGCATGTGAACCCCGCTGTGACCCTGGCATTCTTTGTGTCGGGGACGATGCGGGCGGCCGAGGCAGCGGTCTACTGGGTTGCCCAATTCCTCGGCGCCATCGTCGGGGCCGGGCTGCTGCACTATCTCGTGGTCTCGTTCGGGGTCACCGACCAAACCGGGGGACTTGGCACCAACTCGTATGACAACGGGCACATCAACCTCGTCGGCGCACTGATCCTCGAGACAGTCCTCACCTTTGTCTTCGTGCTGGTCATCATGCTCGTGGTCGAGCGGGCGGCGGCACCCGGCTTCGCGGGACTGGCGATCGGTTTGGCCCTCGCGGCCGTGCACCTCGTGGGCATTCCTCTGACCGGCACGTCGGTGAACCCCGCCCGCTCGCTCGGACCGGCGCTCTGGAACGGGGGGCAGTCGCTCAGTCAGGTGTGGCTATTCATTGTTGCGCCTCTGGCTGGTGGCGTCATCGCAGCCCTGGTGTGGAGAGTCCTCCGGGTCAGCCCCGCCGACGAGGCCTCGGCCTCGCTCGAGGCTGGCTCGGAATCGGAAGCCGGCTAACCACGGCGGCCTGACTCGGGGCGCCTGTCGCCCGGTTTGGGCACTGAGGTGCGGTCCCGCTACACTGCAGTACGACCAATCGGTACCGGTTCGGTGCCGACGTCAAGCGGAGTGCTCCTCTCCCACCTGTCGACCCCGGTTGCACAGGTTCCGGTCTCGGGTGTCGCGCATGCGCGCGCCCGATCGGGTCGAGCCCTCCGCCGCACTGTCACTGCGAGCAAGGAGGCGCCATCACCGTCGAGCCACGGATCAACGAGCGGATCAGAGTTCCTGAAGTACGACTCGTAGGACCCAACGGCGAGCAGGTCGGCATCGTGCGCATCGAGGATGCGCTGCGACTGGCGGCCGAGGCCGACCTCGACCTAGTCGAGGTCGCCGCCCAGGGCCAGCCACCGGTCTGCAAGCTGATGGACTATGGCAAGTTCAAGTATGAGTCGGCACTGAAGGCCCGTGAGGACCGTAAGAAGCAGGTCAACACGGTCATCAAGGAGATGAAGCTCCGCCCCAAGATCGATCCCCACGACTACGAGACCAAAAAGGGTCACATCGTGAGGTTCCTGTCGGCCGGCGACAAAGTGAAGGTCACCATCATGTTCCGGGGCCGTGAGCAGTCGCGTCCCGAGCTCGGGTTCCGGCTGCTGCAGCGGCTGGCCGATGACATCGCCGACATCGGCTTTGTTGAGTCAAGCCCCAAGCAGGACGGCCGCAACATGATCATGGTGATTGGCCCCCTGAAGAAGAAGACCGCACCCCGTGGGCCCAAGGGTGAGGACGGCTCAGACGGCTCAGACGGCTCAGACGGCTCAGACGGCTCAGAACTCGAGAGTCTCGAGAGTCTTGAGACCATTCAGGCCGACCAGGCCGACCAGGCCACCCAGGCCACCCAGGCCGACCAGAGCGAGGAACTGACCGACCAGGCACCAACCGAAGTCTGACCAGCAGTGCCCGCGACTCCCCGCCCCGGGGTGTCGCCTGACAGGAGGAGAGCGGCAACCATGCCGAAGATGAAGACGCACAGTGGCGCCAAGAAGCGCTTTAAGGTGACCGGCTCGGGCAAGATCACGCACGAGCGCACTAACCGTCGCCACCTCCTCGAGGTCAAGTCGTCGCGTCGTACGCGTCGCCTCATGCTCGACGCCGAGGTCAAGCCCGCCGACGTCAAGAAGGTCAAGCGACTTCTCGGCATGCGCTGAGCGTCACCACTTTCCCCGCCCCCCATTCCATCGAAGGAGACGTGACATGGCTCGCGTGAAGCGCGCGGTCAACGCGCACAAGAAGCGTCGCACCGTTCTCGAGCAGGCCAGCGGCTACCGCGGCCAGCGCTCGAGGCTCTACCGCAAGGCAAAGGAGCAGGTTACCCACTCGCTCGTCTACGCCTACGACCACCGCAAGGACCGCAAGGGCGACTTCCGTCGGCTCTGGATCCAGCGCATCAACGCGGCGGCGCGTGCCGAGGGCATGACCTACAACCGATTTATTCAGGGCATCAAGGCCGCGGGCATTGAGGTCGACCGTCGCATGCTGGCCGAGATGGCCGTCAACGACCCGGGCTCGTTCTCCACGCTCGTCGCGCTGGCCAAGGCGTCACTGCCTGAGCAGCCTGCCGCAAAGTCGCCCGCTGCCTGATCTGTCGGCCCCGCCGCTCTCCACGCGCTCCGCGAGGGTCGGCGAGGCTAGACGCCTGCTGCAGCGCAAGTTCCGACGCGACGAGGGACTCTTCCTCGTCGACGGTCCACAGGCGGTGTCCGAGGCGCATGAAGCAGGCCTCCTCGTGGAGGCTTTTCTCGACGCGTCCGAGTCGACGGCCGCGGCGCGTGACCTCGGGTCTCGGCTCGTCGCGTCGGGCGTCGACGTGTGGGCGGTCGAGCCCGCGGCGTTGAAGTCGCTCAGCGGCGCTGTGACTCCGCAGGGAATCGTGGGGGTCGCGCGTATCTCGCATCCTGGCATCGAGGATCTTCTCGCCTCAGGCCCCCGCCTGCTGGTACTGCTCGACTCGGTTGCTGACCCGGGCAACGCGGGCACGATCATTCGTGTCGCCGACGCCTTTGGCGCCGATGCGGTGGTGGTCTCGGCTGCCTCGGTTGACGTGTTCAACGACAAGTGCGTGCGTGCGACAACCGGTTCTCTATTCCACCTTCCCGTGGTGACGGGTGCCGACCTCGTCGACGTCATCCACGGGCTTCGCGCGGCCGGCGTGACGGTTCTCGGCACCGCGGGTGGCGCCGCCGACGATCTCGACAACCTGGCCGACTCCGGAGTTCTCGCCGCGCCCACGGCGTGGGTGCTGGGCAACGAGGCTCACGGACTGTCGCGCGAGGTGGCTCAGGCCTGTGATCGCCTGGTGAACATCCCCATTTACGGGCGCGCCGAGTCGCTCAACCTGGCCACGGCGGCAGCGGTGGTTCTGTACGCGAGTGCGCGCGAGCAGCGCCGCGCCTGACCCGCGCAGATTGTCCGGTTACGGGACCTTTGGCCCTGCAGGTGGGGCCCTTTGCGGCCCCACAGCGAACGTGGCGCGAGTCAGCATGGGAGTTGCCGTTCGACCCGCTCGGGGGTCGGACGGCGACTGTTCCGGTACCCCGGATGAAGGGGGAGTTCATGGATCACCACAAACTAGCCGTCCTTGAGAAGTCGGGCTTCGTGGTTCTCGACTCTCATTCCACTGCGATGGACCCCGCCGAATGGCTCAGCCTCGCCTACGTCGACTGGAAGTCGTCGGGCGACACTCGCTTCGCCCCGCTCAAGTCCGCTTACGGAGACGTGGAGTGCAACGGATTCTGGAACCACTCGCCGCCCAAGCCAGACAAGGATGGCGTTGATGTGCCCGTCAACGTACAGCGGGCCCCGAACCTGATGAAACGCGTCGCCGAGGTGGGTGCCCGTGTGGGGCGGTGCCGCATCATCGAGCTTCAGCCCAACACCTACGCCGACGCGCTCTACAACTCGCACCTCGACGACAACAACCGGCTCAACCCCCAGGGCGAGGGATGGGTGGTGCGCTGCTTCATGCAGCTCACCGATGACCGCGACACGGTGATGGTGCTGCGCGACGACATCAACGACCCCAGCACCGAGACCCGAATTCCGCTGCCGGCTGGGGCGCAGCTCGTGGTCGACTCCGAGCGACTCTGGCACTCGGTGTGGCACCCGGGTCCCGACCCCCGCTACTGCCTCATCACCTCGTTCGAGTCTGGTCCCGAGCTCGCGGCCTGGATCGCGGCCAACGGGCCGCGCCAGGAGTACGAGTCAGCCTCGCTCAACGCAGGGTTCGCCGCGGTGCAGGAGGCGTCGGCTCAGGCAAGGCGTGGCGCGCGTACCGCCTACCACGGGTACGACCCCACCTCGGTGCGCAGCGAGGCCTGACCCGGCCCGCATGCCACGGCTCGCCTGCGCGCCTGTCGACGCAGGGTGGGGCACAATGGAACAGCCACGCTCCCGCATGAAAAGGACACCGCGATGCCCGACTACGTGACTCTGCCCATCTTCGAGGAGAAGGGCTACGTGGTCCTCGACCCCTACGACCAGGCGGCCGACCCGGCAGAGTGGCTCGACATCGAGTTCGTCGACTGGAAGTCGTCGGGCGAGACCCGCTTCGCGCCCCTCGCCAGTGCGTACGGCGACCTCGAGTGCGACGGATTCTGGAACCACAACCCGGCCAAGACCGACAAGGACGGGGTGTGGGTCCCGGCCAACGCCGACAGGGCGCCCCGCCTCGTGGCCCGCGCCGAGGAGCCCGGGGCCAACATCGGCCGCTGCCGGGTGATCGAGCTGCAGCCGAACCTCTACGGCGAGACCATCTACAACCTGCACCGCGACGACAACAACAGGCTCAACCCCGAGGGCACCGGGTGGATCGTGCGAGGGTTCTTCAACCTCACCCACAACCCCGACTCGGTGATGGTGCTGCGCGAGGACAAGGACGACCCCAGCACCGAGACGCGCATCGCGCTGCCGGCCGGGGCGCAGCTCATCGTCGACACCCAGCGGCTATACCACGCGGTGTGGCACCAGGGCGACGAGCCGCGGTACTGCCTGATCACCTCGTGGGAGTCCGGCCCCGAGCTCGGGACCTACATCGCGCGCCACCACGGCGTCGGTCGCGTCGACTCGTACGCCCTGTCCGACGACGCGATCGCTGCGGGGGAGGCGCTCGCGGCCGAGAAGCGCGCGGCGCGGGCCGCTGCGCTCGCCGCGCGCGGGCTCGACCCCACGTTCGGCGACGGCACCATGCGCGTGGCTGAGCGGGGCGACGGCATGGACGGCATGGACGACGGCATGGACGGCGGAATGGGCGAGGCCGAGGTCCTCTCCGAGGCCTGACCCGCATCGGGGGCACCCAAGTGCGCACCTATCGCGCTTCGTTTCCCCAGCAGAGCCTCGAGAACGAATCGGCAATAGACTCACCACCATGTCCGCGCCCAACTCGTCCTTCGACCCGGTGGAGGTCGCGGCGCTGAGCCCCGACGACATCGCGTCCGCGGTTGACTCCGCCCTCCTCGCCGTCGCTGCGGCACCTGACCTCGAGGCTCTCAAGGAGGCGCGGCTCGCCCACGCGGGCGACCGGTCGCCGCTCGCCCTGGCCAACCGGGAGATCGGCGCGCTTCCGCCCGCGGCGAAGGCCGAGGCGGGCAAGCGCGTCGGCGAGGCGCGCCAGCGGATCAAGCAGGCGCTCGAGGCCCGAGCGGTCGAACTCGAGCACGAGCGCGACCAGCGCGTGCTGCTCGAGGAGTCCGTCGACGTCACGCTGCCCTATGACCGCCGGCCCGCCGGTGCGCGGCACCCGCTCACGACGATCACCGAGCGGGTGGCCGACGTCTTCACCTCGATGGGCTGGGAGGTCGCCGAGGGCCCCGAGGTCGAGGCCGAGTGGTTCAACTTCGACGCGCTCAACCTGCCCCCCGACCACCCCGCGCGCACGATGCAGGACACCTTCTTCGTGGGCACCGAGCACTCCGGGGTCGTGCTTCGAACGCACACGTCGCCCGTGCAGGCGCGCACCATGCTCGAGCGCCCGCTTCCCATCTACGTCATCTGCCCGGGCCGCGTGTTCCGCACCGACGAGCTCGACTCCACACACACGCCCGTGTTCCACCAGGTCGAGGGACTCGTCGTCGACGAGGGCATCACGATGGCCCACCTCAAGGGCACGCTCGACCACTTCGCCACCGCGATGTTCGGTCCCGAGGCGCGCACCCGGCTGCGTCCCTCGTACTTCCCCTTCACCGAGCCGTCCGCCGAGCTCGACCTCTGGTTCCCCGGAGCCAAGGGAGGGCCCCGCTGGATCGAGTGGGGCGGCTGCGGAATGGTGAACCCGCGAGTCCTGCGGGCCTGCGGCATCGACTCCGACCGCTACTCCGGCTTCGCCTTCGGCATGGGAATCGAGCGCACCCTGATGTTCCGCCACGACGTCACTGACATGCGCGACATGGTCGAGGGCGACGTGCGGTTCACCGCGGCCTTCGGAACGGACGTCTGATGCGCGCCCCGGTGTCGTGGGTGCGCGAGTTCGCGGCCCTGCCCGCCGACGTCGATGGTCGTCGCCTCGCCGAGGCACTAGTGCGAGCCGGGCTCGAGGTCGAATCGGTCGAGGTCATGGGCGCCGATGTCGACGGCCCGGTGGTTGTGGGTCGCGTGGTCTCGGTTGAAGAACTCGCCGAGTATAAGAAGCCGATCCGCTGGTGCCAGGTCGAGGTGGGGGCTGAGCACGGTCACCCCGACACGCCCGGAATTCGCGGCATCATCTGTGGAGCCCGCAACTTCGCGGCCGGAGACCTCGTCGCCATCGCGCTGCCCGGAACGGTTCTTCCGGGCGACTTCCGCATCGCCTCGCGCGAGACCTACGGTCACGTCTCCGACGGCATGATCTGCTCGGCGCGAGAACTCGGGCTCGGCGACGAGCACGACGGAATCATTGTGCTCCCCGCCGATGCGGGCGCTCCCGGCGACGACGCCAAGCCCCTGCTCGGAATCGGCGACGAGGTGCTCGACATTGCCGTCACACCCGACCGTGGTTACGCGCTATCAATCCGCGGAATCGCACGCGAGGCGGCAACGGCGTTCCAAGTGGCGTTCGTAGACCCCGGACTCGAGCTCGTCGACCTCCCCGCCCCCGAGCCGGGCAGTGAGCCCCACCCCTGCGCCTCCGACGACCTCGCAGCCTGCGACCTTTTCACGCTGCGCACCATTACCGGCTTCGACCCGCATGCGCCCACTCCGTCGTGGATGAGCAGGCGGCTAGTTGCCTCGGGCATGCGCTCCGTGTCGTTGGCGGTCGACGTCACCAACTACGTGATGCTCGAAACCGGCCAGCCCCTGCACGCCTTTGATCTCACCAAGCTTCGTGGCCCGGTTCGGCCCCGCGCGGCTGGCGCTGGCGAGACTCTCGAAACGCTCGACCACGCGTCGCGAGCACTGTCGGCTGACGATCTAGTGATTTCTGACGACTCCGGCCCCATCGGCATCGCCGGGGTGATGGGGGGCCTCACCAGCGAGATCGACAATGAATCCACCTCCATCGTGCTTGAGGCCGCACACTTCGACCCCACCACGATCGCCCGCACCTGTCGTCGGCACAAGCTCTCGAGCGAGGCCTCCCGTCGCTTTGAGCGCGGGGTCGACCGCGTGCTTGCCCCCTACGCCTCGGCGAGGGCCACGGCACTACTTCTTCAGCTCGGCGGCGGCCGCTACCTCGGCATGACTGCCGTGGAGGCTGCGCACGAACCCACCACGGTCGCACTCCCGGTCAGCCTTCCATCAGTCACGGCTGGGCTTGCCGTCGATGCTGCCACGGTGGTGGGTCACCTCCGCGCTGTCGGCTGCGCGGTCGATGACGCCTCCGATCCACTCGTCGTTGCACCGCCCAGCTGGCGGCCCGACCTCACTGACCCAGCCGACCTCGTCGAGGAGGTGCTCAGGCTCGTCGGCTACGACGCGATTCCGTCGACGCTGCCCACTGCCCCGGCCGGCTTCGGGCTCACCGAGCGGCAAAAGGCGCGTGGCCGGGTGGGGCGGGCGCTCGCCGGCTCCGGATTCGTCGAGGTGCTCTCCTATCCGTTCGTGGGCGACGTCGAACTCGACGCACTTGGCCTGCCTACGGACGATCCCCGGCGCGCGATGCTGCTGCTCGCCAACCCCCTGTCCGACGAGCAACCCGGCATGCGCACCACCCTTCTCCCTGGCCTTGTCACCGCAGGCCGCCGCAACATCGGTCGCGGCACGTCCGACCTCGCGCTCTTCGAAATCGGATCTGTGTCGCACCTAGCACCCGGTCAGGAACCGCGAGGCACGACAACGCCCCCCCGACCCTCGGTCACGCACCGCCCGTCAGCCGACGAACTCGCCGCCCTCAACGCACTTCTACCCACGCAGCGCGCGCATGTCGCGGTGCTGCTGTGCGGACGTCGCGACCGTGCGGGCTGGTGGGGACCAGGCGTGCCGTCAGGTTGGTCCGACAGCGTTGAAGCGGTGCGCACGGTCGTGGCCGCGGTGAATCGCGAATTGGTCGTGCGTCCCGGGAACTCGCCGATGCCCTGGCATCCGGGCCGCTGCGCCGAATTGGTTGTTGAGGGTGTCGTCATCGGGCACGCGGGCGAGTTGCATCCTCGCGTGGTCGAGGCCGTCGGGTTGCCGGCGCGGTCATCGATGGCTGAGGTCGACCTTGACTCACTCATCCCGTTGGCTCGTGCGGTGGTCAGTGGTCCGCATGTGGGCACCTTCCCCGTG
>CAFBOZ010000022.1_pt1 | contig 9828 bp, 8 predicted proteins | sample 7269531 | NCBI WGS metagenome assembly CAFBOZ01 (sample SAMEA6814124, study PRJEB35770) | uncultured Actinomycetes bacterium | biome: Freshwater; feature: Freshwater reservoir; material: water | place: Czech Republic | collected 2017-07-26 | depth 30m m | reverse complement strand
GATCGCGCTCGTGTGCCCGTCGTCGGCCATCTGCTTCACCGCATCGTCAAAGAAGGGGGCGGAGTTGCGGTTGCCCCAGTACAGGGGGAGGTCAATTCCGTGTGAGTCGAACTCGGTTCGCAGCGCCGCCAGCAGGGCTCGGTTTTGAGCATTAATGGGACTCACTCCCCCCAATGCGAGGTAGTGGTGCGACACCTCGACCAGCCGTTCGGGAGGCACGCCACGGCCTGCGGTGACGCGCTCGAGGAAGGGCATTACCTCATCCGCACCCTCGGGCCCGCCAAAGGAGGCAAGAAGGACTGCAGTGGGGGTCATCGGAGGACGTCGACCGCGCCGACGATGTCGACGAGGTGACCGGTGTAGAACGGAACCTCTTCGCGCACGTGACGTCGAGCGGCCGACGAGCGCAGGTGACGCATCATGTCGACAATCTCGTGCAGGTCTGGCGACTCGAGGGCGAGGAGCCACTCGTAGTCGCCGAGGGCGAAGGCCGCAACGGTGTTCGATTTGATCATCGTGTAGTCGCGGCCCATCATTCCGTGCTCAACGAGCATGGCGCGCCGCTCTTCCTCGGGAAGCAGGTACCACTCGTAGGAGCGCACGAACGGGTACACGCACACCCACTCGAGCGGCTCGCCGCCGGTCATGAAGTACGGAACGTGCCCCTTGTTGAACTCGGCAGGTCGGTGCAGCGCCATCGTTGACCACACAAGACGCATCGACTCACCGGCCGCCGTTTGCCGAAGCACTCGAATTCCTCGCTGAACGGATTCGGCCGTTGGCCCGTGCAGCCACACCATCAAATCAGCGTCAGCACGCATTCCGGACACGTCGTACCAGCCTCGCAATTGAACATCGTCGTCAGCTAGCGAGGCCACCGCTGACCTGAGCCCCTCCTCCGCGGTGGCGGCCGGCGGTAGCCCCGTGCGCGCGAACACGGCCCAGCAGGTGTACCGGAGGGTGTCGTTAATCTCGCGAGCGGTGACGCGGCTGCTCTCTTCCGTTGACATGGCTTCATCCTCCCATCAGATCGAGTTGCGCGCGGACTGAGTTTGCTCGCCGCACGGTGCCCGCAATGCCGTTGCCCCCGAGTCCGGCACCGATCACAGCCAGCCCCTGAACGTCTGCGGCGGCGGCCGCGACACGTGTGGCCAACTCGCCATGGCCCGAACGCGCATGCACCAGAGACTGAGGCCACCGAGTGACACGAGCGTCGACGAGGGCCTCAAGGTGAACCTGAGCAATGCGCGACGCATCGCTCAGGGCCTGGTTCACCAACGTGTCCATGGGCTCGGCCACCACGCCATCACGCCCGTACGAGAGTCGAAGCAGATGTCGCCCCGGGCCGAACTCGCGGGCCAACCACCCCCACTTCGCTGTGGCATGCGTGAGCGCCTTGGCCCGAACGAGTGACTGGTCGGGATCGACGAGCACGCCGGATCCGACGGGTGCGGCGTCGAGCTGTGCACAGTCGACCACCAGCGAGACCACCGCCACATCGCCCACCCGAATTGACGACAGCGGCGTCGCTACCGATGGCATATCGAGAATCGAGGCAGCCACCGGCGCCGGCACGGCCAGCACAACGAGGTCAACGTCGAACCTCCCCCCGTGCGTGGTGACGACCCAGGCTGGCCCGTCGCGCTCGACTCGCTCGACCGCAGTGTTCAGGTGCACTCGAACGCCCGACAACTCACTTTCAAGCGCGGTCACCAACGTTGACATTCCACCGTCGAGGCCATTCACCGCTGCGCCCGGACGTTCGCCGCCCGCCCGCAGTGCCCGCGCTGCCCCGCTCAGGCTGCCCTCGCGCACCATCGCAGCGCCGAGGCCAGGAATGACCGCCTCGGCTTCAACCAAGTCGGGGGAAATCGCATGCACCCCCGCGACTACCGGGGTGAGAATGCGGCTAGCGACCATGTCTCCCATGCGCTCACGCACCAGTGAGCCGAGGGTCTCGCCCAACCGAGGAGCGCGCATTGGGGCGGCGTCGAGCCCCGCGGCCCGCTCGGCCTCGCCGGTTCCGATGATCGCCACCACCTCCGACGAGCGAAGGTCGACCGGCACGCCAAGAAGGCTGACCGGCAGCGCGTAGAGGCCGTCCTCCCGCCAGAGATGCGCATTCGAGCGGGTGGGTGCCACGACTCGATCTCCGAGATGAAGTTCGTCGATGAGCAATCTCGCCTCAGGGCGCGCGACCGCGAACGACTCTGCTCCGGAGTCGGTGAGCACTCCGGCGAGACGCACCACCCCGATGGCACCACCGAGAGAGGGTCCCGCCTCACACAGGATCACGTCGTGGTCGGGGCTCAGTGCGCGAGCCGCAAGCAGCCCCGACAGGCCACCTCCCACGACGGCAACCCGCGGGCTCATGGAATCGAATGAACGAGTTCGACCATGCGGGTGAGCACATCGGGATCGGTCTCAGGAGGAACACCGTGGCCAAGATTCACCACGTGGCCCGGTGCCGACTCTCCCCGTCGAACGACATCGCGCACGTTGGCCTCCAGCGCCGCCCACTCACCCGCCAGCAGTCCGGGGTTGATGTTTCCCTGAAGCGGGATGGTGCCGCCAAGAATCTCGTTCGCCTCGTCGAGAGGAGTGTCGAAGTCAACCCCCATCACCGTGGCACCGGCATCGCGCATGAGCGCGAGCAGCGGGCGCGACCGCGTTCCGAAGTGAATGCGAGGCACCGGCAGGTCTGACACCGCGGCGAGCACGGTCGCGGAGTGCGGCTGGGCGTACTCGACGTACTCGGCCGGAGTGAGTGCACCCACCCACGAGTCGAACAGCTGCACCGCGCTGGCACCCGCCATCGCCTGTGCGCGAAGGAATGCGCCGGTGACGAGTGCGACATGACCCAGCAACTCGTGCCAGAGGGCCGGCTCATCGCGCATCATGGCGAGTGTGTGCTGGTAGTCGCGTGACGGGCGACCCTCAACGAGGTACGAGGCGAGGGTGAAGGGAGCACCCGCGAATCCGATGAGGGGCGTCGACCCGAGCTGTTCGACGATCATGCCCACAGCGTCGGTGATCGGGGTCAGTGCGTCGGGACTCAGCGGACGCAGTGCCCGTACGTCGGCAACGGTGCGAACGGGCGCGGCCATCACGGGGCCCACTCCGGCAACGATGTCGACCTCGACTCCCGCCAGCTTCAGCGGAATCACAATGTCACTGAACAGGATTGCTGCGTCCACGCGGTGTCTTCGAACCGGCTGAAGGGTGATCTCGGTCACGAGGTCGGGGCGCAAGCACGACTCGAGCATGGGAATGCCTTCACGCACGCGCCGGTACTCGGGCAGTGAACGTCCGGCCTGTCGCATCATCCAAATCGGCCGTGTGTCGGGCTGGCCACCCCGGTAGGCCACCATTGCGGGTGAAGCCGCCGTGACACCACTGGTGAGCGGATGCTCGGAGGGGAGCGCCACCTCTGACATTCCCCCAACATACCGGGGGTGTGGGGTGCCCAACATCCGCGTACTCTGGGCCCATGACCTTGGTGCTCGTGGGAGCAAGCCACCACGATGTGCCGCTCGACGAGATCGCCCGGTTGTCCGCCGCAGGTGACAGACTCGCCCGTCAGATCGTCTCCGACAGCGCTGACGTGGCCGGAGCGTTTGTGCTCTCGACGTGCAATCGCTTTGAGGTCTACCTCGACCTCAGACGCTTCCACGATCCGGTCGAGGCCACCACCCAGCTCATTGCCCAGTCCGCCCAGCTTCCGATCGACTACGTGGCCGATGCCATGCGCGTGGTGGTCGGCACCTCCGTTGCCCAGCACCTGTTCTCCGTGGCCGCGGGCCTCGAGTCGATGGTGGTGGGCGAAGACGAGATCGCAGGCCAGGTGCGCGACGCGCTTGCCCGGGCCCAGCGTGAGGGCACCACATCGCCCACTATCGAGCGGCTGCTGCAGCGGGCGCTCGCCACGTCGAAGGCTGTCACGTCGATGACCGGCCTTGGCGCGGCTGGCCGATCGATTGTCACCGTGGGCCTCGACGTTGCCGAAGATCGCCACGGCTCGTTGGAAGGTCAGCGCGCGCTCGTGCTGGGCACCGGCTCGTATGCGCGCGTGGTGAGCGCTGCGCTGGCACGTCGTGGTTGCATCGAGATCGGCGTCCACTCCACCTCGGGCAGGGCGTCGGGGTTCGCAGCCACTCACGACCTCACCCCCGTGAGCCACGAGCACCTCGAGAAGGCAGTCAGATCCGCAGGGGTCGTCGCAGCCTGCAGCGGATCGAACCTGCCGGTGCTCGACCGCGCCCTTCTTGCTCGGGCGCGCACCGGAGCTCACGCAACCCTGCCGATCCTCGACCTCGCCTTAGTTCCCGACGTTGCCTCCGATGCTCGCGACCTTCCTGAGGTCGATGTGATTGACCTCGGTGTCATCCACGCCCATGCGCCTCGCGAGCATTCGGCCGCGATCCTAGAAGCGCAGAACATCGTCCTCGACGCTGTGGGGCAGTTCGAACGTGACGAGTCCGGACGCACAGCCGACGGCGCCGTTGTCGCGATGCGCAGTCACGTGATGGCAATCATCGACGACGAGCTTCAGCGCATCCGTGGTCGAGTCGACGTCGAGACCGCTGACGAGGTGGCGCGTTCGCTCAACCGAGTGTCAAACGCGCTGCTGCACACGCCGTCGATTCAGGCCCACGAGCTCGCGCGCACCGGAAACATCGCCGACTACCACGATGCGGTGCGTACCCTCTTTGGCATCGACATCGACGCCCGCACCGGTGACTAACACAGGGCCCATCCGGCTGGGCACGCGCGCCAGCCAGCTCGCGCGCACGCAGTCGGCCCTCGTTGGTGACCAACTGGCCTCAGAGACAGGGCGCACCTGGACCGAGGTGCTCATTCGCACCCAGGGCGACGACACCACCAAGCCGCTCGATCAGCCCGGAAGTCCGGGGCTATTCGTCTCAGCTCTGCGCACTGCACTGCTCGCCGGTGAGGTCGACGTCATCGTGCACTCGTACAAGGACCTTCCCAGTGCACCAGCCCCAGGCCTGCTGCTTGCCGCGGTGCCACCTCGGGAAAGCCCCGACGACGTGCTGGTGTCGCGCGATTCACGTCGTTTGCTCGACCTTCCAGCCGGTGCCAGCGTTGGCACCAGCTCGCCGCGGCGTGCTGCCGCGGTTCACAGACTTCGCCCCGACCTGATCGTGCGGCCCATTCGGGGCAATGTCGACTCTCGCATCGCGAAGGTTCGCTCCGGCGAGTACGACGCAACGATTGTGGCCGCAGCCGGCCTCGCCCGACTCGGACGGCTGGACGAGGCCACCGAGAGGCTCGACATCGTTTCCGCTCCTGCACAGGGGGCCCTCGCGGTTGAGTGCCGCTCCGACGACACGGTGATGACCGAGCTGCTGCGCCGCCTCGACGACCCCCTCGCTCGACTCACCACCGCTGCCGAGCGCGAGGTGCTTCGCGGTATCGACGCGGCCTGCACCACCGCAATCGGAGCTCTGGCTCACTACGCCGACGGGGTTCTGTCGCTGCGCGCCGAACTCGCCGAGGGTGGGCACCTCCGTGTCGCGCACGCGTCGCGGGCCCTACCCATCGCGGCACTCGTGGAGGCGCGCGCGCTGGGCTTGCTGGTGGCAGGCCAATTGCGGGGGGCCGACCAGCGCGGACCCGTGCTGCTGGTTCGCTCCGACTCCAACGAGGCAGACGCCTCAGCGCTCGGCGATCTCGGCATCGGCGCCGTGAGCGACCCCTACCTCAGCATCGTGCCCACCTCGGCGTCGGAGGGTTCGGAGGCTGACCCGCTGCTCACGCTGCTCGGCCAGGCGGGTTCTGACTCGTGGCTGGTGGCCACCTCGCCGATGACCATGCCCACCTGGGCCGAAGGCGCGGGGTTCGCGGAGCTCGCCGCCGCCTGCCGCGCTGCCGCCGGGCGCGGTGTTCGTGCGGGTGCCACCGGCGAGAGAACGGCGGCCACCCTGCGCGCGCTGGGGTTCGACGACGTGGTCGTTCCAGCGGAATCCTCCGCAGCGGCACTCGTCGAAGCGATGGCCGAGTACGGTCCGGCACGCGCGCTGTTCCCGTGCGGACGCCTTGCGCTGCGAACACTGCCCGACGGGCTTCGACGTGATGGCTGGGAGGTGCACGAGGGCATCGTGTACGACACTCAGGTGGTCACTGAGACCCCACCCAGTGCGCTCCTGCTCGAGCGCGGCGAAGTCGCCGTGGTGGTGCTTCGCTCGCCTAGCGCCGTTCGGGCCCTGCTGGCGCACGGTCGACCTCACCCAGCCGTGCTCGTTGTCTGCGGCGGCGACACCACCGCACGCGCCGCGAGGGAGGCAGGCCTTGCCGTCGCAGGGGTCTCGTCGTCGCCCTCCTCAGCTTCCGTGGCCGTCGAGGTGGCCCGGGTTCTCGGAGTTGCGCCTCAGTCGTAGTCAGCCAAGGCCGGGAAAACAGTCGGTGCTGCCTCTACCCAGCGGTCAGCGCGAGGCGCTCTGCGACGACTCCGAGCGAGGCCAGCTGCTCGTCGGGGGTGCCAGACACCGGGTGAAGCAAAACCTGGTCAGCTCCGTTGCGCAGGTGTTCGGCCACCCGCGACTCGACCTCGTCGACAGACCCCCAGGCGACGAGCGAGTCAACTAGGTGGTCTGACCCTCCGTCGGCGAGATCCGCCTCGCTGAACCCCTGCGCCAGCAGCGACCCCTGGTAATTGGGCTGCCCGAGATACCACGAGAGGTGCTCGCGGGCCAGCCCCCGCGCCTCAACCTGATCGGATGCGATGACGAAACTCTGCTCCACGATGAGCAGCGGTCCGGCGCCCAGAGCTGCCCGAGCCTCGGCTGTGTGCGCGGTCGTGACCATGTAGGTGTGCGCACCGTCGGCCTTGTCGGCCGCCAACGCCAGCATCTTGGGCCGCAGAGCGGCGATCACCACCGGCATAGGGCTCGCTGCTGCCGGCGCGTCGTACGTCGCGTCAGCGAGGGCCGTGAGGTACTCGCTCATCGTGGCGAACGGCTTGCCGTAGTCGCCTCCCCGAGCCGCGTTGAGCACTCGGTGACTGACACCGAGCCCTAGAACGAAGCGGCCGTCGTACGCCTCGGCCAATGCCTGTCCGCCATTGTTAGCCGCCACCGCGTCGCGCGCCCACACGCTGGTGATGCCGGTGCCCACCACAAGCGTGTCAGTCATGCTCAGCAGCAGCCCGGCATGAACGAGCGACTCCTTGCTCGACGGGTTCTCTGGAATCCACAGCGATGAGTAGCCGAGCCGCTCAACCTCGCGTGAGTAGTGGCGCTCGAAGGCTGCCGACCACGAACCTAGATCGGTGCACCACACTCCCCACGACGAGTTCACGGTGCGCCACGCCGACACTGAGTCAGGATTCATGCCGCGAGCCTCTCGGCCGAAACCGCGGTGATCTCGAGCGAGCGCACCCGATCTGCGTGCTCGAAGAACTGGCCGGCCACGATGATCTCGTCAGCACCGGTGCGAGCGGCGAAGGCGGCAAGGCCCGCCGCAACCGTCTCGGGCGACCCCACCACCGAGCGCGCCAGCACCTCATCGAGAAGTGGCTGCACCTCGGAGGGGTACATCGCCCTGATGTCGTCGACGGGCGGAGGCAGCGGCCCCGGCCGACCGATGCGCAGGTTCACGAACGACTGCTGCGACGAGGTAAACAGGTGGTGCGCCTCCTCGTCGCTCGGCGCGGCCGTGACACTGAGGCCCACCAGCACATACGGCCGCTCGAGCACCGACGACGGTTGAAACCTGTCGCGGTAGAGGCGCAGCGCCACGTCGAGGTCGGCGGGGGCGAAGTGCGAGGCGAAGGCGTAGGGAAGGCCGAAGTGAGCCGCCAACTGGGCGCCGTACGTTGATGATCCGAGGATAAAGACCGGAACTCGAGTGCCCTCGCCCGGAACCGCGTGAACCTGCTGACCGGGTTCGGGGTCGCCGAGGTAGGCCATGAGTTCGAGCACGTCCTGAGGAAACTCATCGACGTTGCCAGCGCGAGTTCGCCTCAGCGCCCGCGAGGTGAGCTGGTCGGTTCCGGGCGCGCGCCCCACGCCGAGGTCGATGCGACCTGGGTAGAGGCTCGCGAGGGTTCCGAACTGCTCGGCGATCACGAGCGGTGCGTGATTGGGCAGCATGATGCCACCCGACCCCACCCGGATCGAGCTGGTGCCCTCGGCGACGTACCCGATGGCCACCGAGGTCGCAGCGCTTGCGATGCCACGCATGTTGTGGTGCTCTGCCAGCCAGAAGCGCACGTAGCCGAGCCGCTCGGCGTGCTGGGCGAGGTCGCGGCTGTTGCGCAGCGCGGCTCCGGCGGTGGAGCCCTCGGAGATCATGGAGAGGTCGAGTACCGAGAGTCTGGTCACGTAGCCACGATAGCGGGATGAGAGCGCCTCAAGTTTGTGGCCCGATTTGCCGATGAGGACCCGACGGGGTTCTCGAGGGGCACTCCGCTTTCGGAGGTCACGCTATGAACGGCTGCGAAGCAGAGCGGGCGCACCCGCTGAACGACGACCAACCCCCTCACCCCGAAATGACTGTGCCCGAGTGGTCGCGCCCCGGTTCGTGGCTCCTCCACGTCGCCCTGCCGATCCTCTTCGTGGCCCTCATTCTTGGCGCAGACGCTCTTGAGGGACCCAAAACTGCCTACGTAGGCGTACTGGCGGTGGTCCCGATGCTGGCCGCAGTGTTCGCGACGCCGCTCCAAACGGCCGCCGTTGGCCTCGTGGCCTGGTTGGCCGCCCTTGGCTTCGGAACCCTCGCCTCCGACGGCAACGTTCAAGCGCAGACGGTACGCCTCCTCATCATTGCGGCCTGCGCTGTGGGTGCGGTGTTCGCGGCCCGGCACCGCACACGACGCGAGGCCTCGGCGCTCGGGGCCGAGCGAGCCCAACGCAACCTGACCCACGCCATGCATGAGGCAACGACCGACACGCTCACCAACATCCTCAACCGGCGTGGCTTCGCGTTAGCACTCGAAGGGCACCACCGCGACGTCCCGATGACCCTGGCACTGGCCGACTGCGACAACTTCCGCTCGGTGAACGACAGGCACGGCCATGCAGGCGGCGATCACTACCTCGTCTCCACCGCTCACCGACTCACTCATGCACTGTCCGCACACGATGTCGTTGGCCGATGGGGCGGAGACGAATTCCTCGTGGCCCTGCCCCTGCCCCTCCACGAGGCCGCGGCTGTGATGGGCCGGGTGCGCCGCCAGATCACCCGGGATCCCGTGGTGGTCAAGGGTGATGCGCTCACGGTGTCGATGACCTTCGGCTTGGCCGAGTGGCAGCCTGACGAGTCGCTCAGTGACGTGATCGCCCGTGCCGACCGCGCGATGTACTCGGGCAAGGCACACGGGCAGCAAATCAGCCTCGACGTGCACGTGACCCCCACACTCGAAGGGGCCAGCATCCCCTGACGTGCCTTCGCGACCACGGTGGCGCTGCACCGTAACACGATTTCGATTATTCCACCGGCTCCCGTACTGTGAAGAAAGCACCACACCACGACGCGACTCCGTTGCGTTGGGGCTCGTCCCTCGTGATTGTTCTCCCGGCCCTCGCCGCGGTTCTCTCCCAAGCTGACGTGCCATTTCCGTCTGCTGGAGAGGCTTAGTTTTTCATGTCATCTGTTTCAACGCGTCCTTCTGACGCGCCCACGCCCACCTCAGGATTCGCCACACTCGGTGTTCCGGCCGCTCTCGTGAAGTCACTGTCACGCCAGGGCATCACCGAGCCCTTTCCGATTCAGACGGCCACGATGCCCGATGCCCTCGCAGGTCGAGATGTGCTCGGGCGCGCCCAGACCGGCTCAGGCAAGACGCTGGCCTTCGGCCTGCCCATG
>CAFBOZ010000021.1_pt1 | contig 9901 bp, 8 predicted proteins | sample 7269531 | NCBI WGS metagenome assembly CAFBOZ01 (sample SAMEA6814124, study PRJEB35770) | uncultured Actinomycetes bacterium | biome: Freshwater; feature: Freshwater reservoir; material: water | place: Czech Republic | collected 2017-07-26 | depth 30m m | reverse complement strand
TGAGGATGCTCGGGCATGACGCGGCCACTCAATGCCAAGCCACGTGGCCCATCGAGTAGTCGCGCAAAGGTGATGGCCGTGGCTCCTCCTTAGCTTGTGAGTACATTTACGTGTCAATTTTCTGTATTAATAGTACAAGCAGTTTGTCGTGGGGAACTCTAGGCTCAGCCACATGCTGATCGAAGCGAGCGACATCGACGCTCTAGCTCGGGGCTGTGCTGTGCTGGGCACCGGCGGCGGCGGTGACGTCTCGACCGAAGCACTGGTGGCCCGCCAGGCGATCGAAGAGCATGGCCCTGTTCGTGTGGTCACTCTCGCCGATCTCCACGACGACGAGATTGTGATGCCGGTAGGCGGCATTGGAGCACCGTCAGTCAGCGCCGAGAAGATCGGCTCGGGCGACGAGGTTGAGTTCCTTCGGACCATTGTTGAAGGTGTCCTTCAGCAGCGAGTCGGAGCGCTGATGGCGGGGGAAATCGGCGGGGGCAACGGCCTCTATCCGATTGCAGCCGCAGCCCGGATGAACCTGCCGCTGGTTGACGGAGACGCCATTGGTCGCGCCTTTCCCGAGGTGCACATGGTCTCGATGCACGTGCTCGGATTGATGCCTGAGTTCATTGTGGTGGCTGATGAGCGGCGCAACAGCGTTGTCATCCGCCCCATGAATGGTGAGTGGGGCGAACTGCTGGCGCGCGCGGTTGCTGAGGTGTTCGGTGGCTCCGCCGCGATGGCCGACTACGTCATGCCGGTGTCTCGTGCCAGGGGCGCGATCATCGAAGGAACCGTCTCACAAGCACTGCGCATCGGCCGTTCGGTGCACTCGGTGACTGATCCAGTCACCGCCCTGATCACGGCAGTTGACGCAGTCAAGCTCATCGAGGGCAAGGTCGCGGACGTCGAGAGACGCACCGCTGGCGGTTTCGTGCGCGGCAGCGTGATTGTCGAGGGCTACGGCCCGGATGCCGGCCGACTCGTGCGCGTGGAGATTCAGAACGAAAACCTGGTGGTGCTCGAAGACGGCGCCGTCTTAGCCAGTGTGCCGGACCTGATCACCCTGGTCGACAGCCATAGTGCAGACGCGGTGGCCACCGAAGTGGTGCGCTACGGCCAGCGGGTCGCCATCCTTGCGTTCCCATGCGCGCCGATCTGGCGATCACCACGAGGCATCGAGATCGCAGGTCCGCGTGCCTTCGGATACGACTTCGACTACACCCCCCTCGAGGTGAGCCATGTCGTCCGGACTTGATCTGCGGCTGGGCATCGACGTTGGTGGCACCCACACCGACGCGGTCGTTCTCGATCTCGCCAACAGCGTGATCGCCACAACCAAGCAGCCCACCTCACTCGATGTGACATCAGGGGTCCGTGCAGCGATTGCGGCCGTGATAAGCCAGCCCGGAATCGACAAGGCGCGCATCAGCCACGTCATGCTGGGTACGACTCACGCGACCAACGCGGTGCTGGAGCGCCGCCGGCTGCACTCGGTAGCGGTTCTTCGGGTTGGTGCGCCCTCCTCAGTTGCGGTCCGGCCACTGTTTGGCTGGCCCGCTGATCTCGTCGCAGCCATCGGTAACCATTACGAAATTGTTAGCGGCGGATATGAATACGACGGCCGCGAAATAGTGCCGTTCGACGCCGACGCCACGCGCGCGTTCTTCACATCAGTGAAGGGCGAGGTCGAAGCGGTGGCCATCTCAGCGGTGTTCTCGCCCATGTTCGCTGTGCACGAACTTGCTGCCGCAGACATCGCGCGCGAGGTTCTCGGTGCCGACATCATCGTGTCGCTCTCACATGAAATCGGTTCATTGGGCCTGCTCGCTCGGGAGAACGCGACCGTGCTCAATGCCGCGCTCACCGAGGTTGCGCGCGAGGTGGCTACGGCTCTCACAACGTCGCTGCATGAATACGGAATCGACGCCAGTGTGTTGTACGCCCAAAACGACGGCACGCTCATGGCACTCGACTACGCGGTGCGGTTTCCGATTCTCACGATCGGATCTGGCCCGGCCAACTCGATCAGGGGTGCGGCCTTCCTGACCGGGCTCAACGATGCACTGGTCGCCGACGTCGGCGGAACGTCCACCGACTTTGGCATGCTGGTGAATGGATTTCCTCGCGAGTCCTCCGCGGCCGTCGACATCGGGGGCGTGAACACCAACTTTCGAATGCCCGACATTCTGGCCATCGCTCTGGGTGGCGGCACCGTGGTGCGCCAGACGGCGGCCGGAGTTGAACTCGGTCTCGACAGCGTGGGCTACCGACTCCCGGAAGAAGCCCTGTGCTTCGGCGGGATCACCCCCACAGTCACCGATGCGGCGGTACAGGGTGGACGCGCCATCATCGGAACGGTTCATGTGCCTGACGAGCATCAGGAGGTCCTCGCCACGGCACTCAATGTCGTCGACTCAATGATCACCGATGCAGTCGACCGGATGAAGTTGGGTAAGGGGGATATCCCGCTGATCGTCGTGGGCGGTGGCTCCGTGTTGATTCCCGACTCGATTCCGGGAGTGTCGAAGGTTTATCGTCCTGACCACTTCGACGTGGCAAACGCCATTGGCGCTGCGATTGCTCAAGTTTCGGGCCGCTGGGATGAGGTGGTCTCACTGGCGCCAGGACGCGCTGAGGTGATCGAAGCGGCCTGCGCTCAGGCTCGGGCGCGGGCCATCGAGGCCGGCGCAGATTCAGAAAGAATTGAGATCGTCGAGATAGACGAGGTTCCCCTCGCCTACCTGACCCACCCGGTAGCTCGCATCACTGTCAAGGCCGTCGGTCCGCTCGGTCGACTTTAGGAGGAGTCCAACATGCGCACAATCCCTCGACTCGTGGCCTTGGCCGCAACCGCAGCACTACTCGCCGCCTGCTCCGGAACCGCGCCGCCACCGGCACCGGCACCGGCACCGACGAATGCGGCATTCACGTACATCAACAACCTCGACGTCATGACGTCGTGGGATCCAGCCACGAGCTACTCCAATGAGGGAATCGCTACCAACAATCTCTACGAGCAACTCACCCGCAGCAATCCCACCACCAACAAGGTGGAGCCACTGCTCGCCACCACGTGGGAGGCCTCGGCCGACGGCCTCACATGGACCTTCACCCTGCGCGACAACGTGAAGTTCAGCACCGGCAACCCGATGGACGCTTCGGCTGTCAAAGCTGCCCTCGATCGCACCATCACACTGGCTGGCGGTGGCGCCTACATCTGGGATCCCGTCGAGACCATCACGGCGAAGGACCCCACGACCCTAGTGTTCGACCTCAAGTATGCCGCCCCGCTCGATTTGATTTCGTCGTCCGCATACGCCGCCTTTATCTACGACACCAAAGCAGCCACTGGTGACCTCGCCCAGTGGTTCGAGTCCGGACATGCCGCGGGCACCGGCGCCTATGTTGTTGACACTTGGAAGCAGGGAACTGAGAACGAACTGACCTTGAAAGCGAACAAGGACTACTGGGGAGGTTGGGCCGGAGTGCATTACCAGTCGGTCACCTTCAAGGTCGTTCCCCAGGAGACAACTGCAGTGCAGCTACTGCAAAGTGGCCAGGGTTCGTTCATGCCCAGCGTCTCGTCGGCGTTGTTCGCAAGCCTGAAGGGACAGGCGAACGTCACCACCGAGGAGTCGCCCTCATTTCAGAACATGCTCGCCATGCTCAACACGGCGTCGGGTCCGCTCGCCGATGCCACGGTGCGCAAGGCAGTAGCCGAGGCGATTGACTACGACGGCATCATCACCACCCTGCAGGGCAGCATGGTCAAGGCCACCGGCGTCGTACCGCCTGGCCTGATGGGATACACCACCGAGGTGCAGCCCACCACGAATACTGCTGACGCCACCGCGCTGCTCACTGCGGCTGGCTACGGCCCCGGCGGCAAGAAGCTCTCATTAGTTCTCACCTACGCTGCTGGCGATCCAGTTCAAGAGACCGTGGTCACCGTCATGAAGGCGAACCTGGCGAGTGTGGGAGTCGACCTGCAGGGCAAGGCGTTGGCGTGGGAGACACAGTGGGACCTAGGCAAGTCACCTGATGCGTCCAAGCACCAGGACATCTTCCTCTTCTACTGGTACCCCGACTACGCCGATCCGTACTCGTGGTTTATCAACCTTTTCCACTCGGCGACACCGCCCTACTTCAACCTTTCCTACTGGAATGATCCGGCTGCCGATGCAACCATCGACAACCTGCAGGCCCTCACTGCAACCGACCGACCCAAGGCGTCACAGCAGTACGTCGATCTGCAGAAGACCATCTCCGATCAGGCGGTGACGGCGGTTTTGGGAGTGACCAACAATCGACGCGCGCTCGCTTCTACCGTGCAGGGCTATGTTGACAATCCCTCGTATGGCAACGTCGTGTTCGTGTACCAACTCACGCCGACCGGTTAGATCTGCGAGGAGTAGTGGCAACGGGCCACTGCTCAAGCAGTGACCCTGAGAGAGGGGTATGAGCCGCTACATCGCCTCTCGGACCACGCAGGCTCTCGGGGTCGTGCTGGGCGTCATCGTCTTGACGTTTGTGATCGCCCGGCTGATCCCGGGAGACCCGGCGATCGCCTATGCCGGTCCGAGAGCGTCGGCCGAGGAGCTCGCGGCCGTGCGAGTGCAGTTCGGGCTCGACCTGCCCATGTGGCAGCAGTTCGTCAGCTACGTCAACGGAATCCTTCACGGTGACCTCGGAATCTCCTTGCACACCAAGCGGCCGGTCACCTCAGACCTCATTCAGGTGCTGCCCACCACCCTGGTGCTGGTGGGAATTGCGCTCGTGTTCGCAGCAATCGTGGGCATTCCACTCGGTGTGGCCGCCGCCCGATGGCACGGATCTTTCGGCGATGTCGCGGCGAAGGTCATCGCCATCTTGATGGTCTCCATGCCGGTCTTCTGGCTCGCAATCCTGCTTCAGATTGTTTTCTTCTCACGTTTGGGCTGGCTACCGGTAGCTGGCCAATACGACTCTGCCCTCGATTTCAGCAGCCCGCTTTACACCGTGATCGGCGTGCCCGTGATCGACGCACTACTCACCGGCAACTGGCCGATTTTCTTCGATGCTGCCACGCACATGGTCCTGCCAGTTTGTGCAATCGCCGCCTACCCGATTGGCGCGGTTGCCATGGTGACCCGTGGCTCACTGCTGGAGAATCTCGGCGACGAGCACGTGCGCATGGTGCGCTCCCTCGGCTTCTCCGAGTTCAATGTCTTGGGCAGATTCGCCCTTCGGCCCTCCCTCAATCCCATCGTCTCGCTCATTGCGCTGGTCTTCGCCTACGCCCTGACCAACTCATTCATCGTGGAGTCAGTGTTCAACTGGCCAGGCTTGGGCTCCTACGCCGTGAGGGCGTTCGTTGCACTCGACATCCCTGCGATTCTCGGAATCACACTCGTAGTGGCCTTGATCTACGTGCTGCTGAACCTGATCGTCGATCTCGTGCAGGGTGTTATCGACCCCCGGGTTCGGGCATGAGCGGGCCAGCGCCAGACGTGACTCCGTTGTCGACGTTTGACGTGCAGGGTCAGCCGGGCCGACGCCGATCATGGCTGTGGCCGGGCTGGGGTGCGGCCAAGCGAGTGCCCCTGCTCATCTTCGGACTGGTGCTGTCAGCGGTCATTGTTATCGCGGGTGCACTGGCACCCTGGATCACGCCGTACCCCGACGATGCGGGCGCGGTCGTCCACCCCTCTGAGGCCCTGCTGTCGCCCAGCGCCGCGCACTGGTTTGGCACCGACATCGTCGGTCGAGACATCTTCACCCGCGTTGTCTTCGGAGCCCGCGTCTCGCTTGGAATTGTCGTCATCGTGCTACTGGTCTCAGTTGTCGTCGGACTCTCGGTCGGACTAGCGGCAGGATTTTTCGGTGGCTGGCTCGACTCCGCGCTCATGCGGGTGACTGACGTGTTTCTCGCCTTTCCGGCGCTACTGCTCTCCATTGCTCTGGCAGCGGTGCTCAGCGCCAGCGCGGTGAATGCCGCGCTGGCCATCGCGTTCACCTGGTGGCCGTGGTACGCGCGACTGGCGCGCGGCCAAGCGGCATCCATTCGGCGGCAGGGCTACTCAGATGCCGCGCGCATCCTGGGCGCGAGCCGCACTCGCCAACTCGTTCGCCATGTGCTTCCCAACGCCTCGACGCCAGTATTCGTGCAGATGTCCCTCGATGCCGCTGGCATCATCGTGACCGCAGCAACGCTGTCGTACCTCGGCCTCGGCGCCCAAGACCCGACGCCCGAGTGGGGGCTGATGGTGGCGCGGGGCCAGCCACTGGCCACCACCGCATGGTGGGTCATCACCTTTCCCGGCCTGGCGATCTTGCTGACGGCCGTCGCGTTCAACTTCGTCGGCGACGGTCTGCAAACCGTGTTTGATCCGAAGCGAGGTCGACGGTGATCAGTGTTCGTGACCTGAAGGTTTCCTATGGCGGCACTACCGTGGCGCACGTGCCCGAGTTCGATCTGGCTGCTGGTCAGGTGCTAGGAATCGCAGGGGAAAGCGGTTCGGGGAAGTCTCAAACCGCACTCGCACTCATGGGCCTCACCCGCTACGCCGGCGGTGCGGTTAGCGGCAGCATCATGCTGGGCGGAGTGGAACTGAGCACGCTGTCGAACAAGCAGTGGCGCTCTGTGCGTGGCCGTCAGATCGCCATGATTCTGCAGAGTCCTCGGGCCTCACTTAATCCCACGATGACTCTGGGCGCACTGTTCGGTCGCACCCTGAAGCTGCACGGTGTGCCGCGAGCAGAGCGTCGCCCTCGCATGGAGCAGGCACTAGCCGAGGTGATGCTCGACCCGCAGATCCTGAGTCGGTATCCGCATCAAGTATCCGGCGGTCAGGCGCAACGCTGTGCGATTGCGCTTGTCGGCGCACTGCGGGTCGACGTTCTCATTGCCGATGAACCGACGAGTGCCCTCGACGTCACCGTGCAGTCGGAGGTCATCGATGTTCTACGCAGTCTTCGCGAGAGGCATGGCACCGCGATTGTTTTCATTTCCCACGATCTCGCAGTGATCAGCGAACTGGCCGATCAGGTGATGGTGATGCGTGGCGGTGAGGTAGTCGAGCAGGGTCTCACCTCGCAGATACTGCACCAACCGGCTGAGCAGTACACCCGTGACCTCTTGGCGGCCGTGCCCGTGATCGGACGCACGCGATGAGCGCGCTGCTGGAAGTGAAGGATGTTCGCCTGTCGTATGGTGATCGCGAGGTTGTCCACGGCGTTGATCTGCAGGTGCCGGCTGGCCCCTACGGCCTCGGAATCATTGGTGAATCGGGGTCAGGCAAGACCACGATCGCACGCGCGCTGCTGAAGCTGCACCCGGTTGCGTCGGGATCGATCAACTACGCAGGGACAGACGTACTCACGCTCAAGGGATCCGCACTGTCGGCCTACCGCCGCGAGGTGCAGATGGTGTTTCAAGATGGCGACGGAGCGCTCGACCCTCGAATGTCGGTGCTCTCGTCAGTTTCAGAACCCCTAGCGATCCACGGCAGCGTGCCGAAGCGGCAGCGTCGCGAACGGGTCGGCGAGCTGCTCGACGAGGTGGGCCTGTCGGCCGACATGATGGCGCGGTATCCGCATCAACTGTCCGGCGGGCAGCGCCAACGCGTGGTCATGGCGCGGGCGCTGGCTCTGGAGCCGCGGTTGCTGGTTCTCGACGAACCCACCAGTGCCCTCGACGTGACTGTGCAGGAGCGCGTGCTGCAACTCGTCGAACGACTGCGCGAGGAACGCACGTTGGCGTACCTGCTGATCTCGCACAACCTCGCCGTCGTCGACCGGCTGTGCGAGTCAAGTGTGGTGTTGTATGAAGGCACGGTCATGGAGAGCGGTCGCACCCGAGACCTGCTCGATTCACCTGTGCACCCGTATACCCGAGCATTGCGATCGGCCGTTCCCGAGATCGGCGTTCACCGACCGGCTCTCACTCGCGTCGGCACCGGGGTAAGTGTGTCGCCGGCCGGGTGCACGTACTCCGAGCGCTGTCCGTTCGCGCTCGATATTTGTCGCAAGGAAGTTCCGGCCCTACTTGAGGTCGATGGCCGACAGGTCGCCTGTCACCGAGCTGGTGAGGCGACCGCCCTGACCCTCTAAGGCCCCCAGGATCTCCCGCCCTGGTCTCGCGTCGGGGGCACCCAAGCACGCACCTATCGCGCTCACGCGCCCCACCGATGCGCAGCACCGAGGCAGCTGGTCATTAGACTCCCACCACGCTGCGCACTGGAACGCCGACAGCCCTAGCCGAATTGACGCGCCACTGCCCGCAGGAAGGCGGTAGTTTCCTCCTCGCGGTTCTCGGGCTCATCCTCGGTCATGCCGTACGTGCGGTTGGCCGAGAGCTTCACGATCGTGACGCCCGACGTGGGGTCGACGTAAACGAACTGGTTGTACACGCCGACCGCTTCGAACTCCCCGCGATCACCCGGGGGCAGCCACCACTGGTAGCCGTAGCCCTCGAACGTGGTGTGCCCCCCCACCAGCACGCGGCCGGACTGAAGGTGCGGCGCCGACGCGGTGATCGACGCTGCCACCCACTCGGCGGCCACCACCTGCTGGCTGTCGACCCGCCCGCCATTGCGGTAGAGCTCGCCGATGCGGGCGTAGTCGCGCGCCGTGAGTGCGAGCCCGCCGAACCCGAGCTCGACGCCCTGCGGGTCGACGAGCCACGCGCCCGGGTTGGTGAAGCCGAGCGGTTCCACCAACCGCGACTGCATGAAGGCGGCGAGGCTCTGCCCGGTGGCACTGCGCAGCAGCGCGGTGAGTGCCTGGGTGTCGGCGGAGTTGTAGCGGCAGAGGGTGTCAGGCGGCACGTCACACGACATCGTGGCGACGAACGCATCGAGGCCACCGCCCGCACCCGCCGAAGCCTCTCCCAGTCGAACGATGTCCGACTCGGGGTCGCTGTAGTCCTCGTGCCACCGGGCGCCTGACGACATCTGCAGGACACTGCGGATGGTGACCCCGTCGTAGGCCGAACCCGGCTCGACGCTCACGTATGAGCTGATGGGCTCCTCGATGCTGCCAATCAGCCCCTCCTGCAGAGCAATTCCGACCAGTGCCGACGTGAAGCTCTTCGCCACCGACATCGAGATCCACCGCACATCGGGCCCCCCGGTGAGGGAGTACGACTCGTGCCGCATGGTGCCCTCATGCAGCACGAGCAGCGCTGCGGTGTCGGTCTCGGCGAGGAACTGCTCGGTGTTGCTCTGCGCGCCGTCGAACTCGAAGGTCTCGACCAGCGCCACGTCGTTGCCACCCGGCCACGGCCGCGGGCTCGACGATGGTGCCATGGCACGGCTCGACACGAGCTCGTCGATGCGGGAGAAGTTCTCGTGCTGCTCGACGCCGGTGAACAGGCCGAGTTCGAAGAATGCGTGTGAGCCAGGGGTGAAGGTCATGGCCGCAACCTATCGGGCGCAGGCCCGCCGCACTCGACAATGTCTCCCTTGGGCACCCGACCCGGAGTAGACGAAGCACGCCGCGGGCCCGACCACTGAATCCCTGCGCCAGTTCGGACAAGGCGGGCGCATGTCCGAACTGGCGTAGGGATTCGGCAGCGAGGCGCCGCTTAGTCGCGTGAATGCCGCGGCGGACCCGCCGTTGGCCGAGTGTTAAGTTCTCAATAAGTTCTAGCGCGGCCAATTCTGACCTCACCACAAGCCACAGGAAGGCCGATCACGGTGTCGACACATCGCGGGTTCCGCCTCGTGCCACGGCGTGGCGACGACCCACTCCGCATCGACAGCGCGAGTCGGCTTCCTTCGGGTGATCTGCTGCTGGTGGGCTGGCACCCTGTCGCTGGGTCACTTTCGCTCAGCGTGGCCGGGCAGCACGCCGCGGCGTGGCGCTTCCCGCGCACCGACCTCGACGCAATGAACGAGCCCGGCCTGCCGCTGGCCTTCGTCGCACTTAT
>CAFBOZ010000020.1_pt1 | contig 9976 bp, 7 predicted proteins | sample 7269531 | NCBI WGS metagenome assembly CAFBOZ01 (sample SAMEA6814124, study PRJEB35770) | uncultured Actinomycetes bacterium | biome: Freshwater; feature: Freshwater reservoir; material: water | place: Czech Republic | collected 2017-07-26 | depth 30m m | reverse complement strand
TAACGGCAAGTGGGAGATGGGCGAGGTCATCGACATCACGGCAGGCACCAAGGACTGGGCCCCGGTCATCCAGAAGCTGCAGGCGTCCGACGCCGGCGTGATCATGATTGACCACTGGATCGGCGCCGAGCTCGCGTCGTTCTCCCAGCAGTTCGCTCAGAACCCGGTGAAGAACTCACTGGTCTACCTGCAGTACGGACCGTCGCAGCCCGAGTACCTGAAGATCGCCGGACCGGCTGCCAACGGCTTCATCTGGGGAACCGTGATCGGCACCGGCAACACCTCGGCCGAGGACAAGGCCTTCCGCGCCACCTACCAGTCGAAGTTCGGCGTGGACGACAAGACCATGGGCATGGTGTACCCGGCGTGGTGCTACGACATGGTCAAGGTGCTCGCCAACGCGTGGACGAACGTCGACCCGGCTGACTTCAAGGCCGTGAACGATTTCATCGCGAAGAACCCGACCGACGGTGTCACGGGGCATCTGGACTTCTCCGCCGCCAGCGGCGCAGTTCCAATCTACCCCGACGTCGCGGCCACGATCAATGACGGCGTCACGCACTACTTCTACCAGGTGCAGAATGGCCGCCACACGGTTATCGCACCGGCGGACGATGCCGAGGCCGAGTTCGTCCCGCAGCCCTGGATGAGCTAGGCAGCATCTGTGGCTCTGCTGTCCTGCTCCGACATCACGCTCGAGCTCGGTGGGCGATCCATCCTTGAGGGAGTATCGCTCGACATCGAGCAGGCTGAGGTTGTTGGTCTTGCCGGTCCCAATGGGGCCGGCAAGACCAGCCTCTTCGAGGTGCTGTCGGGCAGGCAGCTGCGCCATGGTGGCGACGTCCTACTCAATGGCAGCTCCATCCGGTCCCTCACCATGCGCGAGCGCGTGGAGCAGGGTCTGGCCCGTAGCTTCCAGCGGCCGATCGTCCCCGCCTCGCTCACGGTCGGCGAGACGCTCAAGGCCGCGCGCAAGGCATTCAAGCCCGAGCCCTCACGACTGCAGCTCGAATGGGCAACCGAGTTCGTCAGGCTTCGCTCATCGTGGGACCAACCCACCGGATCGTTAGAAACCCTGGAGCGACGCAAGTTGATGCTGGCGTGCCTCGTGGTTCGTCAGCCCCGCATCGTACTGCTCGACGAGCCTGCCTCCGGACTCACCGGCTCGGAGATTGACGAGATCGACCTCATCGTGCGCAACCTCTCTCAGGAGTACGGAGTGGCCGTCTTGCTCATCGAGCACCGCCTCGAACTGCTCGCGATGGTGGCGCGACGCGTGCTCGTGCTCGACGTGGGCACCATCATCGCGGAGGGTCCCCCAGACTCGGTGTTCAAGGACGAGCGCGTCCGTCAGGCCTACTTCGACGTGCCGATCTCAGCCGACGACCTCACCCCGATCGACGCGGTGACGTGATGGCCGACAGCATTCTCCGACTCAGCGGGGTTAGCGCTGGCTACGGCCCGGTGCGCGTGCTCCACGATCTCAACCTTGACGTGTCCCCCGGTGAGCGCATTGGGCTTGTTGGACTCAACGGTCACGGCAAGACCACGATGCTGTCAACGATCGTGGGGCTCACCGGCTGGCAGGACGGCTCCATCCTGTTTGAGGGGCGCGAGATCGGCGGCCGCCGTACACACGGCATGGGGCGCACCACTCCGGGCATCGTGCGCCAGGGCATCGCGCTGGCCCCCCAGGGGGACGCGATCTTCCCGGGGCTGTCGGTTCGCGACAACCTCGACTCCGGCGCGTACACGAAGTCGTCTTGGCGGGCCCGCTCCCGTCGGCGTGAGTACATCCTCGACATTTTTCCGCCCTTGGCCAAGCTGTTGGGCCAGAGCGCTGGAACGCTGTCGGGTGGTGAGCGGCGCATGGTGTCGGTTGGCCGCGCCCTGATGAGTGAGTCCACTCTCTACCTCGTCGACGAGCCGTCACTGGGGCTCGCGCCGAAGATCTCAATGAGTCTCGTGACGGCACTGTGCTCCATCGACCTCGGTGAGGGCGCCATGATTATCGCTGAGCAGAACCTCCCACTTCTTCAGGGGAAGGTCGATCGGGTGCTGGGCATGCATGCCGGCGAGCTCAAGCTCGACGTCGGCGAGGCACTGGGCGACGTGCCCACCGCGCCCGAGGGAAGAGGAGGGTGGGGCTAATGCTGGACGTCCTCTTCAGCAGCCTGGTGCTGGCGTCGGTCTACGGGCTCGTCGCTATCGGAATCTCGCTCACGTGGGCGAGCATCGGCATGCTTAACCTCGCGCAGGGTTTCATCTTCACCGCCGGTGGCTACTCGGCGTACCTCGCCTCGCAGGTTCTCGAGGCCTCGGGCGTCTCCACCGGCATCCTCTCCATCGGAACTGTCGCAGCGGGCATGCTCGGGGGGGCAGTGGCCGGGCTCGTCGTCGGAGCGATCACCTTCCTGCCGCTTCAGGACCGGGAAAACTTCAAGACTCGCGCGCTCATTGCCACCCTGGCCATCAGCCTCATCGGCACCCAGGTGTGGCTGCTCATCTTCGGCCCCCAGAGCAAGCCCATCCCACCGATCTTTGGAGATGGCCGCGTTGAGATCGCCGGTTCGGGAGTCACCTACGGCCAGCTCGGCGCAATCGTGGTGGCCACACTCATGCTCGGGGCTGTCATCGCCTGGATGCGCTCAAGCCGCTCGGGCCTGCAGATGCGGGCGATGATGATGAACCCCCTCGGAGCAGCAGTGGTGGGAGTGTCGGTTCGTACCACCGGTATGCGCGTGCTCGCGATCTCGGGGGCGCTCACCGGCCTGTCGGCCGTTCTGCTCGGCCAGGTCTTTTTCGTCAGTCCTACATCAGGAGTTCAACCGCTGACAGTGGGACTCATCATCTCGTTGGCAGGCGGCCTCGGTTCCATCCCGGGCACGGTCGTCGCAGCAGGCCTGATGGGCCTGGCTGAGGCCCTCACTGCGCGCTACACCACTCAGGCCTACGTCCCCTTCGTGCTATTCGGGCTCGTCGTGGTCATCCTGCTCTTCCGCCCCCGCGGACTCGGCGGCCTGTTGGAAGACGTCCGTGAGTAGCTCACCCAAGCTCGTCGGGCGTCGCTCGTGGCGACCTGCGTGGCCAACTAAGCCAGACCGACCTCTGCGCCGTCGCCGCTTCCCCCTCACCAAGCGCCCCCTGCTGCACCTCACTGGTTCCTACAACCCCAAGACGTTGCGCCGGGAGATGTCTCTCGACGACAAGAAGCCGCTGTTCTGGGTTGTTGGGCTCACTCTGCTGCTGCTTCTCCCTATCGCCAATGGCAGCGAGCGCCTGCTGGTGCTCTTCGGCATTGCCTGCATCTATGCGGCGATCAACGTGATGTGGACGCTCATCATCGGCACGGCCGGACTCCAGTCGTTCGCGACTCTCGCCACGGTCGGGGTCGGCTCGTACGGAGCGGGCTACCTGTCCCTCACGTACAAAATCCCGTGGCCGCTCATGCTGATCGCTGGGCTCATCTTCGGAGTGCTCATGGGTTTCATCATCAGCATTCCCGCCCGGCGGCTCGACGGCCTCTACTACGCGTTGCTCACGCTGGGGCTGTCGGAATTCATGCGGAACTTCGTCACACAGTCCGACGCGCTCGGCGGAAAGTTCAACGGCGCACTCTTCGGTGTGGCCAAGATCGTGCCCCCGCTGGGAAGCCCACGAATCACTCAGACCGCGGTGTTCATCACCACCTTCATTGTCCTTCTGCTCTCACTCGCCGTCTTCCGCCGCGTCAACGGCGGCCGCATCGGACTCCTGCTCAAGACCGCGGCCACGAGCAAGGAGGACGAAGCCTTCGCGTCGGCGATCGGTATCGACTACCAGCGCATGCGCACGTGGGTGTTCATGATCGCCTCCGGAGCCCTCGGCTTCATTGGTGCCTTTTACTCCGCGACCGTCGGAGGCACCTCCCTGCAGATCTTCAGCCTGGACCTGCTCTTGCTGATGCTCGCCATGATCGTCATCGGCGGGCTCGGGCGGGCCGAGGGTGCCGTCGTCGGCACGGTTGTTGTCGTGTTCATCACCCAGTGGTTCATCGACTGGGGCCCGTGGCGCATCGTGCTCGTCGGGGTCCTCACGCTGGCCTCAGTGCTCTACACGCGTAACGGGCTGTTTGGCCTCAAGGATCAGATCCGTGAGATACGTCAGCGTCGTCAGGCCCTCCACCGCGCGGCGATCACCAGCCGGTATGCCGAGTTCCTTCCCCAGCAGGCACCCGAAATCGCGGATAAGAGCCTGATCGTGGGTCGCGTGTTCGAGCGCAACCTTCGCGACCGGCTGCGCGGCTGGATCACTCCCGAGATCATCGACGAGCATGCGGCCAAGCCGCTCGGGCAGCACTCCGACCACCTCGAGCGCATGCTCAACTACTTCCGCAAGGCGCCCATTCCGGACAAGTACGCGGTGTACTGCGAGGAGCCCTTCACGCGCTACCGCGTGGTGGCCCTTGCCGGAATTCCGGGAGTTCCACCGCGCATGGTCGACGACAAGGTGTACGCCACGCTCGATGAGGCATATCACGCCGTGTTTCTCCGTAGAGTCAACGATCTGAGAGCGAGCTAACGCGATGGCGACGATTTCGGTCACCGGATACACCGACCGCGTGAGCTACGCGCCGGGTGAGACCGTGCAGTTCAAGGTGAGTGCCGACAACACCGCAACGGCGACCGTGGCGATCACGCGCCTTATTCATGGTGACGAGCACCCCGACGGCCCCGGTTTCGTTGAGGAGGTCCTCACCGCTGACTGCGCGGGTGAGCAAGCCGTGCGCAAGCAGTTCGTCGACACGGGTAACGCCGTCGTGGTCGATGACACCACCGGTCTGCTCGCGGGCGCAGGATCGATGACGATCGCTGCTTTCGTTTACCCCACCACACCAATCAAGGGCCGTCAGGTGCTTCTCGGCCGCTTCGCCCTGCATGAGAACGCGGGCTACGCGCTGGGCTTGGACTCCCACGGCCGGCTCACCTTCTGGGTGGGCGACGGCACCGACACCGACGAGATCGCGGGCACCGTGCCTCTCCTGCACCACACCTGGTATCTCGTGGCCGCCAGTTTCGACGCCAAGAGCGGCGCCGTGACCCTGCACCAGGAGGGCCTGGTCAACCCGTACAACGGCCGCCTCGGCCGCGTGGCCCCCTTCGACCACCGGATGACCGTCGAGCAGAGACTCAAGACCTCCGTCCGGCCCGCCACCACACCGTTCATGTGGGCTGCGGCGTCGAACAGCGCACCCGTGCGCGGAGTGTTCAAGGACTTCACCTACAACGGGAAGATCGACCGCAGCGCCGTGTGGAACCGCGCGCTCAGCCTGATCGAGCTGCGAGACCTAGCCCAGGCAGGCTTCGGCCCACACACCCCTGAGGTCCACTGGGACACCACCGAGGGCTACGGCCCCGACGGGATCGACGACGTGGTGCGCGACGTCGGGCCGCACGGGCTCCACGGTGTTGGCGTGCAACGCCCCGTCCGCGCGATGACCGGCTACAACTGGTCGGGCCGCAATGACGACTGGCGCGCTGCCCCCGGGGAGTACGGCGGCATCCACTTCCACGACGACGCGATGCTGGACTGCGCATGGGAGACCACCTTCACGTGGACCATCCCCAGTGGCACGCGATCAGGCGCCTACTCGGCGCGGATCGAGGCAGGTGACGCGCAGGACCACATTCCGTTCTTCATCCGCCCCGAGCGACCCACCGCGCCGATCCTCTACCTGATGCCCACCAACTCCTACCTCGCGTATGCCAACGAGATGATTGTGCATCACGTGCCGGTGGGCCAGGCGATCCTCGCCCACCCCGCCGTGCTGACCGAACGAGAGGCCGACTATTACCAGGACCCGAAGTACGGCCGTTCGACCTACGACCACTTCGCCGATGGCGGCGGCGTGTGCTTCGCGTCGTGGACGCGCCCAATCCTCAACATCCGGCCCCGTTGGCGCAGTTCGGCGATCGGAACCACCTGGCAGTTTCCCCGCGACCTGTCGCTCATCGGATGGCTCGAGCACCACAGGTACTCGTATGACGTTGCAACCGACCACGACCTCGCTGAGAACCCCGACCTGCTCAAGGGGTACCAGGTGGTTCTCACCGGATCGCACCCCGAGTACTGGAGCGAGCAGGGCCTCAACGACCTCGAGGACTTCATTGCCGAAGGTGGTCGTCTCATGTACCTCGGCGGCAACGGCTTCTACTGGGTCGTGTCGTACCGCGACGGTGAGCCGTCTCTGATGGAGGTGCGCAAGGGCGAGGCGGGCATGCGCGCGTGGCAGGCCGAACCCGGCGAGTACTACCACCAGACGTCGGCCGAGCGAGGCGGCATCTGGCGCAACCGCGCTCGCCCTCCGCAGAAGCTCACCGGCGTCGGCTTCACCACTCAAGGATTCGACGAGTGCCACCCCTACCGTCGGATGCCCGACAGCTACCACAAGAGCGTGGCATGGATATTCGATGGCGTCGAAGGTGAGGTGTTCGGCGACTTCGGCCTGGCCCTCGGCGGCGCCGCTGGACTGGAGACCGAGCGCTACGACCTTGAACTGGGCACGCCCCCGCACACGCGACTTCTCGCCTCATCGACCGGCTACTCCGACAACTATGCGGGCGTGGTGGAGGACATCCTGTTCAACCACCCCGGCACCTTGGGGACCCAGAGCGCGACGGTGCGTGCCGACATGACGTACTTCACCGCCGCCAACGATGGCGCAGTGTTTTCCACCGGCTCCATCGCGTGGATCAGCGCACTTCCCAGCTTCGGCTACGAGAACAACGTTTCCCAGGTAATGCGGAACGTTCTCGACGCCTTCCAGAAGCCCGGGGCTCTCCCGGGAGGCGCGTGGGATCAGGAAGAGAAGTCCTGGACGTAGGAAGCGACACGAGCGACAGAAGCGACAGGAGAGTCATGGCAACGGGCTACGTGTGGCACGAACTGTATGGGTGGCACGACACAGGGACGAATGCCGGACTTCTGCCTGGCAACAGCACGGCAGTCCAGCCCTACCTGCACTTCGAGTCACCGGAGTCGAAGCAGCGGTTCCACTCCCTCGTCGAGGTGAGTGGACTAGCGGCACACCTCGTCAGGCTCACGCCTCAGCCCGCCACCGACGAGGACATTCTGCGGTGTCACACGCAAGCACACCTCGACCGCATCACCGCCGAGAGCGCCAATCCGCGCGGGGGCGACGCCGGAGACGGCACCAGCCCCTTCGGCCACGCGGGCATCGACATCGCGCGGCTGGCGGCCGGCGGCAGCATCGCGGCCCTCGAGGCCGTGCTCGACGGCACGGTGCGCAATGCCTACGCGCTCGTGCGTCCGCCCGGACACCACGCGCGACCAGAGACGGGCATGGGCTTCTGCATCTTCGGCAACGCAGCCATCGCGGTGGCGCGCGCCCGGGCAACGCGGCCAGACCTGCGGGTGGCCACGGTCGACTGGGACGTGCACCACGGCAACGGAACGCAGGCCATCTTCTACGACAGCCCCGAGGTGCTCACGATCTCGCTGCACCAGGACGACCTGTTTCCACGCGGCAGCGGGTCAACTTCTGAGCGGGGCAGCGGCGCGGGTGACGGCTACTCCATCAACGTCCCCCTCCCTGCCGGCACCGGCAACGGTGGCTACCTGCACGCTATGACCGAGGTGGTGGCACCGGCGCTGCGTAGGTTCCGGCCCGACGTCATCGTCGTTCCCAGCGGATTCGACGCCAGCTGTTACGACCCGCTGGGAAGGATGTCGGTCACCGCCAGCGGGTACCGCGCGATGACCCGCGTGCTGATGGACGTAGCCGACGAGCTGTGCGACGGCCGATTGATGATGACACACGAGGGGGGCTACTCCCCCACCTACGTTCCGCTGTGTGGCGTGGAGGTCATCAGCGAGATGTCGGGCGTGCCGGTGAACGTGATCCACGAGATCTACGCGGGCTTCGACACCATGCCCGAGCACGCGCTCAACGAGGCGCAGCGCCATGTCGTCTCGACGGTGCGGTCGGCGCACGGTTTGTAGTCGCACCGACAACCGCGGGGTGGCCCTCCGAGCTGACCCTCCAGACCCGCGACGGGTTGGAGGTATTGAGCCCCACACTGCGGCACGCCCTAGCCTGACTCGCTCATCCATGCGAAAGCGTCATTCCGCCCCCGCCGGTGTGACGCTTTCATATGGATGAGCGGGCTGTATGGCGCGATGTGCCCCACCGATCACGCACCCGACCTAGGCGCGACCCGCCCGTGCCGCTCGGACGAGGTCGGCGAGGCGATCATCCGGCGCATATTCGCCGGCCGCGACCACTCGGGGAACATCCTCGTCATCGACGAACTGGGCTAGGTACTCCGCCCGGAGGCCGCCTTCGTCGCGGATGCGGATCCAGCGACGCCAGTGGAAGGCGAACCCCTCATCGAGGTGGTCAAGGGTGCGGAGGGTGACGTCCGCATGGTCGACCTTCTGCGCGAACCGCTCGTAGGACCGCGTTGGGGCGTGCAGCAGGCACATCGAAGAAGCGTCGACTTCCGTGGACTCGCCCCCGATCCCTTGGTGCCCCGCGAAGTCGGTCCGCGCCTCCGACGCCAGATCCACCATCACTTTGGCCATGTCCTGCTCCACCCAACGCAAGGTCAGGTCGGTGAGGTCCGCCGACGGCGCCTCTCGTGCGGCGGCCGATTGACGGCCTCCCATGTGGAAGCGTGGCACCGACACCACAGGCGCACGTCGCTGGGCTTCCTCAAGTGGGGCCAGTCGCAGGTCACCGGTGGGGGTGACGAGAAACTCGTCGACGTCCATGGTGAGGGCCCAGCCGTGTCGGCCGGAGGCTCGGGCGTAGGTCAACACATGGTCTGTGACATCGGCGCGCCTCCCCGGATAGGGGATCTGCTCGACGAAGCCGTTCCACCGGCTATCAGCAAGGATGTCGAGCGTGCCGTCGGTGCTGCCCATGTCGGAGACGACCACCGCCTCGACGCCGAGGGCACGGTGGTGGTCGAGCCAGTCGGGCAGCAGGTCGGCGTTGTCCCACACCTCCGAGACGATGATGAGTGGCGCTGCCATCAGAGAAACCTCACTTCGGGATTGGGGCCGAGCACCGACTCCTTCATGTCACGGCCCGATAGCGGCTGAGCGCCCACGCGGCCAGCTCGGCCGGGTCCGATGACCGCCACCCCCCGTCTGCGTCCACCACCATCGCGGCCGGGCTTGGCTCGAGCGCCGGGGGCTGCTCCGCCTGGTCTCGGTACCAGTCAGACACGGACTGTCGGTGCTCGCCGCTCCCGAGCAGGAGGACACCGCGGAGACCGGCAAGCCACACGGGCCCACGTGCGGAATCTCCCCCGCAACTGACGTGGAAGTCAGCGGATCCCATCCACGCCAACGCGGCGCCGAGATCGAGTCCCTCCGTGGTCAGCACCGAGCCCACCGGGGCCCCCAGCGACGTGGCGCGTGCCAGTGCGGCGGCTCGTAGGCGGTTGGCCGCGTCGATGCGCGGGCGCATCCACGGCTGCTCCCGCTCAGCGTCGTCTGGGCTCCAGGTGTGGATCACGGTGTCGCCGCCGGTTGACCCGTGCCACAGCACAGCGATCTGGGCGGCGACCTCCACGACGTCACGCGGCGCCTCGTCGTCGTTCCCCAATCCGACCCACAGGCGGGGGTTGCCGGGAAGTGGGCGCGGCAGAACCGGCTCGGATGACAGCCAGGAGCGAACTCGCGACGCCGCCGCATCGCTCACCCACGTGGAGCTGCAGCGCACCGAGCCCACGGGAGGAACTCCCCGCGCCGACCCGGGGATCGACGGCGCGAGCAGCGGGAGCAGACGGTGCAACGGGGCAAGCGACTCCAGCTGGGCGCGCGCACCGTCGTCGACCCGCGCCACCAGCTCACCGGCCGCGATGAGGTCCGCAAGCAGCGGCTCCCAGTGCACGAGGGCGGGCAGTTGGTTCCAGAGGTCATGCCAGACCCCGCGGACGCCGATCCACAGCGTGCGGGGGCCGTCGGC
>CAFBOZ010000018.1_pt1 | contig 10267 bp, 7 predicted proteins | sample 7269531 | NCBI WGS metagenome assembly CAFBOZ01 (sample SAMEA6814124, study PRJEB35770) | uncultured Actinomycetes bacterium | biome: Freshwater; feature: Freshwater reservoir; material: water | place: Czech Republic | collected 2017-07-26 | depth 30m m | reverse complement strand
GTCGTACTGGCCCGGGCTGAAGAACGAGGTTGGCGGCAAGGCCTCGAGCCTCGGCGAGATGACCAACGCCGGGCTGCCCGTGCCCCCGGGATTCGCGGTCACCACCCGGGCCTATCGCCTCGCGCACGACGCCGGCGACATCGACGCCGAGATCGCGCACCAGCTGCGCGACCTCGACATGGGCGACACCACGATGGTGAGCGAGCGCTGCGGAGCCATCCGCGACGCCATTCGCGCGGTGGCCATCCCTGCCTCGGTCGAGGAGCAGATCCGTCACAGCTACGCCGAGCTGTGCAGGCGCAGCAGCGCCGACGACGTGCCCGTCGCGGTGCGGTCGTCGGCCACGAGCGAGGACTCTCCCGACGCCTCGTTCGCCGGCGAGCACGACACGTACCTGTGGGTGCGGGGCGGTGACGACGTCGTCGACGCGGTGCGCCGCTGCTGGGCGAGCCTGTTCACCGACCGGGCCACGTGCTACCGCGAGGAGATGGGCTACGAGCACCGCAGCGTCGAGATGTGCGTGGTGGTGCAGAAGATGGTGCACCCCAAGTCCGCCGGCGTCGCCTTCACCCTCGACCCGCGCAACGGCGACCGCTCACAGATCGCGATCGACTCGTCGTGGGGCTTCGGCGAGGCGGTGGTGGCCGGCGAGGTCACTCCCGACAACTTCCTGATCGACAAGGTGATGTTCGACATCACCAAGCGGATCGTGTCGGCCAAGACCCACGAGTACGTGCTCACTGCCGACGACCGGGTGAGCAAGGTCGAGACCGCTGCCGACCGGGTCTCCACCCCCAGCCTCACCGATGCCGAGATCAAGGGCATCGCGCGGCTGGCCAAGACGGCCGAGCAGCACTACGGCTGCCCTCAGGACATCGAGTGGGCCGTCGACGCAGACCTGCCGGACGGTGACAACGTCATCCTCCTGCAGTCCAGGCCGGAGACGGTCTGGAGCAAGAAGGGCCCGACGACGGTAACGGCGCCGGGGCAGGGAAGTGGTGACTTCATGTCGAGCATCGTGTCGACGCTGATGTCACCGCTGTACACCAAGGGCGACTAGGAATCCCTGGTCACCGACTCGCTGAACCGGTCGCCGCCCCCGCGGTCGACCGCCACTGGGAGACCCGACAGGGTCTGATGAAGGAGAGAACATGGCACAGGGATTCCCTCGTCCGTCGGAGATCGAGACTCCGGCCGGCGCCGAAGGCTGGCAGGAGCTGTACTCGTACTCGGGCACCTTCAGCCCCGAGCGCAAGGACTACGAAGACTCGATGTTCTGGTTCCAAGACGGCGTGCACTGGCCCAAGGCCCTGCTGCCGTGGGATGCCGGACTCATGGAGCTCGCGATTCTCGGGCTCTCGCAGTACAACACCCGGCACCTGCTGGTGCCGCCGGCTAACGGCATCGACTACCGCATCGTGAATGGGTACTGCTACCTCTCGCCGGTGCCTGCCCCCGAGGCCGACATCCCCATGCGCGCCGAGCACTTCATGCAGCGCGCGGGCCACTACTTCATGAACTGGAACGACCTCTACGACAACTGGCTGGTCAAGATTCGCGACCTGGTCAAGGAAATGGAGTCCCTCGAATTCGACTCGCTGCCCGACATCGAGGACCTCGAGGTTGTCACCTCGGGTAGCGGTACCGGATCAGGCGGCAAGATTCAGGCCAACTACCTGAAGTTGCTCAACTGCGCGAGCACCCTGTGGCAGTACCACTTCGAGTTCCTCAACCTGGGTTACGCCGCCTACCTCGACTTCTTCGGGTTCTGCAAGCAGGCCTTCCCCGGAATCTCCGACCTCGCGATTGCCAAGATGGTGGCGGGCGTCGAGGTCGACCTGTTCCGCCCCGACGAGGAGCTCAAGAGACTGGCGCGCATGGCGGTCGACACCGGCATCACCGACGCCTTCAAGGTGGGCGATGTCGAGGGCACCTGCGCGGCGCTCCGGGCCACCGGGTCTGCGGGCGAGGCGTGGATCTCGAGCTTCCAGCAGTCGGCCGAGCCGTGGTTCAACTTCTCCACCGGTTCTGGCTTCTCGAGCCAGGACAAGATCTGGATCGAGAATGTCGAGATTCCCTTCGACTTCATCGGCAGCTACATCAAGAACCTCCAGGGCGGCACTGACATCTCGCGCCCGACCGAGGCCATCACTGCTGAGCGCGACCGCATCGTGAACGAGTACACGGCGCTGCTGGGCAGCGATGAAGACCGCGAGGCCTTCGCCGGCAAGCTCGGCCTCGCCCGCGTGGTGTTCCCGTACGTGGAGAACCACAACTTCTACGTCGAGCACTGGAGCCACTCGGTGATCTGGCGCAAGATGAAGTCGCTGGGTGCGGTGTTCGCCAAGGAGGGCTTCCTCGCCGAGGCTGAGGACATCTTCATGCTCAAGCGTCACGAGATCCCCGACGCGCTCTTCGACCTCTACCACTCGTGGGCGGCGCCGGCCCCGGCCCGCGGCCCCTCGTACTGGCCCCCGATCGTGGCCGAGCGCAAGCGCATTCTGGCTGCGCTCAACGCGTGGAAGCCGTCGCCGGCCCTGGGCACCCCGCCCGAGGTCGTCACCGAGCCCTTCACGATCATGCTGTGGGGCATCACCTCCGACTCGATCGCCAACTGGCTCGGCGGCGGCGAGTCCGAGGACGGCACGCTCAAGGGCATGATGGCCTCGGGCGGCGTTGCCGAGGGTCCTGCACGCGTGATCTTCGGCCCCGACCAGATTGGTGAGGTACAGGAGGGCGAAATTCTCGTCGCCCCGCTGACCGCCCCGAGCTGGGCGCCGATCTTCGGCAAGATTCTGGCCACGGTCACCGACACCGGCGGCATGATGAGCCACGCCGCCATCGTGTGTCGCGAGTACGGTCTACCCGCGGTGACCGGCACCGGCTTCGCAACCACGCTGATTAAGACGGGGATGCGCATCCGGGTCGACGGTTCGGCCGGAACGGTCACGATTCTCGACTAGCACCAGCGCTCCGCATGTCCCGGGTGGCGGGACACTCTGGTACGCCACCCGGGACATCGCTGGGGAGTTGCCCAGCGATACGTCACAATGAAGATCTGCAAACGACGCACCACATCACGATCACCTGCACCACGAACCGGCGGCTCACCCCTCGCACGAACCTCCTGAAGAAGGAAGAACGAGATGCTGACAGTCGAGCAGAACGAGGAACTCACCCAGATCGGCCCCGGCACGCCCATGGGCGAGTTGCTACGCCGCTATTGGTACCCCATCGCCTTTGAGCAGGACTTCGACACGCTGCCGTCGAAGACTGTGCGCCTGCTCAGCGAGAACTGGACGCTCTACAAGACCCCGAGCGGCAAGTACGGAATCATCTCTGAGAAGTGCGCGCACCGCAATGCCTCGCTGACCTACGGCGTAGTGCATGAAGACGGCATCCGCTGCGGGTACCACGGCTGGAAGTACGACTTCGATGGTCGGTGCGTTGAGCAGCCCGCCGAGGCCGACAACCAGAACTTCCGCGACCGCGTCACGATGAAGTCGGGCAAGGCGCAGGTCATGGGCGGTCTGGTGTGGGTTTATGTGGGCCCCGCCCCCGCGCCCGAACTGCCGCGCTTCGATGTGTTCGTGAAAGACGGCATCCGCGACGTGGGCTACACCACCATCCCGTGCAATTGGCTGCAGATCATGGAGAACTCCGTCGACCCGCACCACGTCGAGTGGCTGCACGGCTACTACTTCAACTTCCTGGGCGAGACCCACGGGTTCGAGGCGCCCAAGGCCTTCCAGAAGAAGCACATCAAGACCGGCTTTGACGAGATCGAGTGGGGCATCCTCAAGCGCCGGGTTCTCGAGGGACACTCCGAGGCCAACGACGACTGGGCCATCGGCCACCCACTGGTGTTCCCGTTCTACATGCGCGTGGGCGGCGCCTACATCGACCAGATGCAGATCCGCGTGCCCATCGACGAGACGCACACCTGGAAGCTCTTCTACTCCACCCACAACCCGGGCGAGCAGCTCACGGTCAACGAGCGTCCCGTGGTGTACGAGTACCTCTGGAAGGACGCCGACGGGCGCTTCATCACCGACTACGTCGAGGGCCAGGACGTCATGGCCTGGGTGTCGCAGGGCCCCATCACCGACCGCACCCAGGAGCACCTCGGGCGCAGCGACGCCGGCGTGGCGCTGCTGCGCAAGATGTTCAAGGAGAACATGCGCAAGGTGGCTGCGGGCGAGGATCCCCTCGGCACCGTGCGCGAGAAGCACGACATCATTAACCTGCCCTGCGAGAAGGACAAGTTCGGAGCCGAGCGCACGTTCGCGAAGGCGTGGATTGAGGGCGGTTCGATGCGCTACTCGCCCCAGGCTGACGAGCTCATCACGCTGCACCTGGAGTACTGGGACTCGGTCGCGAAGGCCGAGGCGGGTGCCTGAGGGTCACGAGCCGCAGGAGGTCACCCGGTCGCGGGTGGCGTCGGCGGCTGACTCCGCGCTGGCCGGTGGCATGCTGCCCGCCGACCCGCACCGACTTCCGGCGCCCGACGAGTGGTTTGTGGGCGATGCCGAGCGGCACCTGCTCGACAAGCCCAAGTTCTGCCCCATGTGCGCCGCGTCGATCGATGAGCACGGGGGTATCTCCACCGAGTACTGGACCGGCGACGCTCGCAACTTCATGACCTGGTGCGGCGGGTGCGGCTGGTTTGGTGAGGTGGTGCGGTTCACCCGTGTCACGATCACCGAGGAGGACCACTGAGCGCCCTGCTCTTCGACTTCGGCGGGCCCATCCTGCTCAGCCCCTTTGAACTCTGGCGCATCGGTGAGCGCAGCCTTGGGCTTCCCGAGGGCACGTTCACCTGGACTGGCCCGTTCAACCCCGCTGCAGACCCCGGCTGGCAGGCGGTGCAGGACGGCACCCTCAAGGAGCGCGCCTACTGGGCCGCGCGGGTGCAGGAGTTCGCCGACCTCACCGGCGAGCCGGCCGAGATGCCGCGGCTGATGATGCACCTCTACGACGGTAGCGTCGAGGAAGTCACGCGCGCCGCCGCCCGCGCACTGATGGTCGACGTGCGTGCGGCCGGCATTCCGCTGGGCCTGCTCACCAACGACCTGCACGCCTTCCACGACAAGTCGTGGATCGACACCATGGCGCCGGTGCTCGACCTCTTTGACGTGGTCGTCGACGGCTCGCTCACCGGATTTCTCAAGCCCGATCCCCGCGCGTTTGAGATGGCCCTCGAGCAGCTGGGCGTTCCGGCCGAGGGCACGGTGTTCATCGACGACCTGAGGTCGAACCTCGAGGGTGCCGCGGCGGTGGGGCTCACCCCGGTGTTCCTCGACGTCACCAACCCAGGGCCCGCCTTCGATGAGGTCCGGGCGCTGCTCGGCGTGTAGCGGCCCAGCGACACCCCGCTGGCGGGTCTCGTGTTCACAGATTGCGCGGTTCTGGTCGGATGCGGGACTTCGCTGGCACAGACCTCGGCCGATGTGATGGAGTCAGGCCATGACCAGAACCCTACGCGTCGCTGTCGTCGGATCGGGCCCCTCCGGCATCTACGCCGCCGACGCGCTGACCGACCAGACCGAGATCGCGGTGAGCGTCGATGTGATCGACATGCTCCCGGTGCCCTACGGCCTCGTGCGCTACGGAGTCGCACCCGACCACCTCAGCATTCGCTCGGTGCGCAACACCCTGCAGAAGGTGCTCGATCGCGACGACGTGCGGTTCCTCGGCAATGTTGAGGTCGGTCGCGATATCACGGTGGCCGAACTGCACCGCTTCTACGATGCCATTGTGTTCACCTACGGTGCTGCCAGCGATCGCCGGCTCGGCATTCCCGGCGAGGACCTTCCCGGCAGTATCGCTGCAACCGACCTCGTGAATTGGTACTGCGGCCACCCCCGGGCCCAGCGTGAACTCATCGAAGGCGCCATCGCTAGTCCAGAGTCGGTAGCGGTCATCGGCGTTGGCAACGTGGCGGTTGACGTCACCCGGGTGCTTGCCAAGACCCGCGACGAGCTCGAGTTCACCGATATGCCGCAGCACGTGCTCGATGCCCTAGCGACAACCCACATCCGCGAGCTTCACCTGCTCGGGCGTCGTGGTCCGGCCCAGGCCGCATTCACGACCAAGGAGCTCAAAGAACTCGGTGAGCTCGAGGCTGCCAACGTGGTGGTTGCCCCTGCTGACGTGGAGCTCGACCCGGTCAGCCAGGCCACGGTTGACTCCGACCGGCTCATGGCTCGCAACGTTGAGGTGGTGCGTGAGTGGTCGACGCGACAGCCGCAGGGGAAGCCGCGCACGCTGAATGTGCGATTCTTCGCCCGACCTGTTGAGATCCTCGGAACTGACAGGGTTGAGGGACTGGTGATCGAGCGCACCGAACTCGATGAGTCGGGGGCCGTGGTAGGCACCGGAGTCATGGAGACGATTCCCGTGCAACTAGTGGTGCGCAGTGTGGGCTACCGCGGGTTGCCGCTCGAGGGGCTCCCCTTCGATGCTGCTCGGAATGTGGTGCCGAGCGTTGACGGTCGCGTCATGCACGACGGCTCAGCGGTGTCGGGCGAGTATGTGGCCGGGTGGATCAAGAGGGGGCCAAGCGGCATTATCGGCACTAACAAGAAGGATGCCGGGGCCACGGTGGCATCGCTGCTCGCCGATGCCGACTCGCTGCCCGCCGCGACCGAGGCCGATCCTGCGGCACTGCCCGCGCTGCTCGCCGAGCGCGGGGTGACGGTGCTCGACTACGCGGGCTGGCAGGCCATCGACGCCGCGGAGGTCGCGCTGGGAGCAACACGCGGTCGCGACCGCACCACGATTCATGAGCAGGCCGACCTGATGCGCCACGGGGGCGCGTGAGCGACTAGCTCGTGAAGCGTGCCACGTCGGTGGCGTGCCAGAGGGTGCCGGAGACGGGCTCGCCGGTGCACGAGTCGTTGCGGTCGGGGGTGCGAGGCGACGACTCGACGACGACGCTCCAGCGTCGGCCGTCGGCGGCGTGAACGTGGGCTAATGGCGGCTCTCCCTCGACCTGCAGGGCCTCAACTCCGACGATGCTGTGGGCCCGGCGCACCGCGATTTCGGCAGCCTGCGCCCAGGGCTGCAGTGCACTGCGCCCTCGGTAGTTGTCAAGGTCGAGGATGCCGGTGTCGGCACCTGCGAGAACCGAGGCGGCCGACGCCGTGTCGAGACGTCCGTGCACGGTGCCCCAGGGCAGTACGAGCGCGGTAGCGGCGAATCGATGTCCGCCGAGGTGGGAGCACTCCCACACGCGATCGCCCACGGCAGACTCCCCGAGGGCGCGGGCGATAGGTCGGCCCCACTGCGCGCAGCAGGCGTCACGCTTGGAGTTAGCGCACACGAACAGAACGGGCTCGTGGCTCGGCTCGCCGAGGTCAGGTGTGTTCCCTGCGGCCAACGCAGCGGGGTCGAGGTCGAGCAGGTGGCGGGGATCGGTGAGGGAGGCGGTCCACATGCGGGTGGCGCCCGGAGTGGTGTGCGCGAGCCAGACTCGGTACGACGACACGGGCTCGCGCCCCGCGGGCCCGGGGCGGCGGGCGAGGAGGGGGGTGGTGCCGGTGTCGCGGCAGCGGTCGAGCAGCACCTGGCCGACGTCGTCCGGAAGCGCGCACTCGGTCAGCGCCTGGCGCCCCCAGGCGCCGGGCACCTCGATAACGATCCACGCAGTGGCGACCGGAGCCGTGGCCACGAGTGACTCGGCAAGTTCGCGGGAGAGTGCGCTGCAGGTGGTCATACCGGGCCGCCCACTCCACTGACGGGGGCCGAGAGTGCGACTCCGGAGCCGTCGCGCCGCGTGTCGGCCTCGGGAAGGTCGACCGGTGCGCCAGCGGGTGCGGTGGCGCGGGCGGGGCTCGGGCCGACCCACGCCAGGGTGAGGCGGTCCTCACCCCGCAGGAACCGGTGGCACCTCACGCCGCCGGTGGCACGGCCCTTGCCGGGAAACTCGCTGAACCGGGTGACCTTGGCCGAGCCCGCCTCGGTGCCGGGCAGGGCCCCGCTGAATCCGGCCACGGTGACTACCACGCACTCGCGATCGAGCGGGAGGGTGCCGAAGAAGACTGCCTCATCGCCACTGCCGAGCTTGATGCCGGCCATGCCGCCGGCAGGACGGCCCTGGGGGCGCACCGCTGAGGCCGGGAAGTGCAGCAGTTGCCCGAGCGCCGTGATGAAGACGCACTCGTCGCTGGCCGAGCCGAGCTCGATGGCACCCACCAGTCGGTCGCCGTCGTCGAGGCGGATGACCTCCCAGTCGGCCTTGGCCAGCGGCACGTCAGGCGTGATGCGCTTGACCACGCCCTGTGCCGTGCCCACCGCGAGCCCCAGCGACTCGGGGCCCAGCGTGGTGAGGCAGAGGGGTGTCTCGTCGCGCGCGAGGGTGACGAACTCGCGCAGCGGTGCACCACCGCGGAGGCTCGGCGCACCCGAGGTGGGTGGGATCACCGGAAGCTCGAGGGCGCCGACCCTGATGATGCGGCCCGCCGATGTGACGAGTCCGACCTCGCCGCGCGCGGTGCTGTGAACCGCGGAGAGCAGCACGTCGTGCTTGCTTCGGGGCCCGTCGGCGGGCAGGGGGTCGGTGCTGGCCGTGCGCGCCAGTCGGCCCGTGCTCGACAGCAGCACCCAGCACGGCTCGTCGGCCACCTCGAGCGGGGTTGACAGCGACGCCGGAAGGCCCGCCGACTCGAGCAGCACGGTGCGCCGAGGCGTTCCGTGGGCACGAGCCACCTCGGCGAGCTCGTCGGAGACGACCCCACGCAGGCGCGCTGGGTCGTCGAGGATCTCGGTGAGTGCGGCGATCACTCCGCGCAGCTGGTCGGCCTCGCCCTCGAGTTCGATGCGGCTGAAGCGGGTGAGCCGGCGCAGCGGCATCTCGAGGATGTAGTTGGTCTGGATGTCGGTGAGGTCGAAGACGTCGATGAGCCGCTGCCGGGCCATGGCGGTGTCGTCGCTGGATCTGATGACCGCAATGACCTCGTCGATGTCGATAATGGCGACGAGCAGACCCTCAACGAGGTGCAGCCGCTCGCTGGCCTTGCGTCGCCGGAACTCGCTGCGCCGCCGCACCACCTCAAGTCGGTGGTCGAGGAACACGCGCAGCAGGGGAATGAGTCCGAGGGTCTGGGGCCGGCCCTCGACCAGCACCACCGCGTTAACCGCGAAGGTGTCTTCCATCGGAGTCATGCGGTAGAGCTGCTCGAGAATGGCCTCGGGGTTGAACCCCGCCTTGCACTCGATCACGAGCTGGAGCCCGCTCTCACCATCGGTGTAGTCGTCGACAGCCGAGATTCCGGTGAGTTTCTTGGCGTGCACGAGTTCGGTGATGCGCTCGACCACCTTCTCGGGGCCGACCGTGTACGGAAGCTCGGTCACGATGATCGCCTGGCGGCGTGCGGTCACCGAGTCGATGCGGGTGGTGGCCCGGATGCGGAAGGTACCGCGACCGGTCGCGTACGCGTCGCGGATTCCGTCGAGGCCGATGATGGTGCCGCCGGTGGGCAGGTCGGGGCCGGGAATGAACCGCATGAGACTGTCGAGCGAGGCATCGGGATGGTCGAGGAGATGGCGAGCGGCAGCAACCACCTCGGCAAGGTTGTGCGGCGCCAGGTTGGTGGCCATGCCCACGGCAATTCCGGCGGCACCATTGACCAGCAGGTTAGGAATGGCCGCGGGAAGCACCTCGGGCTCGGTCTCGCGGCCGTCGTAATTGGGCGCGAAGTCGACGACATCTTCGTCGAGGGAGTCGGTCATGAGCAGGGCTGAGGTGGCGAGTCTGGCCTCGGTGTAGCGGTACGCGGCCGGGCCGTCGTCGAGGCTGCCAAAGTTGCCGTGGCCGTCGACGAGGGGAAGCCGCAGCGAGAACGGCTGCGCCATTCGAACCAGGGCGTCGTAAATGGCACTATCGCCATGGGGGTGGAGCTTGCCCATGACCTCGCCCACCACGCGGGCCGACTTGACGTGCCCTCGGTCGGGGCGGAGTCCCATCTCGGCCATCGTGTAGAGAATGCGGCGCTGAACCGGTTTGAGGCCGTCGCGGGCATCGGGCAGAGCGCGGCTGTAGATGACCGAGTACGCGTACTCGAGGAAGGACCCGCGCATCTCATCGGACACATCGATGTCGAGGATGCGCTCGGGAGCGTCGGGTGGGGGCGGGGTGGCGGTGCGACGGGCCATGCGGAGACAACTTTCCTCAGGTGGAAGCGGCGGGACCACCTCATTGTGTCAAGCGGCCCAGACACTGGTCGGGTGCGACTCGCCCCCGACCTCCCCGCATCGACGAGACCTT
>CAFBOZ010000017.1_pt1 | contig 10880 bp, 9 predicted proteins | sample 7269531 | NCBI WGS metagenome assembly CAFBOZ01 (sample SAMEA6814124, study PRJEB35770) | uncultured Actinomycetes bacterium | biome: Freshwater; feature: Freshwater reservoir; material: water | place: Czech Republic | collected 2017-07-26 | depth 30m m | reverse complement strand
GTGAACGAAGGCTCGCGCATCGGAGTGGTGGGCCGCAACGGCGCGGGCAAGACCACCCTGCTGCGCGTGCTGGCCCAGATCGAACCCCCTGACCGAGGTCGGGTCAGCATGGGCAACGACGTGCGGCTCGGCTTCCTGCGTCAGCACGACTCCTTCCCGCCGGAGATCACGGTGATCGAGGCCGTCATGGGCGATCGACCCATTCACGTCTGGGCCACCGACCCTCGGGTGCGTGACGTCCTTGAGGGACTCCTCGGCGGCCACGACGACTCGATCCTCACCCGCACCCTCGGCACGATGTCGGGCGGCGAACGTCGACGTGTCGACCTCGCCCGGCTGCTCGTGTCCGACGACGACGTGCTGCTGCTCGACGAGCCCACCAACCACCTCGACGTACAGGTGGTGGCCTGGCTCGCTGCCCACATCAGGTCGCGTCCGCGACTCTCGCTCCTCGTGGTCACCCACGACCGCTGGTTCCTCGACGAGGTTTGCAGCGACATGTGGGAGGTGGTGGGCGGCCGGGTTGAGCCCTACGAGGGCGGGTACAGCGCGTACGTGCTCGCCAAGGCTGAGCGCGGTCGCCAGGCGGCGGCCTCTGAGCAGCGGCGCAACATGCTCATTCGTAAGGAGCTCGCGTGGCTGCGTCGGGGTCCTCCGGCTCGCACGAGCAAGCCGAAATTCCGCATCGACGCTGCCAATGAATTGATCACCGCCGAACCCCCGCCGCGCAACAGCGTCGAGCTGCTGTCGTTCGCCAACGCCCGATTGGGCAAGACCGTCTACGAGGTGCACGACGGCGAGCTGCGAATTGGTGACCGCACGCTGATAGAGCGGTTCGACCTCAACATCGGACCAGGCCAGCGACTGGGCATCCTCGGCTCCAACGGTGCGGGTAAGACCACCCTCATCCGAGCGCTGGTGGGCGAGGTGAAGCTGGCGCAGGGCAAGCTCGTCGTGGGGGTCACGGTGAAGCCGGCGTACCTCTCGCAGACGCTCGAGGAGCTCAATCCGAAGTGGCGTGTGCTCGAGGCGGTCGAGCACGTCGCGAGTCGAGTTGACCTCGGCAAGGGGCGCGAGCTCACGGCGTCGCAGCTCTGCGAGCGGCTTGGATTCGGAGCCGACGCGCAGTGGACTCCTGTGGGTGACCTCTCGGGAGGCGAGAGGCGTCGGCTTCAGCTCACGCGCCTGCTGATGGGCGGGCCCAACGTGCTGGTGCTCGACGAGCCCACCAACGACTTCGACGTCGAGACGCTCTCGGCGCTCGAGGACCTGCTCGACGGATTTGCCGGAACGCTCATCGTGATCTCGCACGACCGATACTTCCTCGAGCGCGTGTGCGATGACTTCATCTGCCTGCTCGGCGACCTCAGGGTGCGCGCCCTCACCGGTGGGGTGGAACAGTACCTCACGCTGCTGTTGTCGCGCCGCCGCGAACAGACGGGTGGAGCGGGTGGGTCGGGGTCAATGGCCCCGGCAACGTCAGCCGCCGACGACCGCGCTGCTCGCAAGGAGGTCATCCGACTCGAGCGTCTCATCGCGCGGCTCGACAAGACAGAGTCGGAGTTGCACGAGAAGATAGCTGATGTGGGTGCTGATTTCGAAGCCGCACGTGTGCTCAATGACCAGTTGCGCGAACTGAGAGCAGGGCGCGAAGCGGCCGAAGAAGCGTGGCTTGAGCTGGCCGACTAGCTGACCGCATGCGCCGTGGCCTGCGGTGATTGCAGTAGGGGCAAATGTGCAGTATGTTCAAAAGAGATGACAATTCATCAATAAAGGAGTCAACGATTACGACGGCCCCGTACGGCGACGATGTCACCCCGGTTGTCGATGTCAGAGGACTACGGCACGGTGCGAGTGCGAGAGTGGCGACGGCACTGTCCTTTACCGCCATTCGGCCCATCGTGGGTTTCGGTGGAGCGGCGCTGCTCATTAGCTACGCAGGTCTGAGTGCGTGGCAAGCCCTCGTGGCAGTTCTTGCTGCGATGCTGCTGGTGGCGGTCGTCTTTGGAGCGCTTGCTTCCCGGTGGCCGGTCGAGGGCGGCGTTCACGGCTGGGCTCGGCAACTTACAGGAGCACGCGGTGGATTCGTCACCGGGTGGCTCTACCTGTGCTCGTACTTGCTGTTTATGACGTCGCTCGCGTACTTCGACGTGCAGCGAATCTTCTACTTGTTCGGACTCGAGCCCCCCACAGTTCTGGTCGCGAATATCTGCACCGCGGCAGTACTACTGCTGGCAACAGTCGCTAACACTTTGACCCGAGCGTGGGTCAAAGTCATCGCACTCATTGCTGTGGCAGCGTCACTCATTGGCTGCATCGGGTTCTCGATCGCGCTGATCGCGGGGCACTCGAGCCGTGGCTTCGGCGACATTGTGGGCTCAGGCGGCGCCGATGCTAGCGGCGCATGGCTCAGTGGGTCGTTCCTCGTTGCTCTCGCCTGGGCATCGGCGTTCGCCTTCCGTGGTTTTGAGATTCCCAGCGACATCTCGGAGGAAATGGACGATGCACCACGCGTGGTGCCGCGCGCGATGCTCACCGGCCTGATGGTGGGTGGTGTGCTCACCATCATCGCCGGTATTTCCATCGCGCTGGTGGTGCCGGCAGCTCCCAAGGTGAGTGACGAACTGGTGATCAACCCGTACGCAGCATCCGTCGGAACCACGGTGGAGGTGGCGATGGGGGCTGGTGCGGCGAAGTTGCTTGCCCTGCTCCTTGTGATCGCGACGTTCGCAGCGATCGCCGTGTGCCAACTCGCAGCGTCACGCACGATTTGGACAATGGCGCGTGATCGCGAACTGCCCCGCAGCGCATGGCTTGTTCAACTGTCGCCTCGGCGTCGACTTCCGCGTAACGCCATCATCGTCGTCGCTGTGATCGGGGTCATCTTCCCGTTCCTTATTTCTGAAGTGAAGACGGCCTACGTTCTGCAAGGTGCGAGTGTGGCGCCCTTGATGATTGCGTTTTTGATTCCTCTCGTGGGGCTGCTGCGTTCGAGTACTCGAAGCTCGTGGAAGTCAGGTCCCTTTGCACTCGGCCGTTGGCTGACACCCATTGCCGTCGTAGCAGCCCTCGTATTGCTGGGACTGGCCGTCAACTCGCTCTGGCCGCGCGAGCAGTTGTATGGGCGTGGACGCGGGCTATGGGGGCCTGTCGCGATCGCGGTAGCGATCGTGATTCTGGGCCTAGTCGTGATGGTCTGGGCCTACCGCAGCAACGGCGTTCACGTGAGAAACCACGGTCACCTTGATCGCGACCTCGACCAGCGGGTGCGCATAGGACATGCGGGCACGTGCGCCGTGTGCCACCAAGACATGGCGGCCGGTGATGAGGCGTTCTGGAACCCTGAGGCGCAGGTGCTCATCTGCTTCTTCTGCGACGATGTAGCGGCGGATAGGTAGCTCGGGTGAGTACGCCGATTAGATACCCTCGGCAATGAGTGCTACACTCTGAGTAACCGAAATTCGGTTGCCCGGAGTGCTGTGTGACCTCCGGTTCCCATCGCGTCCGATTCGTGATCAGTTTCCCTCGTGTTTCATGGGAGTTGACCCAGGAGTTCACTCGAACGCATCATCATGAGGACTTCACCGCTCCGCTTCCCGCGTAGAAGCGGTGGTGTCCTGAAAGGAGTACCTCATGACTGAGGACGACTACGGCCCCTGGAACGATTAGACGAGAGCTCGGTCCCCGAGATGGGGGCCGAGGTAGCTCGTGAGCATGTCAATCAGCTCCCCCTGCAGCGCGCGGTCGACCTGACCTGAGCTGCACGCACAGTCAAGCACCTCAATGCTGGCTAACACAGTCACGTGCGCGATGCGCGCCGCCTTGTCGGCCGGCAGGTCGGGGTTAGTGATTAGGAGAAACCTGACCGCCCTCTCCGCTTTGCGGGCTGTGGAATTGACACCGATATCGCGAAGTTCAGGGCTGCTCGTCAGCACCCGCCGTAGGGCGATGTCGCCGGGATGAGTCACCCGAAAGTCGGCCATCGCCGCCACAGTCGTCTCGAGCCACTCATGCCAGTCGATCGACGTGAGCGCCTCGAGCCGCTTCTCCATGAATGCGGCTCGCGCGTCGTCGTGCCGCTCAGCGAGGGCGCAGAGGACCGCCCCCTTGTCGGGGAAGTAGGCGTAGAGGGTGGCGATGTTGACGTGTGCACGAGCAGCGATGGTACCCGTGGTGAACGCGGTCACCCCGTCGTCGGCGAGCACCCCGACGGCTGCGTCGAGGATCTTTTCGACGGTGCGCCTCGAACGATCCTGCACCGGGGTGCGCACCATGTGCCGCGAATGTCGGACGGTCGGACCCATAACGGTGGCCCCTCTCCTTCTGTGCCTTACTTCACTTTTGACCCTATATGCGTTGAAGGTGCTGCATGACCACTGTGTTCCTCGGAACTCTTTTATTCTAGTTTATCCCTATTATGCTGAAAAAGAGCAGTGAAATTTTTTGGGTGGTCTCAGGTGGCGAGCGCCCGAGCCCGATTAGCGGCGTGGAGTGTGGCCATGTCGGGCAGGGAGATGCGCGGGTCGTCGGAGTTGCCGCGCGTGAGCAGATCGTCGAGATAGCGCCGGTCGGCGTCGATGCGTTCCATCGGTCGGCGGCTGGGAGTGCCATGCCCAGGAATGAGGAGGTCGCAGCGCGCCGCCACCTCGGCAACGCGGTCGAGCCCCTGCAGGTACGCGACCAAGTCGGGGTTGAGGTCGTGGGGTGTGGGCAGTTCGATGTCGCTCCCCATGTCGCCGCACACGAGCACCCGACGATCGACGACCTCCACGGCCAGATGGCCCGGTGCGTGAGCGTCGTGCTCGTGCAGCACAATCTCGCGACCCGCCCAGGGCAGTTCGTAGGGCGCCGGAAGGACTCCGGCTGCGCGCGGCGTCTCGGGCGGGGGCACCTCGCGGGGTGCACGTCCTCCCGGAATCTCGACGACGCGCCCCGCCAGCTCAATGGCCGCGGAAGAGATGTCACCGACCAGTGGCGCAAGCAGGGAGTCGCGCTGAGTGTCGAGCGCCCATACGGTCCAGCGAGAGGCGTACCGAGGCGGTGACCCGAGGTCGGGGTGCCAGAGCACGTGGTCGTAGTGCATGTGGGTCGCTAGGCCCAGCCCGCAGCTGATATTCAAGGCGGCGAGTTCCGCGGGAATCGAGGCCAGCTCGTCGTCGTCCCAGTTCGGATCGATCACGAGTGCGGTGTTGTCATCGCCGCGGATGACCGTTGACAGGCTCTGGTAGCGGCGTGACGTGGCCACCCAGACGTCGAGACCCGACGCGACCAGAGGCAGGGGGCTGTCGGTGCTCATACGCTGAGTCTGACGTACCCGGTAGCAGTAGCCTCGTGAGGTGCACGTTGCCCACCTCAATACGAGTCGCGCCCTTGCGCCGTTCGATCACCCGCTCATGGCAGGGTTTGTCGACAGCATCGCGCGAGTGAACGCTACCGCTGATGCCGCGCCTGGATTTGTGTGGCGACTCGACGACGACCCAGACGACTCGATCGCGGATCCGGTTCTCCTCGGCGACAGCCTGCTGCTCGTCAACATCTCAGTCTGGACCGATGTGCAGGCGCTGCGCTCGTGGGTCTACGGCGACGCCGCCCACCTCGAGATCATGAAGCGCCGCCATGAGTGGTTCGAGGCCGATGACTCTGAGTTCACGGTACCGACGGTGTGCTGGTGGGTGGCCGAGGGGCATCGGCCCAGCGTTGCCGAGGCCGAGTGGGCGCTGCTGCACCTGCGTGCCCACGGGCCGTCAGAGACAGCCTTTCCACTGGAGCGTGCTCACCCGCGCTGACTTGCTGCCATTAGCTCTGGCCAGGCCGCGTCGAGTGCGTCAGACCAGTGCGGAAGGGGCGACAGCCCGGCCGCCTCCCAGCCGCGATGCCCCAGCACCGAGTAGCGAGGGCGGGGGGCCGGCCGAGGGAATACGTCGGTGGTGGTGGGGCGAACACGCTCGGGATCGGCGCCGAGTTTGTCGAAGATGCGGCGGGTGAGTCCGAACCAGGTTGTGTCACCTGATGACGTCGCGTGGTAAACGCCGGGGGCGATGTTGGCGTCGACAGACGCCACAATGCGTGCGGCGAGGTCGTGGGCCCAGGTGGGTTGGCCGCGCTGGTCGTTGACCACGTCGAGAGTGTCGCGCGAGGCCTCGAGCCCCATCATGGTGCGCACGAAGTTGGGTCCGTGCGCCCCGTACAACCACGCCGTGCGCAGGATCAGCGAATCGGTCGGAAGGATCCCGCGCACCTGCTGCTCGCCCGCCGCCTTGGTGCGCCCATAGGCCGATCGCGGGTCGAGCGGCGAGTCCTCGGCGTAGGGCTCGGTCGCCGCTCCGGCGAAGACGTAGTCGGTTGAGATGTGCACCATGCGGGCGCCCGTGCGGGCGCATGATCGGGCGATGTTAGCCGGGCCATCGGCGTTGACCGCGTGGGCGATGGCCTCGTGAGACTCGGCGTCATCGACCGCCGTGTACGCGGCACAGTTGACCACCACGTCGTACCCGGTCACGGCGTCATCGACCGATGAGGCCACCGTGATGTCGATGTCTGGCCGATCGACGCCGCTGACGTCGCGTTCGGCGAGCACCGACATCAGGTCGGTGCCAAGCATTCCGAGGTGGCCGATAACCAGCCAACGGCGCTCAGTCATCGTGCCGATGCCGCCTGCTGCTTGAGCGGCTCCCACCAGGTCCGGTTGTCGCGGTACCACTGCACGGTGTCGGCCAGCCCCTGCTCGAAGGGCACACGGGGCTCGTAGCCGAGTTCGGCGTTGGCCTTGCTGATGTCGACCGAGTAGCGGCGGTCGTGACCCTTGCGGTCGTCGACCGCGACGACACGACTCCAGTCGGTGCCGGTGCGCTCGAGCAGTAACTCGGTGAGCTCGCGGTTGGTGAGCTCAGTGCCGCCACCGATGTTGTAGACCTCGCCCGCACGGCCCAGCGCGAGGGCAAGAGCGATGCCGCGGCAGTGGTCGTCGACGTGCAGCCAGTCGCGCACATTGAGCCCGTCGCCGTAGAGCGGCACGGTGCCGCCATCAATCAGGTTGGTGATGAAGAGCGGAATCACCTTCTCGGGAAATTGGTAAGGACCATAGTTGTTTGAGCAGCGGGTGATGACCACGTCGAGGCCATGGGTGCGCGCGTACGACCGGGCGATGAGGTCGCTCGACGCCTTCGACGCTGCATAGGGGGAGTTGGGTTCGAGCGGGTGCGTCTCGGGCCACGACCCCTCGTCGATCGAGCCGTACACCTCGTCGGTCGACACGTGCACGAAGCGATCAATCGGGTGTCGGCGAGCGGCATCGAGCAGAGTCTGCGTGCCGACGACGTTGGTCATGATGAAGTCGCGGGCCCCGGTGATGGAGCGGTCGACGTGCGACTCGGCGGCGAAGTGCACCACGTGGTCCGTGTCTGACATCAGTGTGTCGACCAGGGTCTCGTCGAGGATGTTGCCCTCGACAAAGCGTAGCCGCGGGCTGTCGATGACAGCGTCGAGATTGGCGAGAACGCCCGCGTAGGTGAGTGCGTCAAGTACGGTGACGTTGGCGCCTGCGAAGGGACCGTCGGCCGTAAGGGAGTCGTACCCGCCCGACACGAGAGTGCGGACAAAGTGGGAGCCGATGAAGCCCGCGCCACCGGTGACCAGGATGCGCATTTCGACCTCATTCGTTGCGGCGTGGTGAGATTCCATCGTATCGGGTGCGACGAGCCGGGCCCGATCCCATAGCCTGAGGCGCATGCGTGGAATCGTGCTGGCAGGCGGGTCGGGAACCCGGCTGCACCCCATCACCCGTGGAATTAGCAAGCAGCTTCTGCCGGTGTACGACAAGCCGATGATCTACTACCCGCTGTCGATCCTGATCTCGGCGGGCATCCGTGACATCCTCATCATTACCACGCCCGAAGACGCACCCGCGTTTCATCGGCTACTCGGCGACGGCCACGAGATAGGCGTCAACCTGCAGTACGCCGTGCAGCCCAAGCCCGAGGGTTTGGCCCAGGCGTTCATCATCGGCGCCGAATTCCTCGCCGGCGGGCCCGCGTGCCTCATTCTCGGCGACAACATCTTCTACGGCACCGGACTCTCAGACTCGCTCAAGTCGAGCGTCGACATCGAGGGGGGCCTGGTGTTCGCGTACCACGTGAGCAACCCCCGCGACTATGGTGTCGTCGAGTTCGACCCGTCAGGCCGCGCGATCTCCATCGAGGAGAAGCCTGTGATCCCGCGCAGCAACTTCGCGGTGCCGGGACTTTACTTCTACGGCTCTGACGTCGTAGAGGTCGCCCGAGGAATTGCGCCAAGTGCGCGGGGTGAGCTGGAGATCACCGCGGTCAACGAGCACTACCTCCAGCAGGGGCGCCTTGTCGTGACAGTGCTCGACCGGGGCACCGCGTGGCTCGACACCGGCACCGTCGACTCGCTCATGGCTGCTGGGGAGTTCGTGCAGGTGGTCGAGAAGCGACAGGGACTCAAGGTGGGGTGCATCGAAGAGATGGCCTGGCGCGAGGGATTCATCGACGATGCCGGACTCCGGGCGGTGGCAGAGCCACTGCGCAAGAGCGGCTACGGCGACTACCTGCTCAGCCTCCTCGGCGAACTGGCCTAGTCTCACATTGTGACCCTCCGACTTACCGTCATCGGTACCGGCTACCTCGGTGCTGTGCATGCCGCCTGCATGGCCGACCTCGGGTTCGACGTCCTTGCCTTCGACATCGACGCTGACCGCATTGCCAGCCTGTCGTCGGGGGTTGCCCCCTTCTTCGAGCCGGGGCTCAACGATCTACTCGCGAAGGTGCTCGCCACGGGGCGACTGCGGTTCACCACGTCGGTCGAGGAGGTTGCTGAATTCGGCGACGTGCACTTCATGTGCGTCGGCACGCCTCAGAAAGTGGGCTCCAACGCAGCCGACCTCCGCCATGTCAGCGCGGCGCTCGACTCCCTTGCCCCACTGCTCACGCGCCCCGCGCTGGTGGTGGGCAAGTCGACGGTGCCGGTGGGTACGGCCGCCCTTCTTGCTGAGCGTCTGGCGGAATTGGCTCCGGCGGGGGTCGATGTTGAGCTCGCATGGAACCCCGAGTTCCTGCGCGAGGGATTCGCCATTACCGACACTCTGAGCCCCGACCGCCTCGTCATCGGGGTGACCTCGAAGCGGGCGGAAGCCACCCTGCGCGAGGTGTACGCCTCGCTACTTTCGGCCGACGTGCCGATCGTGGTCACCGACTTCGCCACCGCTGAGCTGGTCAAGGTCGCGGCCAATGCGTTCCTCGCGACCAAGATCTCGTTCATCAACGCAATGGCTGAGGTGTGCGAGGCAGCGGGTGCCGACGTCACCGTGCTCGCCGAGGCCATCGGCCACGATGATCGAATCGGCCATCGGTTCCTTCGCGCTGGCCTCGGATTTGGCGGCGGTTGCCTGCCCAAGGACATCCGCGCCTTCATGGCACGGGCCGGGGAGCTCGGCGTCGACGAGGCGCTCATGTTTCTGCGAGAGGTCGATGCGATCAACCTGCGTCGCCGCGATCGCACGGTCGATATGGCTAGAGAGTTGGCCGGCGGCTCGCTTCAGGGGGTGGTCGTCGCCTGCCTCGGCGCGTCGTTCAAGCCCAACAGCGACGACGTGCGCGACAGTCCCGCCCTGCATGTGGCTGCTTCACTTCAGACCGAGGGCGCCACTGTGCGTGTCTATGACCCCGAGGCGATGGCCAATGCCAGCCGACTCTTCCCCACCCTGCACTTCGCCGAGTCAGTCGATACCGCTGTTGGCGGAGCAGACATCGTGATGCTGCTTACCGAGTGGAACGAATTCTGCGCCCTCACACCCGACCGGCTCGCCCCGCTGGTGCGCTCGCGCCATCTGGTCGATGCCCGCAACGTGTTCGACCCCGCGCAGTGGCGCGCTGCAGGCTGGACCATCCGCTCGCTCGGGCGCCCCTCGCTCTGAAGTCTTCGACGCGGGGTCAAGCGAGGTCCCACCACACGGTGGCCACTCGGCGCTCGGGCTCCTCGGGGTTGGTGGCGAGGAAGTCGGCGATCTCCTCGTCGCGGTCGGCGTTGAGGCACACGCGCCTGCGCACCGTTGCCACCCGCTCGGCCACCGGAAGCTCAACTCGATTACCCCAAGACTCATCGACCCACACCTCCATCTGGGCGGGTAGGCCCGCTTGCAGGGCGCAGGCCAGCAGATCGTCAGCAGTGGGGTTGGTGGGGCGGTCGAGGTTCCAGAAGTGCTTCCAGAGAGGCGCGAGGTTCGACTGAGGATGCGAAATTGGCAGCTCGAGCACCACGCGCCGCGTCGCGTGCGAGTTGAGCGCGAGCAGGAACGGGATGATGTCGGCCACGTTGTAGACCACGTGGTGGCAGGTGACGACATCGCACGAGGGCACGTCGTCGGCCACGTCAGGCCACCGGCCGACGAAGGTCTGAGCGGTCACACCGCGGGCGCGGGCCTGGTCGCTAAGAACGTCGAGCATCTCCTGCTCGGTGTCGACGGCGACCACCGAGGCTGCCGGAGGCGCTATGGCCATCGATGCGCGACCGCCGCCGCTTCCGACGTCGAGCACACTGCCACCCGCAGGTAGGGCTTCGCGGGCACGCTGGTGCGACGGCGAGTCAGGAATCTCGGCGGGCGGGGTGAACTGCGACACCGAGTGAATCCAGGGCATCGCCTCGACCTGGCTGAGAATGTCGGGGGGAATCGCCCACAGCGCCAGATCAGCAGCCCACTTGTCCGAAGGTTTCATGAGTGCCACGCTAGCGCGCCCCCCGGCCCGGCCTACTCCGCCGAATTTCCGCCGAATCCCTACGCCAGTTCGGACAGGGCTTCGCTGTGTCCGAACTCGCGTAGGGATGGCGAGGTGGGTGACGTGCCAGCGTCATGCCTCGCCCTGAGG
>CAFBOZ010000016.1_pt1 | contig 10887 bp, 7 predicted proteins | sample 7269531 | NCBI WGS metagenome assembly CAFBOZ01 (sample SAMEA6814124, study PRJEB35770) | uncultured Actinomycetes bacterium | biome: Freshwater; feature: Freshwater reservoir; material: water | place: Czech Republic | collected 2017-07-26 | depth 30m m | reverse complement strand
GACGCCCAGCGAGGTGCGCTGCAGCACCGCGACCAGGTACGCCGCCACCGCGGCGGCCCAGATGAGCCAGGCCCGCCGGGAGATGTGTTGCACCTGCACAGTCTCGCGCACCGGGGAGGTGTCCCCCGACCAGAGTGACGATGCGGCGGGTGAGGCCGGACGAGTCGTCGCCTGCAGGTGGCCCAGCGTCGCCGGCCAAGGCTCATGCAGGTGGTGTTCAGGGGGCGAAGGTCCCGGATCGTGGCCGACCAAAGACATGACTTGCCGTGGGAGCGTGCATTGACACGGCAACTTCGGTGGCAATTGACGGTGGCTGCACCATGGTGGAGGAGTGACCGAGCAGAGCGTCCACAAGGCATTGTCGAGCGACAGCCGTGCCCGCCTGATCGGACTACTGCGACAGGCCGGACGACCCTGCAGCGTGGTCGAGCTCGCCGAGTCGACCGGCCTTCACGTGAACACGGTCCGGGGACATCTGGACGTGCTGGTGAGAGTGGGTCTCGCCGAGCGGTCGACGTCACGCCGTAGCACGCCCGGCCGCCCGAGCGTGCTCTACGGTCCGACCCTCGCCGCGCTTCCACCGCAGGAGGCGCTGATCGCTGACGCCCAGGCCTGGGCCCGAGACCACGCGCAGCTCGCCGAGGGGAGCGCGACAGGTCGAGATGCCGCGGTCGCGCTCGTGACGCAGATGCTCGCCGAGCGTGGCTTTGCGCCGCGTGGGGAAGAGGGCGGCAATCTGGTCCTGACGGCCTGCCCCTACGCCGACCTCGCGGGTGCTGAGGAGCGACTGGTGTGCCGGCTCCACCTAGGGCTGGTGCGTGGCGCCCTCGATCGGATGGGCGCGCCCTTCACCGCTCGCTTCGTCTCAGTGGACGTGCTGACCCCGCGATGCGTCATCGAGTTTGTCGACCGCTCGCCAACGAATGAGGAGTCTGCGCCATGACCACCGATGCTCAGAACGTGACCACCCCGCGTGCGGGGACGGGCAGGGTCGACGGGCCTGCCATGGAGGCACTGTTGCGCGCCCGTCGGCTGATCGCGCGCCAGGACGTCTCGCCCGATCTGCGGGCCCTGCACACCGTGGGCGGCAGGGAGGGTGACAGCTTCTACCGCGACCGCTGGAGCCACGACAAGGTGGTGCGCTCGACCCACGGCGTGAACTGCACCGGCTCGTGCTCGTGGAAGGTGTATGTCAAGGACGGGATCATCACCTGGGAGTCGCAGCAGACCGACTACCCGAGCGTCGGGCCCGATTCCCCGGAGTATGAGCCTCGAGGCTGCCCCCGTGGTGCGGCCTTCAGCTGGTACACCTACTCGCCCACGCGGGTGCGGTTTCCGTATGTGCGCGGGGTGCTGCTGGAGATGTACCGCGAGGCCAAGGCACGGCTCGGTGACCCCGTGGCAGCCTTCGGCGAGGTGTCGACCACCCCCGACCTCCGTCGTCGCTATCAGTCCGCGCGGGGCAAGGGTGGCCTTGTCCGCACCAGCTGGGCCGAGGCTCTCGAGATTGTCGCGGCCTCTCAGGTGCACGCCATCAAGGAGTACGGGCCGGACCGGGTCGCGGGCTTCTCGCCAATCCCTGCGATGTCGATGGCGTCGCACGCGGTGGGCGCCCGCTACACCAGCCTCATCGGCGGCACGATGCTGAGCTTCTACGACTGGTACGCCGACCTCCCCATCGCGTCCCCCCAGATCTGGGGCGACCAGACCGACGTGCCCGAGAGTGCCGACTGGTGGAACGCCTCGTACCTGATCATGTGGGGCTCGAACATCCCCACCACGCGCACGCCCGACGCCCACTTCATGACCGAGGCGCGGTACAAGGGCCAGAAGGTGGTGGTCGTCAGCCCTGACTACGCAGACAACACCAAGTTCGCCGACACCTGGCTGGCGGCTCACCCGGGAACGGACGGCGCGCTCGCGATGGCGATGGGACACGTGATCCTGCGCGAGTTCTTCGTCGATCGCCAGGTGCCTCGGTTTCTCGACTACGTGCGGCAGTACACCGACCTCCCGTTCCTCGTGAGCCTGCGCGCGACGGAGTCAGGAGCCCACGTCCCCGACCGATTCGTCACGGCCGCCGATCTCGGTGGCGAGCACGCGCAGGCGGAGCAGGCGTCCCTGCGCACGGTCCTGATCGACGAGGCGACCGGTGAGCCGGTGGTTCCCAACGGCTCATTGGGATTCCGCTACACCGACTCGGGAAGGGGGAAGTGGAACCTCGACCTCGAGGGCGTCGTGCCAGCGCTGTCGATGATCGGCGGCAGGTCGATCGAGGTCGACCTGCCGCGCTTCGACATCGAGCAGACTCGGCACGAGGGCGGTGGCTCGATGCGCAGGGGAGTGCCGGTGCGTGAGGTGGCCGGCCGCCTGGTCACCACCGTGTACGACCTCATGCTCGCCGCCTACGGCGTGCGGCGCGAGGGCATGCCGGGCGTCTGGCCCGAGGGCTATGACGACCCGACTCAGCCGCACACCCCTGCGTGGCAGGAGGCGATCACCTCGGTGCCAGCCGACACCGTCACGCGGATCGCACGAGAGTTCGCCGACAATGCCGAGCGCTCAGGCGGCCGGTCGATGATCGCGCTGGGCGCCGGCAGCAACCACTGGTTCCACTCCGACGAGATCTATCGCGCGATCGTGTCGCTGGTCGTGCTCACCGGTTGCCAAGGGGTCAACGGCGGGGGGTGGGCCCACTACGTGGGCCAGGAGAAGTGCCGCCCGTACACGGGCTGGGCCCAGCTCGCCTTCGGGCTTGACTGGTCGAGGCCCCCGCGGCAGATGGCCGGCACCTCGTTCTGGTACCTGGCCTCAGACCAGTACCGCTACGACGGCTTCGGCGCCGACGAGCTCGCCAGTCCGCTCGGCAAGGGGCTGTTCGCGGGGCGTGCCCTCGCGGACTGCCTCGTGCAGAGCGTGCGGCTGGGCTGGACGCCGTCCTATCCGACCTTCGACCGCAACCCACTGGACCTGTGCGATGAGGCCGCCGCCGCGGGCCAGGACGTTCCGCAGTACGTCGTGGAGGGGCTCAAGGACCGCACGCTGAAGTTCGCGGCCGAGGATCCCGACGCGCCCGAGAACTGGCCGCGGGTGCTGACGGTGTGGCGGGCCAATCTGCTGGGCTCGTCGAGCAAGGGCAACGAGTACTTCCTGCGGCACCTGCTCGGCACCTCCAACGCGGTGGCCGCCGAGGAGACCGAGCCCTCTCGCCGGCCCCAGGAGATCCGCTGGCGTGACGAGGCCCCCATCGGCAAGCTCGACCTGCTGGTGTCGATGGACTTCCGCATGACGTCGACGGGGCTCTTCTCGGACGTGCTGCTGCCAGCGGCCACCTGGTACGAGAAGGAGGACCTGTCGAGCACTGACATGCACCCGTACGTGCACGCCTTCAACGCCGCGATCGCGCCACCGTGGGAGTGCCGCTCCGACTACGACGCGTTCGTGGCGCTGTCGAAGGTCTTCTCGCAGCTGGCGGAGAAGCATCTGGGCACCCGCACCGACGTGGTCGCGGTACCGCTGCTGCACGACACTCCCGGCGAGACCGCGCAGCCTGGTGGGGTGGTGCTCGACTGGAGCAGGGGCGAGTGCGAGCCGATTCCCGGTCGCACCATGCCCAACCTCGTGGTGGTCACGCGGAACTACGGCGACGTGGCCGCGATGATGACGGCCCTCGGTCCCAACGTCGAGCGGCTCGGCACCTCGGTCAAGGGAGTTACCGTGGTGCCAGACCAGGAGGTCGAGCGGCTCAAGCGCGTCAACGGCGTGGTGCGTGGAGGGATCGCCGATGGCCGTCCACGACTCGATGAGGCCAGGCACGCGTGCGAGACGATCCTCGCGCTGTCGGGCACCACCAATGGCCGCATCGCGGTCGAGGGCTTCACCGCGCTCGAGGAGCGGACGGGCCGCCCCCTCGTCGACCTCGCCTCCGACCACGAGGGTCGGCACATCACCTTCGCCGACACCCAGTCGCGCCCCCAGGCGGTGATCACGTCGCACGAGTGGTCGGGCAGCGAGCATGGCGGCCGCCGATACTCGCCGTTCACCATCAACGTCGAGCGACTCAAGCCCTGGCACACGCTCACCGGGCGTCAGCACTTCTTCCTCGACCACGACTGGATGGCCGAACTCGGCGAGTGGCTGCCCGCCTACCGGCCGCCGCTGCAGATGAACCGGCTCTTCGGCGATCCGGCCACGGGTGACGACGGCGCCGTCGAGGTGACGGTGAGGTATCTGACGCCACACTCGAAGTGGTCCATCCACTCGGAGTACCAGGACAACCTCTTCATGCTCTCGCTCAGCCGAGGAGGTCCGGAGATCTGGATATCCAAGGAGGACGCCGCGAAGGCAGGCATCAGCGACAACGACTGGATCGAGTCGTACAACCGCAACGGCGTCGTGGTGGCCCGGGCCATCGTGTCGCACAGGATGCCCGAGGGGACCGTGTACATGTACCACGCCAAGGACCGCACGATCGATGTGCCGAAGTCGGAGCGGTCGGGGCGCCGAGGCGGCATCCACAACTCCCTCACTCGGCTGCTGATCAAGCCGTCGCACCTCATCGGCGGCTATGGCCAGCTCAGCTATGGCTTCAACTACTACGGGCCCACCGGCAACCAGCGCGATGAGATCACCGTCATCCGCCGCCGCAGCCAGGATGTGGAGTACTGATGCGCGTCATGGCCCAGATGGGCATGGTGATGAACCTCGACAAGTGCATCGGGTGCCACACCTGCTCGGTCACCTGCAAGCAGGCGTGGACCAACCGCACCGGGGTCGAGTACGTGTGGTTCAACAACGTCGAGACTCGGCCGGGGCAGGGCTACCCGCGCCGCTATGAGGATCAGGAGCAGTGGCAGGGCGGCTGGACGCTCGATCGCCGCGGCCGGCTGAGACTGCGGGCCGGTGGTCGCCTCCGCAAGCTCGTCACCATCTTCAGCAACCCCAACCTCCCGGGCATCGACGACTACTACGAGCCGTGGACGTACGACTACGACACGCTCATCAACGCGCCGGCGGGTGATGACTTCCCGGTGGCGCGGCCCAAATCGCTCATCACCGGCAAGGACATGAAGATCAGCTGGTCGGCGAACTGGGACGACGACCTCGGTGGAGCGCCCGAGAACGGGCACCTCGACCCGATCGTGGCCCAGATCGGCGACAAGGTGAAGTTCGAGTTCGAGCAGGCCTTCATGTTCTACCTGCCCCGCATCTGCGAGCACTGCCTCAACCCGGCGTGCGTGGCGTCCTGCCCGTCTGGCGCGATGTACAAGCGCAGCGAGGACGGCATCGTGCTGGTCGACCAGGATCGGTGCCGCGGCTGGCGCATGTGCGTGTCGGGCTGCCCCTACAAGAAGGTGTACTTCAACCACCGCACTGGCAAGGCCGAGAAGTGCACCCTCTGCTACCCGCGCATCGAGGCCGGGCAGCCCACGGTGTGCAGCGAGACCTGCGTCGGGAGGCTTCGCTACCTCGGCCTGTTCCTCTACGACGCTGACCGGGTGGCCGAGGCGGCGACAGTGCTCGATGAGCATGACCTGATGGAGGCGCAGAAGTCACTGCTGCTCGATCCGAGCGACCCGTCCGTCATCGAACAGGCCCGCCGTGACGGAATCCCGCAGGACTGGATCGAGGCAGCGCAGAAGTCACCGGTCTACGCCCTCGCCTGCACCTACAACGTCGCACTGCCGCTTCACCCGGAATACCGCACCCTTCCGATGGTCTGGTACATCCCGCCGCTGTCGCCCGTGGTCGACGCCCTCGTCACCACAGGCTTCGACGGCGAGGACGCAGGGAACCTGTTCGGCGCGATCGAGGCGATGCGAATCCCGATCGAGTATCTGGCGGGGCTCTTCACCGCTGGTGACACGGCGCCCGTCGACGCCGTGCTGCGCAAGCTTGCCGCGATGCGCTCGCACATGCGGCGCGTCAACCTCGGTGACGAGCTGGACCCGTCTATCGCCGCAGCCGTGGGGATGACCGTCGAGCAGCTCGAGGCGATGTACCGGCTGCTTGCCATCGCGAAGTATGAGGACCGATACGTGGTGCCGTCGGCCCACGCCGAGACCGTGGGGGTGTTCGTCGACGAGCTGCCGGGATGCTCGGTCGATTGGTCCGACACCGGTGAAGGCGCTCTGGGCGAGGTGCGCCCGGTACCCGTGACGATTGAGAGCTTCCACCTGACGAAGGCCCGGATGGAAGCCGAGTCACAGGCCGACGTGGAGGGTTCGAGATGAGTGCCATCGCGCGCAGCCGTGACCGCTCAGCGGTCTTCGTGATGTCGGGGCGGCTGCTCGCCTACCCTGACGACGAGCGGGTGCAGAGCCTGCCGCTGGTTCGAGAGTTGGTGGCCAGCCTCACCGACCGTTCGTGCGCGGCGCTCTTCGACACGGCCGTGGCTGCGCTGGGGTCGCGGCCCCTGCTTGAGCTGCAGCAGGACTATGTGTCGACGTTCGACCTGAAGCGACGCTGCTGCCTCTACCTGAGCTACTACCTCAACGGAGACACCCGGCGTCGAGGCATGGCGCTCTGGAGATTCCAGGAGACCTATCGGTTGGGCGGGTTCGCGGTGCTGGGCGGCGAGCTTCCCGACTTCCTTCCCGTGCTGCTCGAGTTCGGGGCCGAGGGGGGCGACGCCGAAGCTGCCGCCCTGAGCCTGCTCGAGGAGCATCGTCAGGGCATCGAGGTGCTCCTCGCAGCACTCGAGAGGCACGGGTCGATCTACGCCGGCGTGGTCGCGGCCGTGGCGGCGACCCTGCCGACGCTCACGAGCGCCCAGCGTGCTGCGGCCGAACTGCTGGTGGCCCAGGGCCCGCCAGCGGAGCAGGTGGGCCTGGAGCCCTTCAACCTGACCGACATCACGGTGGGGGCACGCACATGAGCGGGCTTCAGGGCTTCTTCTTCGGGGTGTTCCCCTACATCTGCCTGACGGTGCTTGTCGGCGGTCACGTCTGGCGCTACCGCTACGACAAGTTCGGCTGGACCACGAGGTCGAGCCAGTGGTACGAGTCGAGGATGCTCAGGTGGGCCAGCCCGATGTTCCACTTCGGGCTGCTGGGCGTGCTCGCAGGTCACGTCGTGGGCCTGGTCATCCCCGAGGCGTGGACCTCGGCGGTGGGAATCAGCGAGGGCGCCTATCACGCCGTCGCGGTGGTGCTGGGCACCGTGGCAGGGGTCGTGATGGTGCTCGGGCTCGTGGGCCTGGTCTGGCGCCGTCGCACCACGCCGGCGGTGTTCCGGGCGACGACCCGCATGGACAAGTCGATGTACCTGCTCCTGGGCGCGGTGGTGCTCCTCGGCCTCTGGAACACGATCGGCTGGCAGGTGGTCGGCGGTGGCTACAACTATCGAGAGAGCGTGTCGGTCTGGTTCCGCTCGGTGTTCCTCCTCACCCCGAAGCCGGAGTTGCTGGCCGAGGCGCCGCTGTCGTTCCAGCTGCACGCCATCGCGGCCTTCTCGCTGCTCGCGCTGTGGCCATTCACGAGGCTGGTGCACGTGCTGTCGGCACCGCTCGGATACCTCGTGCGACCGTATGTCGTGTACCGGTCCCGTGACGAGACCGGGCAGCCGGCCAGCCGCCAGCCCCAGCGGGGCTGGGAGCGCTCGACGCTGGGGGAGTAGTGAGCGCGGTCAGGTCAGGACCTTCGGCCCCCAGTGTCAGGACTCGTTGACACCTTTGTCACGGTGTCCGTCGTGCCAATGTGAGGGCATGGAAGCCTTCACTGATCGTGCATCGGTGGAGTCGACTGTCGACGATGTCGCCGAGCACGGCCGCCGGAGGCGCGTGCTGTGGCTGAGTACCGTCGCCTTCACGCTCATGTTCGCCGTCTGGCTGATGTTCGGGGTGCTCGGCATTCCGATCCGCACCGAGTTCGGCCTCAGCGATGTTCAGCTCTCGTGGCTGGTGGCGGTGGCGATCCTCAACGGTGCCATCTGGCGACTGCCGATGGGCATCGCGGCCGACCGATTCGGCGGTCGCCGGGTGTTCGTCGCGATGCTGCTCGTGACGGCAATCCCCACCTACCTCGTCTCGACCGCGGGAGGGTTTGGCGCACTGCTGGTGTACGCCTTCCTCGCAGGGTTCGCCGGCAACTCGTTCAGCGCGGGAATCGCCTGGGTGTCCGCGTGGTACCCGCGCCAGCACCAGGGCTTCGCCCTGGGAGTCTTCGGAGCGGGCAATGTGGGTGCGAGCCTGACCAAGCTGATCGGGCCAACCCTGATCGTCCTCGTTCCCGCCGCGGGCTACTTCGGCGGTGTCATCCCCGGCGGCTGGCGATTCGTGCCGTTCCTCTACGCGGCGCTGCTGGTGGCGATGGGAGTCGTGGTGTGGTTCGCCGCGCCCCGACACGACAGGGTCCCCGGCCGAGGACGCACGACGCGTGAGCTGCTGCGACCTCTGCGCGAACTGCGGGTGTGGCGGTTCTCCCTCTACTACGTGGTCGTGTTCGGCGCCTACGTGGCGCTCTCCGCCTGGCTGCCCAAGTACTACACCGACGTGTACTCGCTGCCGCTCTCGCAGGCTGCGCTGCTGACCGCGCTCTTCATCTTCCCCGCGTCGCTGCTGCGTCCGCTGGGGGGATCCCTGAGCGACCGCTTCGGGGCCAGACGAGTGCTGTACGGGTCATTCGGCACGATGCTGCTCGCCGCCGGAGTGCTGATGATGCCCCACGGGCACATCGTGCTCGAGGGAAGTGCGGGGAGGCCCGCGAGCGACGTGCTTCCGTGGGAGCCCGGGGTGGTCATGTTCACCGCCCTCGTGTTCCTGCTCGGTGTGGCGATGGGAATCGGCAAGGCGGCGGTGTTCAAGCACATCCCTGAGTACTTCCCGAGCGATGTGGGAGCCGTCGGGGGGCTCGTGGGCACCCTCGGCGCGCTGGGCGGCTTCGTGCTGCCCCTTCTCTTCGCCTACACGAACGTCTGGACCAGCGCCCCTCAGTCGACCTTCGGGGTGCTGTTCGTGCTCACGCTGGTAGCGGCGATCTGGATGCACCTGACGGTGATGCGCGTGATGCACGACAAGTCGCCGGAGATGCGACACGAGTTCGACCACATGCCCGAGCCGGTCGCCGACCGGCCAGACACCCTCGCTGAGCACACCGTCCAAGGAGTCACGTCATGACCGCAGCCACCCCGACGCCTGTCGCCACCGCGAGCTCGGCACGCTGGCTCGAGGACTGGAGGCCCGAGGAGGAGTGGGACCACAAGACGGCCTGGCGGACGCTCTGGGTGACGACCTTCACCCTGATGCTCGCCTTCTCGACCTGGTTCCTGGTCAGCGCGATCGCGCCCAAGCTCGCGGGGGCGGGCTTCGCCCTTGACTCGACCCAGCTGTACTGGCTCGTCGCGATGCCTGGCCTCGCGGGTGGCCTGCTGCGCATGGTGTGGACGTTCCTTCCGCCGATCGCGGGCACGCGGCGGCTGGTGACCCTCTCGACCCTGCTGCTGCTGATCCCGCTCATCGGCTGGTTCTTCGCCCTGCAGAACCCCTCGACTCCGTATGCCGTGCTGCTGGGACTCGCCTTCGCCGCCGGCATCGGCGGAGGGAACTTCTCCGGATTCATGCCCAGCACCTCGTACTTCTTCCCCAAGTCCAAGCAGGGCACCGCACTCGGGCTGCAGGCCGGAATCGGCAACTTCGGGGTGTCGCTGGTGCAGGTTCTCACGCCGTGGCTCATCGGGTTCGCGATGGTGGGCACGGGGCTGGTGTACGTGGCCAAGGGCAAGCCCGACACCACGATCTACCTGCAGAACGCGGCGCTGTTCTACATTCCCTTCGTCCTCGTGGGCGCGGTGCTCGCCTGGACGATGCTGCGCTCGGTGCCGGTCACCTCCACCCTTGCCCAGCAGCGCGACATCTTCCGTGAGAAGCACACCTGGATCATGACCGCGCTGTACCTCATGACCTTCGGCACATTCTCGGGGCTCGCGGCTCAGTTCGGGCTGCTGATCAAGAATCAGTACGGGGCGTTTCCGGGGGCTCCGGATCCGCTGCGCTACCTCTTCCTCGGAGCGCTGGTGGGATCGTTGGCCCGCATCGCATTCGGGCCTCTCGCCGACCGCTTCGGAGGCGCGGTGTGGACCACGGTCAGTGGGCTGGGCCTCATGGCCGCGACGCTGTTCACCTCGTTCTACGTGGCGCCCACCTCCATCGACGACTTCACTCCCTTCCTGTGGGGGATGCTCACGATCTTCTTCTTCGCGGGAATCGGCAACGCGTCGACGTTCAAGCAGATGCCGATGATCTTCCCTCCCAGGCAGGCCGGCGGGGTGATCGGGTTTACGTCGGCCATCGCGGCGTTCGGCCCATTCCTGTTCGGGGTGCTCATCTCACTGGTCACGCCGAGGCCCTTCTACCTCGGACTCGTGGTCTTCTGCGGGTTCTGCACCGCCCTGAACTGGTGGTTCTACCAGCGCAAGGGCGCCGAGCGCCCCTGCTGACGGTGGCGGCGGCTGGGCGAGCGTCATCTTGCGCGCCCCACCGCGGACGCATACGTTGCTCACGACAGAGGGAGTGACGTGGCCGCAGAGCATGTCGACGTGCTGATCGTGGGGGCGGGGCTGTCGGGCATCGGCACGGCCGCGCACCTGGCCAGGGCCGTGCCCGACGCCTCGGTGATGATCCTCGAGTCGCGCGGCGTCTCGGGCGGAACGTGGGACCTCTTCCGCTACCCCGGCATTCGCACCGACTCCGACGCGCACACCTACGGCTACTCGTTCAAGCCGTGGAAGCGCGACACGACCCTCGCGCCGGCAGCCGACATCCTCGACTACATCCGCGACACCGCGCGCGAGTACTCCCTCGACTCGAAGATCCGCTACGACCATCGCGTGAGCAGCGCGAGCTGGTCGTCCGACGACGCGCGCTGGACCGTTCGTGGCGTGCGCACCGAT
>CAFBOZ010000015.1_pt1 | contig 10912 bp, 10 predicted proteins | sample 7269531 | NCBI WGS metagenome assembly CAFBOZ01 (sample SAMEA6814124, study PRJEB35770) | uncultured Actinomycetes bacterium | biome: Freshwater; feature: Freshwater reservoir; material: water | place: Czech Republic | collected 2017-07-26 | depth 30m m | reverse complement strand
TCGGCCCGGCGCGCGAGCTCAAGCGCGTCGCTCAGGTCGGCGGGGTCGGCGAGGTCGAGGACGACCGACCGCTTGTTCCGGTTCACGCCCAGGTAGTAGGTGGCCACTCCCTCCGCGCTCATCGGCGGCGCCCACGCACGCGTGTCGTCGCCGCTGGGGCTCTCGACCTTGATCACCTCGGCGCCGAGGTCGGCGAGGGTCATCGTGCAGTAGGGGCCGGCGAGCACCCGCGAGAAGTCGGCGACGAGCAGGCCGGCAAGCGGGCCGGCCGGCGGCAACTGACCGTCCTCGTGAACCGGCGGAAGCACGGGCGCCTCACCTCCCACGACTGGACTCCTGATCTGACTGGCGAGTGTACGCTTCCCGAACGAGTGTGCGGATGCCGATCACTTCGGGACCCCATGGAAGGATCGCCCCATGACCACCGGGCTCTTCGCCTCAGCTGACGACGCGGCCGCACGTCTGGCCGCGACCGGCTATCTCACCGATCCCGACCTCGCCACCGTCACCTACCTCGCCGCCGCGCTCGGCAAGCCCCTGCTCCTCGAGGGCCCCGCCGGCACGGGCAAGACCGAGCTCGCCAAGGCGGTCGCCGCCGCCACGGGAGCCAGCCTCGTGCGACTTCAGTGCTACGAGGGAATCGACGAAGCGCGCGCCCTCTACGAGTGGAACTACCGCAAGCAACTGCTGCGGATTCAGTCGTCGGCAGCGCCGGGGGCCGCTGACTCCGCGTGGGAGTCGACGCGCGAGGACATCTTCAGCGAGGAGTTCCTGCTGTCGCGCCCCCTCCTCACCGCCATCCGCCGCGACGAGCCCACGGTGCTGCTCATCGACGAGACCGACAAGGCCGACGTCGAGATCGAGGGCTTGCTGCTCGAGGTGCTCAGTGACTTCGCGATCACCATTCCCGAGCTCGGAACCATCACGGCGACCCGACGGCCGTTCGTCGTTCTCACGTCCAACGCGACCCGCGAGCTCTCCGAGGCACTGCGCCGCCGCTGCCTCTACCACCACGTCGGCTACCCCGACGCCGTGCGCGAGCGCGCCATCGTGCTGGCACGTGTGCCCGAGGCCACCGAGCGTCTGGCCGAGTCGGTCGTGCGCAGCATTCGCGTGATGCGCGACCTCGGCCTGCGCAAGCCGCCCAGCGTCGCCGAGACCATCGACTGGACCCGCGCGCTGCTGGCCCTCGGCCTTCCCGAGGTCGACGCCGCCGCCCTCGACCGCACGCTGGGCGTGGTCATCAAGCACCAGAGCGACTCCGAGCGGGTTCGCGACCAGCTGCAACTCGACGGAGGATCAGCATGAGCCAGGCCTATCTCGTCGGCGGAGTGCGCACCCCGGTCGGCCGCTACGGCGGTGGGCTGTCCTCGGTGCGCGCCGACGACCTCGCCGCACTCGTGGTGGCCGAGGTCGTGGCACGCACGGGCATCGACCCCGCGAGGATCGACGACGTCATCCTGGGTGCGGCGAACCAGGCGGGCGACGACAACCGCAACGTGGCACGCATGGCGGCGCTGCTCGCCGGACTCCCCGACTCGGTTCCGGGATACACCGTGAATCGCCTCTGCGCCAGCGGCCTGCAGGCTGTCGCGTCGGCGGCGCAGGCGGTGCGTGCCGGTGAGGCCGCCGTGATCGTCGCGGGCGGTGCCGAGTCGATGACTCGAGCCCCCTGGGTCATGCCCAAGCCATCGGCCGCGTGGGGCAAGCCCGAGCCACTCGTCGATACCGCGCTCGGCTGGCGGCTGGTGAACCCCCGGTTCCCGGCGCTCGACGGTGGTGACGCCACCCTCAGCCTCGGCGACTGCACCGAAAAGCTGGCACGGCTCGATGGAATCACTCGCGACGACGCCGACGCCTTCGCCCTGCTGTCGCAGCAGCGCGCAGCAGCGGCGTGGGAGAGCGGGGCTTTCGACGCCGAGGTGATGACGGTTACCCCGTCGAAGGGTGACCCGATCACCCGCGACGAGACGTTGCGCGACACCACGATCGAGACCCTCGCGAAGCTGCGGCCTGTCTTCGCCCCTGACGGAATCGTCACGGCGGGCAACGCGTCACCCCTCTCCGACGGAGCGTCGGCGCTGGTGGTCGCATCAGAACACGCGGTGGCGGCGCAGTCGCTCGTGCCTCGCGCCCGCGTGGTGGCCACGGTCGTGGCGGGTGTGGCCCCGAGTCTGTTCGGGCTGGGACCCGTGCCCGCCATCGAGAGGCTGCTCGAGCGCACGGGCCTCGCTCTCCACGACATCGACGCCATCGAGATCAACGAGGCGTTTGCCGCCCAAGTGGTGGCATGCGAGAGGAGACTCGGCATCGATCGCAGTCGCCTCAATGCCGACGGCGGGGCGATTGCCCTGGGCCACCCGCTGGGCTCCAGCGGCTCGCGCCTGCTGGTGACCCTCATGGGCCGACTCGAGCGCACGGGGGGGCGGTATGGCATCGCGTCGCTGTGCATCGGCGTCGGCCAGGGAGCTGCCATGCTCATCGAGCGGGTCTGACCGTTCGCGTCCGACTTCAGGCGATTTCAGCCACGCTGTCGACGAGTTGACGCAGAGTCGAGACCTCGAAGACGGCGGTGCTGAGCACCGCGTATTCGGAGACACGCGAGTCGCCGGTGTCCCACTCGTCAGCGGGCTCCGGATTGAACCAGTAGAGCCGTCGAGCGTCGTGCTGAAGCCTCGCAACCTCGGCGAGGGCAGGCTCGCGGTCGTGCGACCGCGCGTCGCCCACGATGAGCACGGTTGTGCGTGGAGTCACCGCGGTGGGCCACTTTTCGAGAAATCCACGCAGCGCCCCTCGATAGTCGCTGCGGCCATCGCCCACCACCAGGCCGCGACGGTCAAGGAGATGGCGGGGGTCGAGCACACCCGGACTCGACTCCAGAATCTCGGTAATCTCAACGATTCCGTCGACGAAGACGAAAGAGCGGACACGACTGAACTCCTGATGCACCGCGTGCAGGAGTGCGAGAGTGAAGGGCGCGAACTCTGCCGTTGACCCCGATACGTCGCACAGGACCACGAGCTCGGGACGGGTAGGTCGCCGTCGCCTCAGCGCGGGCGACAGCGGCACTCCGCCGGTGCCCATCGACGATCGGATCGTGCGCCGCATGTCGAGCGTCCCGCGACCGCGACGCTTGCGCTGACCCAACCGCGATGCGAGCTGACGCGCCAACGGACGCAGGGCCAGTCGTAGCGAGGCGAGTTGGTCGGGTCGAGCCCTCAGCAGGTCGATGTCGGCCAGATCACCCCGACGGCTCGGATCGACCGGCGCAGGCGTGACCATCATTCGCTCTGCCACCATGCGCTCGATGAGCTCGCGAATCTCCCGTATCGCCCGCTGGGCCTCGATTCCAGTCATCAGGCGTTCGAGTTCGCTCTGCTCACCTGCGCCAGCGAGGTAGCGGCGATGGATCTCGGCGAGGTCCATTCGGCGGAGTACTCGCTGCGTGTGGTGCTCAACCGAGCGTCCCTGGTCAACGCCGGAGTGCTCATCGACGACCGAGTCGAAGTACTCCCTCACGGCCTCGATGTTCCCGTCGCGTAGCTCGTTGACGACATGATCAACATCGTCGCGGCCTTCGGAATCAGCTCCTGAGATGTCAGGCGGAGGGCCCTGGCGTACGTCCGCGCGCGCGGCCGGGAACACGGCGTCGAAGGCGCGGTCGAACTCGCGCAACCGAGCACCATCCTTGACGAGGGCCGAGCGTAGTGACACCCGAACCATCGCGCGCCGATCAACATCGACCTCCGCGAGCGCCCGAGTTGCGTCGAGCACCTCCCCCGTGGAGACGGGAACACCCGCTGCCCTCAGCCGCTCGGCGAGATCAACCACCGCAGCCACCACAGCGGGGGCGAGGGCCGAATGGCTGGACGTGGCGGTCTCCTTCGCTCTACTGTTCGTGGGCGCCGGGGTTCCTCGGCACGACTACCGCTTTCCATCGTGGAGGTCAGGGCGTGGCGATGCAAGGCGGTCAAGATGGCGAGGCGCTCCTCGAACTCGGAATCTCGCTGCACCCCGAGCACGACCTCGCCCGGCATCGGCTCATGACGGTGTTGGCCAGCCGCCTCGGATACGCGTCGGTTGTTGTCCCCCGCGAATGTGCCAATGCCGATGAGCTCGCCGTCGACCTACGTTCCGTGGCCGCTGGCACGGTCGTCGAAGTCGACGATCCCACCGATGTGCACGTGGTTCGCGCTGCTCACCTCGACGCCATCCGCGTCGCTCGAGCCACCCTTGACGCAGCCGGCGACACTCGTCGCGTTGTCGTAGCTGTGCCGGTGGCGATCGGCCGAACCACGAATGAGGCGGCGGCGCGCGCCTCGCGCGACAGTCGGTTTGTCGGCGATCAGCATCCCGAGCTCAGCGGCATCTTCGGAACCTTCGAGCAGGCGCAGCGACAGGTGATCGAGATCGCCGGGGCCGGCGGCGGGGCGCTGCGCGTGACGCTCGCCGATGACCCTGACATCGCCGACCTGATGGCTCAGGTGCGGGCCCTGGTCGTCGGGCCCACCGTTGTCCTCCATCGACAGGGGCCCTAGGCGGGCATCAGGGGATTGGCAACCCCGGAGGGGTGGTGATCGAGCCATGCGCTAGGTCCTGGTCGATCGATACGGCAGCGCGGCGCAACTGCTCGAGGAACTCGCCCGTGAGCGTCTCGAGCGGTACGCGGGCCGCATGGGCGCTGACGTTGACCGCCGCGATCACCGCGCCATCGGCCGCGTGAATCGGCACGGCGACCGAGCGCACCCCCGTTTCGAGCTCCTGGTCCTGGAGAGCCCAGCCCCGCTCACGCACCACCGCAATCTCGGCCCCGATCGCGAGGGGGTCGGTGATGGTGCGGTCTGACAGCGGGTGGAACGCCGTCGTGGCGAGGTAGTGCGCGAGAGTCTCCTCGTCGAGCGACGCGAGCAGGACCCTGCCCATCGAGGTGCAGTGCGCCGGAAGCCGGGCCCCCACCGTGAGGCTAATCGTCATGATGCGGTTGGTGGCGGCACGGGCGACGTACACGATGTCGGGCAGGTCGAGCACCGAGGCGCTGCACGACTCGTGCAGCCGATCGGCGAGATGCTCGAGGTGGTCCTGGGCCACCTTGGCCACCGTCGCCGATGACAGGTACGCGAACCCGAGTTCCAGCACCTTGGGCCGCAGGTAGAACAGTCGTCCGTCGCTGCCGACGTAGCCCAGCGCCTCCAGGGTGAGCAGGAACCGCCGGGCAGCCGCCCGGGTGAGCCCGGTCTCCCGGGCCACGTCTGACAGCGTGAGCCGTGGCCTATCTCGCGAGAAAGCGCGGATCACCGCGAGCCCTCGATCGAGTGACTGGACGAACTCCGGCGCGCGGGGGGCAGCCAGAGCGGGGGGAGCGGGGGGAGCGGGGGGAACGGGCATGGGATCGGTTTACCACAAGTGTTCGCTGAGCGCACATACCTTCGCACTGCGAACAGGTGGGTTCACCAGTTTTCGCGGTACATTCTGGATTGGGGTTGACGCGCGGGTGCCCGGGGTGTCGAATAGGTTCACCCTGCGAACGCATGTTCGCTCAGCGCACACTTTGTGATCATTGACCACCGAGTTCCGAGGAGAACCCATGGCCGGGCCGACCAACGTATCCGGAGCCGTCGAGGCCGCGTCGTACACGACCGTCTTCGGCTCACTCGCCGATTACACCAAGGGCGGGGTCGAACTCATCAACGACGACCCCCGGCACTACGCATTTTCCAATGTCTTCGAGGTGGCCAGCACCAGCAAGCCGTGGGAGCTTGTCGCCGTGGGCAAGAACATGGAGTACGTGCTCGAGGTGGTGCGCGCCGAGGGCACCAGCGAGTGGCGCACCGCGTCGCACGACCAGTTTGCGCTGTGCATGGACGGCTCCGTTGAGATCGAGTTCCGCACCCTCGCGAGCACCGTCGCCGAGGGTGACGAGGGCTCGCGGGCGATTACGGGCGAGCCGGGCGAGCGCATGGGCCGCGTGGTGCTCTCCCACGGCCACCAGGGGCTTCTCCCCCGGGGCGCTGCGTACCGCATGAGCGCCGCGTCGGCGTCGGTCGTCCTCATTCAAACCATCGCCGGGCCCGACACCAAGTTCCGCTGGTCGGAGATCTGCCAGACCTCCTGACCCCTCCTGACCCCTCGCGACCCCGCGCGACCCCAGACCCCAGACCCCAGCCCGCGCACCAACCGTTCAAGGAGACACCACAATGAGCGTTGACGCCAGCACCCCCACCACCGCCTCGGAGCCCGGCGGCGAGGGCTACCGCACCTTCACCCTCGGCGAGTTCAGCTTCCGGCGTGACGAGTACTTCGCGTACATCGGCTGGCCCACCGGCAGCCACGTCATGAGCGTCGACGCCTTCCTGCGTGCCATGCAGCGCGACATCGCCTGGGACTTCTTCTACGGCATCGTCAACTTCGACGGCATCTTCGGCACCATGAACCACTACGGCACCGTCGACCTCTTTGCCGGACGCTACAGCGACTCCTACCGTAAGGCCGAGCTCGACTACAGCGAGAACATTGAGTCGGGCATCATCCGCGAGCAGTTCAAGGCGATTCTTGACGACTGGACCAACGCCACCTTCGACCCCTTCGCCTCACCCCACGAGACCGGCCCCGCGTTCGGCGTCAAGAACGGCAACAACGTTGCGGCCATCACCCGGCGCCGCGTCGCCGCGGCCCGCATGGTCAACGTTCCGGGCGACGAGGAGCTGCGCAGCGACGAGAACGGCCATCCCGTCAATCGCATGTTCCGCGACGTGCCGCAGGATGAGCCGCTGGTCGAGGCCGAGCCCGGCTTTGAGCAGGAGGTTGCGGCCTTCAACCTCTACAGCTACCTGGCCCGCTCGCAGGTCACCTGGAACCCCTCGGTGGTCAGCGTGTGCAAGGACTCGCTCTTCTGCCCCACCACCGAGGAGTACATCCTCCCTGTCATCCACGGCAACGACCGCGTCGAGTGGTTCCTCCAGCTCTCCGACCAGATCACCTGGGACGTCGAAGATCGCGACACCGGCGCCGTGCGTTCACGCGTGGTCATGAAGGCGGGCGACGTGTGCGCCATGCCCGCCGACATTCGGCACCAGGGCTACTCGCCTAAGCGCTCGATGCTGCTGGTGTGGGAGAACGGAAGCCCTGAGCTGCCCGAGCTCATCGCCAGTGGCAAGGCCCCGACTCACCCCGTCGAATTCTAAAGTCGCCCCGGATGTCGATGCCCACCCAGCTGTTCATCGATGGAGAGTTCACCGACGGTGTCGAGGGACGCACCATCGAGGTGTTCGATCCGCACGACGGAACCCTGATTGCCGAGGTAGCCGAGGCCACTGAGGCCGATGTCGACCTCGCGGTTGCCGCGGCCAAGCGCGCCTATCCCGAGTGGAAGCTCATGGCGGCGAGCGACCGCGGGCGCCTCCTGCTGAGGCTGGCCGACGCCATTGAGGCCAACGCCGAGGAGCTCGCGCTGCTCGAGACCCGCGACACTGGCCACCCGCTGCGCGACTCGCGCGGCCTCGACGTGCCCCGCACCGCAGCGCAGTTCCGCTACTTCGGCGGCATGGCTGACAAGTACCTCGGGTCGGTAGTTCCCGTCGACCGTGGATTTCTCGACTACGTGGTGCGCGAGCCGCTCGGAGTGGTCGGCTCAATCGTGCCCTGGAACTTCCCACTGATGTTCGTGAGCTGGAAGATGGCCCCAGCACTCGCCGCCGGCAACTGCGTGGTGATGAAGCCGTCGGAGCTCACCCCCCTCACCGCGCTGCGCGTGTCGGAACTGGCGGCCGAGGTTGGCTTCCCGAAGGGTGTCATCAACATGCTGCCGGGCTACGGTCAGACGGCCGGGGCACGCTTGGTGAACCACCCGGATATCGCGAAGATCTCCTTCACGGGCTCCACGCCGGTCGGTCGCATGATTGCCTCGCAGGCGGCGGCCAACGGCACGCGCACCCACCTCGAGCTCGGTGGCAAGGGCGCCAACATTGTGTTTGCCGACGCCACCATCCCCAAGGCCGTGGGGGGCACCGCGTTCGGCATCTTCCACAACCAGGGCCAGGCCTGCATCGCTGCGAGCCGCCTAATCATCCACGAGTCGGTGGTCGACGAATTCATGGATAAGTTCCTCGCGCTCGCGGCGTCAATCCGCGTCGGCGACCCCAAGGACCCTGCCACGGAAATGGGGCCGCTCACCTCACCCATGCACCGTGATCGCGTGCTGTCGTTCGTGAAGGTCGCGGTCGATGAGGGCGGAGAGGTACTGCTCGGGGGTAGGGCGCCCACCGACCCGGCATTGGCCAACGGCTGCTACGTCGAGCCCACGGTGGTGCGAGCCAAGCCAGGTACCCGGGTCACGTGCGAGGAGGTCTTCGGCCCCTTCATGAACGTGCAGACGTTCAGCACCGACGCCGAGGCTCTCGCCATCGCGAACGAGGTCGACTTTGGCCTCGGCGGTGGCCTGTGGACCAACGACCTGAGCCGTGCTCACTCGATGGCACGCGACCTCAACGCCGGCATGGTGTGGATCAACTCGTACAAGCGCGCCCACCCAGGCTCACCCTTCGGAGGCATGGGCTCGTCGGGCTACGGACGCGAGATGGGCTTCGAGGCCATGCACGAGTACACGGAGGCCAAGGCCATCTGGGTCAACGTCGACGCCGACATCCCACCGTTCTACCCCCGAGGCTGACCCCGTGGCGCAGATCACCAGCCTGAGCGAGGCAGTGGCCGAGCTTGTGCACGACGGCGACACGGTCGCCCTCGAGGGCTTCACCCACCTCATTCCGATGGCTGCCGGACACGAGATCATCCGGCAGGGCCGCCGCGATCTTCGCCTCGTGCGCATGACCCCTGACATCGTGTACGACCAAATGATCGGTGCGGGCACTGCCACCGAGCTGGTGTTCTCGTGGGGCGGAAACCCGGGGGTCGGGTCGCTGCACCGCTTTCGAGACGCGGTGGAGCATGGCTACCCGCGGCCGCTCGCGATCGAGGAGCACAGCCACGCGGGCATGACAGTGCGGTATGTAGCCGGAGCCAGCGGCCTCCCGTTCGGAGTGCTGCGGGGCTACGTCGGCACCGACCTGCCGGCCCACACCGACACGATCACCACTGTGCAGTGCCCCTTCACCGGAGAGCCGCTCACAGCAGTGTCGGCCCTCAACCCCGACGTCGGCATCATCCACGCCCAGCAGGTTGACCGCGAGGGCAACATCGGGTTCTGGGGCATCCAAGGAGTTCAGAAAGAGACCGCGCTCGCCTCCCGCAGGTCGATCGTGACGGTCGAGGAGATGGTCGACACGTTCGACAGCAGGGTCCGCGTCGTGCTGCCCGCGTGGGTGGTGTCGGCTGTCGCCGTGGTGCCGCGCGGGGCCCACCCCAGCTACGCGCACAGCTACTACCAGCGCGACAACGCCTACTACCGCGAGTGGGACGCCGTCAGCCGCGACCGAGCGGTGTTCGCCGACTGGATCCGCACCCACATCCTCGAGACCACCGATTTCTCCGAGCACCTGCGCATGGTCGACTCCGCACTGGTGGAGGCCTCATGACCACCGACAGCGCCGAGTTGACCGGGTTGACCGGGTTGACCGGGTTGACCGAGTTGACCGAGTTGACCGAGCCCCCCGCGGCCCCCACGGCCGACGAGATGATGACCGTGGTGGCATCCCGCGCGCTCAACAACCACGACGTGGTGTTCGTGGGCATCGGAATTCCGAGCATCGCAGCGAATCTCGCCCGCCGTACCCACGCCCCCGAGGTCGTGCTCATCTACGAGTCGGGCACCATCGGAACCAAGCCCAGCCGCCCACCGGCCTCGATCGGCGACGGCGAACTTGCCGACACCGCGGTATCGGTGGTCAGCGGCCCCGAGATCTTCGCCTACTGGCTGCAGGCCGGTCGCATCAACATCGGCTTCCTGGGTGCGGCGCAACTCGACCGGTTCGGCAACCTCAACACCACCGTGGTGGGCGACTACGACCACCCCACCACTCGCCTTCCAGGCGCTGGCGGAGCGCCTGAGATCGCACTGGGGGCGCAGCACACTGTGATTGTGCTGCGACAGAACCCGCGCGCCTTTGTCGATCACCTCGACTTCGTCACCAGTGTCGGGCACCACCGCGGCTTCAGTTCGCGGCGCGAGCTGGGGGCGACCGGTTCGGGACCATCACTGGTGATCACCGACATCGGGGTGCTGCGCCCCGATGTCGACACAGACGAGCTCACCCTGGTGTCGCTCCACCCAGGTCGTACGGTCGACGAGGCAATCGCGGCAACCGGCTGGCCACTCAAGATCGCGGCCGACCTCAGCGTGACCGAGGCACCCTCGTCGGTTGAGCTCTCACTTCTTCGCGAGATGAGCGCCATGGGAGAGAGTGGCCGGCCATGAGCATCGACTTCGCAGCGGTCGTGGGCGGCTTCGTGCACGACAGCGCACCCATGCGGGTGGTGTTCGGGGCGGGCAGCCTCGACACTGTTCCCGCAGAGGTTGACCGGCTCGGCGCCTCGCGGGTGCTTCTGGTGGCCGGTGGCCCCGAAGCCGCCTACGCCGACCTGCTTGCCGACGCGCTGGGGGCGCGCCTAGCAGGCCGCTTCTCCGACGTCGTGATGCATGTGCCGGTCGAGGTGGCCCGGTCGGCGGCCGACGCCGCAGCCACGGCCGGCGCCGACCTTGTGGTGTGTGTGGGAGGCGGGTCGTCGACTGGCGCGGCCAAGGCGATAGCCCTTGCGAGCGGGCTTCCCATCCTCGCGGTGCCCACCACCTATGCGGGCTCGGAGATGACCACCATCTGGGGCCTCACCGAGAACGGGGTCAAGACCACCGGCCGCGACCCTCGCGTTCAACCGCGCGTGGTGGTGTACGACCCCGAGCTCACGCTGTCGCTGCCCGTCGACCTCTCCGCTGCGAGTGGCATGAACGCCATGGCACACCTCG
>CAFBOZ010000013.1_pt1 | contig 11281 bp, 11 predicted proteins | sample 7269531 | NCBI WGS metagenome assembly CAFBOZ01 (sample SAMEA6814124, study PRJEB35770) | uncultured Actinomycetes bacterium | biome: Freshwater; feature: Freshwater reservoir; material: water | place: Czech Republic | collected 2017-07-26 | depth 30m m | reverse complement strand
TCGCCGCCGGCCACGACGTGGTGGTGCTCGACGACCTGTCGACCGGTCGTGAGTCCGTGGTGCCAGCCGGTGTGACGTTGGAGCGCGCCGATGTCAGCGACCGCGAAGCTGTCGAAGGCGCCCTGCGAGCCCATGCGATCGATGGCGTGGTTCACCTCGCTGCCAAGAAGGCGGTCGGCGAGTCGGTCGAGCGGCCGCTGCACTACTACCGCCAGAACGTCGATGGCCTGCTCGCCCTGCTCGAGGCGATGGATGCCTGCGACGTGCGCCAACTGGTGTACTCGTCGTCGGCCTCCGTCTATGGCACCCCACTTGAGAACCCTGTCGATGAGGCAGCCGCCCTGCGCCCTGAATCGCCCTACGGCCAGACCAAGGTCATCGGCGAGTGGCTGATGGCCGATGCGGCCGTCGCCCACGGTCTCTCGTTCACCTCCTTGCGCTACTTCAACGTGGTGGGTGCCGGGTCGGTAGACATCGGCGACTTCGGCGCGTTCAACCTGGTGCCGCTGGCTCTGCGTGCCATCACGTCGGGGCAGGCCCCGCGCATCTTCGGCGACGACTACCCCACTCCCGACGGCACCTGCATCCGCGATTACGTTCACGTGGTCGATCTCGCTGAGGCGCACGCGGTAGCGGTCGCTCACTGCGCGGGCACGCAGGCGGCCTCCGTGTTCAACGTCGGGCGTGGCGTGGGCTCGTCGGTGCGCGACGTGCTGTCTGTCGTGGCGGAGGTCACCGGATCGGCCGTCGAGCCGGTGGTGGTCGCCCGCCGGAAGGGTGATCCTGCGGAGGTCGTGGCCCGGGTCGATCACATCGAGAACGTGCTCGGCTTTACCGCCGGCCGCGACCTGGTCGAGATGGTCGAGTCGGCGTGGGCGGCCTGGCCTGAGCGCTGAGGTGGTCGGCTAGCCCATCGACGGCAGGGCTGAAGCCAGCACCGCCTCGGCAACAATCGCCCTGAATACGGGGATGTAGCGCTCGGCGTTCTGCTCGTACAGGGCGTAGGCCTTCCAGATGCTGACGAGACGGGCGTACAACTCGTCGCGGTCGCCGTCGGTTGCCTTGACGAACTGTGCCCGAAAGTGCTGGCCGTCGACCTCGACGAATCCCTCGGGGTTGGCGCGCGCATTGAACACCCAGCCCGACACCTTGGCCTGGCCCGCGTTCGAGCCGATGAACACCCACGACGAGCTCGCGCGGAGCCGGGTTCTCGCGGGCGCGGACGTTGGCATCGTCTAGGGGGGATCGCAGGCACCCGCGATCCACGCCGACGCGCCCTTCATCGGGTGGAAGGCGTCTGGGCACGGCATCGCCTGAGCACGGGGTGTGGGATCTGGAGTTCATGACGCGCGCACAGGCTGTCTACGAGGTCTGACTAGCGCTGGGTGCGGTTTGCGCGATAGGTGCGTGCTTGGGTGCCCCCGACGCAATGCGGGGAGGCGGATAGACTGCTGTCACCCAGCCAAGTCCGCTCTTCCCCGTTGACCCATCGGAGTGCCCGTGGCCCGCGTCGTCGTCGACGTCACCCTCAAGCCCGAGATTCTCGACCCCCAGGGGCAGGCCGTTCAAGGCGCCCTGGGCCGACTCGGGCTCGCTGGGGTGACATCGGTGCGCCAGGGCAAGCAGTTCGTGATCGATCTCGACGGGGCGCTCGACGACACCCGAAGGGCCCAACTCGAGGAACTTGCGGCCACGCTGCTGAGCAACCCGGTCATCGAGGACTACTCGCTCAGCGTCGAGGACGCTGGCTGATGGCACCTCGCATTGGCGTGGTGACTTTTCCCGGATCCCTCGACGATCGCGATGCGGCCCGAGCAGTGCGACTCGCCGGTGGCGAGTCGGTGTCGCTGTGGCATGGCGACGCCACCCTGCACGGGGTCGATGCCGTGGTGCTTCCAGGCGGTTTCTCGTACGGCGACTATCTGCGCTGTGGGGCGATCGCGCGGTTCTCGCCGGTCATGGGCCCGCTCGTCGACGCAGCGCGAGGGGGCATGCCCGTGCTCGGAATCTGCAATGGGTTTCAAATCCTGTGTGAGTCCCACCTGCTTCCGGGGGCGCTGACCCGCAACGACTCGCTGCACTTCATCTGTCGCGACCAGCGCCTGCGCATCGAAAGCACCAGCACCGCATGGACAAGCGAGTTCACCGAGGGCCAGGAAATCGTCGTGCCGCTCAAGAACGGTGAGGGTAGCTACGTGGCCGACGAGCGCACGCTTGATGCACTCGAGGCCGAGGGCCGGGTCGTGGCCCGGTACCTCGAGGTCAACCCCAACGGAAGTCGGCGCGACATCGCTGGAATCAGTAACGAGGCTGGCAACGTCGTGGGGCTGATGCCGCACCCGGAGCACGCGGTCGAGGCGCTCACGGGCCCCACCACCGACGGCCTTGCCTTCTTCGCCTCGGTGCTTGGCTCGCTCGTGGCATCGGGGGCCACCCGATGAACGTCGACACCGTCGCCAATGCCGAGGCTAACCCCGAGACGTCTCAGCCCTTCGCTGCGCTCGGGCTCAAGCCCGACGAGTACGAGCGCATCCGCGAGATCCTCGGTCGACGGCCCACTAGCGCCGAGCTCGCCATGTACTCGGTGATGTGGAGCGAGCACTGCTCGTACAAGTCGAGCAAGGTGCACCTCAAGGCGTTCGGCGAGAAGAAGCCCGAGACCGACGTGCTGCTCGTAGGCATCGGTGAGAACGCCGGCGTCGTCGACATCGGCGACGGCTGGGCGGTCACGTTTAAGCTTGAGTCGCACAATCACCCCTCGTACGTCGAGCCCTATCAGGGTGCGGCTACCGGCATCGGCGGCATCGTGCGCGACATCATGTCGATGGGGGCTCGCCCCCTCGCCGTGATGGACCCCCTGCGGTTCGGCGCTCCCGACCACCCCGACACGCGCCGCGTGCTCACCGGCGTGGTGGCCGGAATTGGTGGGTATGGCAACTGCCTCGGCCTGCCCAATATCGGCGGCGAAATCGTGTTCGACCCGTCGTACCAAGGCAACCCGCTGGTTAACGCGCTCTGCGTCGGCGCGATGCGGCACGAAGACATTCACCTCGCGAGCGCCTCAGGCATCGGCAACCTCGTGGTGCTGTACGGCGCCCGCACCGGGGGCGACGGCATTGGTGGCGTGTCGGTTCTCGCGTCTGAGACCTTCGAGGAGGGCGGCCCGGCGAAGCGGCCCGCCGTGCAGGTGGGCGACCCGTTCAAGGAGAAGTTGCTGATCGAGTGCACGCTCGAGGTGCTGCACGCCGGGCTCGTCGAAGGAATCCAAGACCTCGGTGGGGCGGGCATTTCGTGTGCAACCTCCGAGCTCGCCAGCAACGGTGAGGGTGGCATGCGTGTGACCCTCGACCACGTGCCGCTGCGCGACTCGTCACTCACTCCCGAAGAAATCCTCATGAGCGAGTCTCAGGAACGCATGTGCGCTGTGGTGTCGCCCCAGAACGTCGACGCCTTCCTCGCTATCTGCGACAGGTGGGACGTCACCGCCACCGTCATCGGCGAGGTCACCGACGGAGGCAGGCTGGTCATCACGTGGCACGGCGAAGTCATCGTCGATGTGCCGCCGCGCACGGTGGCACACGACGGCCCGGTGTACAAGCGTCCGTTGCGGCGTCCCGACTGGATTGACACGCTGGCCGCCGACGACCCCGCAAGGCTCGCGCGTCCTGAATCGGCCGCCGAGGTGCGTTCGACGTGGGTGCGTATGACTGGCGCTCCCAACCTCGCCTCGAAGTCGTGGGTCACCTCCCAGTTCGACCGCTACGTGCTGGGCAACACGGTGCTCGCGCAGCCCGAGGACTCCGGCATGATTCGCATCGACGAAGAATCGGGGCTCGGAGTCGCGCTGTCCACCGACTGCAATAGTCGGGTCGCCAAGCTCGATCCCTATGTCGGGGCGCAGCACTCGCTGGCCGAGGCGTATCGCAACGTGGCCACCACCGGGGCCACCCCGCTGGCCGTGACCAACTGCCTCAACTTCGGGTCGCCTGAGGACCCCGAAGTGATGTGGCAGTTCTCGCAGGCGGTCGAGGGGCTGGCCGATGCCTGCCTGCAACTGGGCATCCCGGTCACCGGTGGCAACGTGTCGTTTTACAACCAGACAGGAACCGTGGCGATTCACCCGACTCCGGTGGTGGGCGTCCTCGGCGTGATCGCCGACGTCGCGAAGCGCACCCCTCTGTCGTGGACCGCGGGCTGCACTCTGCTGCTGCTGGGTGAGACGCGCGACGAGTTCGGCGGCTCCGAGTGGGCACACGAGGTGCACGGCCACCTCGGAGGACTACCACCGGTGGTCGACCTTGAGGCCGAGCGGCGGCTCGCGCGCCTGCTGGTGTGGTCGGCGGGTGACGGCCTCCTCGATGCGGCACACGACGTGTCCGGCGGAGGACTCGCGCAGACGCTCACCGAGATGGCCCTCCGCTCCGAAAGGGGGGCGACGATCACGCTGCCCGAGGGCGACGATGCCTTCGTGCTGCTGTGGTCGGAGAGCACGGCGCGGGTTGTCGTTGCTGTTGCGCCCGAGCGCGAGGTCGAGTTTCTCGCGGCCTGCGTCGAGCACGACCAGCCTGTGCGGGCATTGGGACGAGTGTCGGCCTCGGGTTCTGAGCCTGCGATCACGGTCGAAGGGGTCTACGGTGACGTCATCGTTATCCCTCTCGAGGAACTGCGGGCCGCCTCTGAGGCGACCCTGCCGCGTCTCGTCAGCTGAACTGGAGTCGCCATGACCGCCGTTGACGCTCCGCCGAGCAGCGTGGTCGCACTCGACCGAGGCGATGCCTGGTGCGTGGTGGGTGCGGGCCCCCATGGGCTCAGCGCGCTCAAGGCGCTGCTGCAGAGCGGCATCGACGCCGACGGCTTCGAGCGCGAGCCGGAGGTGGGCGGCAACTGGAACTTCGGTGCTGACAACAGCCGCGTTTACCGCTCCACCCATCTCATCTCGAGCAAGCCCTTTACCCAGTTTCCTGACTTCCCGATGCCCGACCGTTTTCCCGACTACCCGAGCCACTTCCAGATCAAGGAGTACTTCACCTCGTACGCCCGGCACTTCGGGTTGCTCGACCGCATCGCCTTCAGTACCGACGTGCTGCGATGTGAGCCGGTTGATGCCGGAGATGCCAGCTCGTGCTGGGACGTCACCGTGCTCGACCGGGCCCGCGGCATCGAGAGCACGCGCAGGTACGCCGGTGTCGTTGTTGCCAACGGCCACAACTGGTTCGCCAAGATGCCGCAGTACCCGGGCCAGGCGACGTTTGCTGGCGACATCATCCACTCGGCCGACTACAAGGGATCCGACGTGGTGCGCGGTCGGCGAGTGGTGGTGGTGGGCGCGGGCAACACCGGCTGCGACGTGGCCGTTGAGAGCGCCCAGAACGCCGAGCACACGTGGCACTCGACCCGACGCGGCTACTACTACAACCCCAAATACGCGCTCGGCCGCCCGAGTGACCAAACGGCTGACCTCCTGCTCGCGCTTCGGCTTCCGCTGTGGCTCCGACGCCAAATGTTTAAGGCGACCCTGAGACTCACCGTGGGCGACTTCGAGAAGTTCGGCCTGAAGAAGCCCGACCACAAATTCTTCGAGACACACCCCATCGTGAATCAGCAACTGCCCTACTACGTGGGGCATGGCGACATCACTCCTGTCGACGACATTGAGCGTTTCGATGCCGACGCCATCGAGTTCGCCAACGGCCCGCGAGTCGAGGCTGACCTCGTGGTGTTCTGCACCGGCTACCTGGTGAGGTTTCCCTTCCTCGACGACCGTTGGCTCAACTGGAGCGACGACCATCCCCGCCTGTTCCTGCAGATGTTCACCCCAGCTTTCGACACCCTGGTGGTGGCGGGCCTGATTCAGCCCGACAGCGGCCAATGGACCCTTGCCCACTGGCAGGGCCAGACCATCGCCCGCTATATCGAGGCCCGACGCGATCGCCCCGCTGTCGCAGCGCGCCTGCGCCAGCGCGTGGTTCACGAGGTCGACCGGCGCTTCACCGCTGGAACCCAGTACAAGGAGTCGACGCGCCACTACTTCGAGGTGGCGCATCAGGAGTACCTCGCTGCCCTCGAGCGCACCATCCACGACTTGGAGGCGGCGCGATGAGTGCCGCGAGTGATTCCCTTCCCGGGCGGCGTCGCACCCGGGCGATGCGGCTGTGGGACTGGTCGGTGCCGCCAACGGGGGTCGCTCATCGCGAGATTCTCACGGTCGAGCCTGTTTCCGCGTCAGGCCGTCCGCCGCTGCTGTTTGTGCACGGTGTCGCGCACGGGGCCTGGTGCTTTGCCGAGCATTGGCTGTCGGCGGCCGCTGAGAGAGGCTTCTCTGCCAGTGCGGTGTCGCTGCGCGGCCACGGTGGTAGTGGTGGCGCAGCCCAACTCGGCCGGGCCACGTCGCGCGCTTACGTGCACGACATCATGCAGGCCATCACTGAACTTCCCGAGCCTCCTGTGCTGGTGGGCCACTCGATGGGGGCCGTGCTGTCGCAGTTGGTCGCCGAGCGTTACCCCGTGCGGGGGCTCGTGCTGCTCACCCCGGCGCCGGCCCACGGCGCCTGGGGCACCCTGGCGCACACGCTGCGCAGGCGCCCCGCCGACGCGCTGGCGGTCCTCGCCGGGCGCACCATGCCGATGCGTCCCGAACTGCTCTTCACCGGTCTCGAGGCGGGTGAGGCGAAGCGGCTGGCGAGCCGCACGGGCCGCGAGTCGCCGGTGGCTCAGTACGAGTTGCTGAGGCGCCGACGCATCGGGCCGGTGCGGTGTCCCGTTCTGGTGGTGGGCACTCCGGACGATCGACTCGTGCGTATCGACGACGTCGAGAGAACGGCCGCGATGTACGGCGTCGAGGCGCAGTGGCTGAGCGGGATGGGCCACGACGTGATGCTCGACGCAGGGTGGGAGCGTGCACTCGACCTCGTACTCGACTGGGTCGACGTTGAGGTGCCCCCAGGCACGCCGGCGCTGGGTCCGATTCGCCAGTCCCGATGAGCCCGCCGGCGCGGGAGGCATGGCCGGTCGAAGAACTCGCCCGCGTGCTGGCCGCCTACGCCGACGGCTCAACCCCCGACCGCGACGATGAAAGAGCGGCGGTGAAGGGAACCCTCGCTGAGTTGGCAAGGCACGTGCCAGGGCGCAGCGTTGAGGTGCGCGTTCCGCCGTACTCGGCCGTTCAGGTGGTGGGTGGCTCGATTCACCGCCGTGGTACGCCATCGGCCGTTGTCGAAATGAATGCCCGTACGTGGCTTGAGCTTGCCACCGGTGAGGTGTCGTTCGCCGCTGCCGTTGCCGCCGGGAGGGTGCTGGCCAGCGGCGAGCGCAGCGACCTCTCCCAGTACCTACCGATTCAGCGGTAGGGCGAGCCGAGCACGGCACGATTCGGTGACGATTGGCCGTAAACCGGCGAACCGTCCGAGACAGGGCTCGTGCTGTTCATTGCGCCCGTGTACTTCGCCCAGCGGCTCAGCGAGGTTCACAGCGAGGTTCACAGCGACGGCTCAGCGGCGGCCCGCTCTAGCCCCCGGTGGTGTCTTGTTCTGACACAAGTAGACCCCTGATGTCCTGTTCTGACACAAGAAGCGGTTGTCGACGGCTCAGCGGCGGTCAGAGCAGCGGTCAGAGCGGCGGCCCGCTCTAGCCCCCGGTGATGTCTTGTTCTGACACAAGTAGACCCCTGATGTCCTGTTCTGACACAAGAAGCGACCGCGAGGATGCTTCGTGGCAACACGAAGTGGGTGCTAGCGCTCGACCGGGCGTGAGCGGCGCAGCCACCACAGGCCGAGGATCGGAAGTGCGAGGGGAAGCAACAGGTACTCGAGTCCGAACCACGACCACACCGACGCCTTCCGGAAGGCATCTGGGTCGATGAGGCTGAGGGTGCCCACCACCAGCACCCCGATGAGCTCGAAGGTGATGCAGGCCGTTGCGATGCGGCGTGACCCGGAGTCACCGCGGGCGAGGGTGATGGTGGCCACGATGTACACCGCGGCCGCCACCGCCGACAACGTGTAGGCGAAGGGCGCTAGGTCGAACTTCGTCGCGATAGCGAACACCGAGCGGGCCGTGGCACCGATGGCCATGATCGCGTAGAGCGCCACGAGAATTCGGCCGAAGCCCGAGTTGGTCGTGGGCTGCGGGTCGACGCTGCCCAGTGGGTTAGACACCGGCCCACACCTGCTGCACTCGCACGATCATGATGGGCACCATCAGGCACGCCACGGCGATGACGATCATCGCCGATCGACTCTTCTCGCCAGACGCCCAGGCCCGGCCGAGGGGTGGAATGATCACGAGGCCGAGCAGGTAGGCCACCACCTCCCAGCGGGGAAATGGCAGGGGGCTCTGAATCATCTGCACAACGCCGCCCACGAGGAATACGAGCAGCATCACCTCAAGCACGGCTACACCAATCTCGAGAGGGTGATCGAGCTGGCGGCTCATGGCGGCGTAGATGAGCGCCCACACCACCATTCCGAGAGCCACCACGATGACCGCGGTGGCGAATACGCCGGTCAACGGATGGTGATCCCGCCCTGGTAGTACACGCCATCCTCCTGCTTGGTCAGCGTGATGTGGTGCGCACGCGAACTCAAGGCGACGCGTAGTCGCACTGTGACGCCCCCCGCGGTGCGCGCGAACGTGACCTGAGGATGGTCGGCCACGGCCGCAAGGCCCCCTGCGAGGTAGTGATTCATGGAAGCTCCTGTGACAGGTCGAAGGGTCTCCGACAGTAGCACCGGAAGTCGGAGCCCCCAGAGTTCTCATCGGTGCCCACCGAGCGCAGAACAGTGAGCACCATCGCCTCGCTCAAACACTATGCCGCCGGCGGTGCTGGACCTTGGTGTCGGTCACAGCTGCGAGGGCCGCACCCGTAGACTGGGCGCGTGCCCCGTGGAGATGGACTCCTCTCCCACGACCTCCTGCCCGGAGAAAAGGGCCCCCGAGACGCCTGCGGAGTGTTTGGGGTGTGGGCTCCGGGCGACGAGGTTGCCAAGCTCACCTACTACGGTCTCTACGCATTGCAGCACCGCGGCCAGGAATCCGCCGGTATCGCTGTCAGCGACGGCCATCACATCGTGGTCTTCAAGGACATGGGCCTCGTGTCGCAGGTGTTCAACGAGGCTGCTCTTGAGACGCTCAAGGGTCACCTCGCCATCGGTCATGCGCGCTACTCGACCACTGGCTCCAGCGTGTGGGAAAACGCCCAGCCCACCTTCCGTGCCACCGCCACAGGCCACCTCGCTCTGGCTCACAATGGAAACCTGACCAACACGCACGACCTCGCCCGCAGGGTTGCCGAGCAGGAATCCGAACGTGGCGAGTTGCCACTCGGACAGCGCATCGCTGGCGTCACGAGCGACACCGACCTGCTCACCGCGCTCATCGCGGCCCACCCAGACCTATCGGTGGAGGCGGCTGCTCTCAAGGAGCTGCCCCTGGTCCGTGGCGCTTTCAGTCTCGTGTTCATGGACGACACCACTCTTTACGCGGCCCGCGACCCCCAGGGCATCCGTCCCCTGGTGCTCGGTCGGCTCGAGCGCGGCTGGGTGGTGGCCAGCGAGACCGCAGCGCTCGACATCGTGGGTGCCTCGTTCGTGCGCGAAATCGAGCCGGGCGAGCTGGTCGCGATCGACGAGCACGGGCTTCGCACCCAGCGCTTCGCAGACGCCGACCCCAAGGGCTGCCTGTTCGAGTTCGTGTACCTCGCGCGGCCCGACACCTCGATCAGTGGCCAGTCGGTGCACTCGGTACGGGTCGAGGTGGGGCGCAGGCTTGCGATTGAGGCGCCGGTCGAGGCCGACCTCGTCATTCCGGTGCCCGAGAGCGGAACCCCCGCTGCTGTGGGCTACGCGCAGGCCAGCGGCATTCCATTCGCCATGGGCCTGGTGAAGAACGCCTACGTGGGTCGCACCTTCATCCAGCCATCGCAGACCATCCGCCAGTTGGGTATCAGGCTCAAACTCAACCCGCTGCGCGAGATCATCGAGGGTCAGCGCCTGGTGGTTGTCGACGACTCGATCGTGCGGGGTAACACCCAGCGCGCCATCATTCGGATGCTGCGCGAGGCTGGAGCCCGCGAGGTGCACGTGCGCATCAGCAGTCCGCCGGTGAAGTGGCCGTGCTTCTACGGAATCGACTTCGCCACGCGCGCCGAGCTGGTGGCCAACGGCCTCACCGTCGATGAGATTCGCACCTCGATCGGTGCCGATTCGCTCTCGTACATCAGCCTCGAGCAACTCGTCGAGGCGACCCGCGTTGCCAACGACCGGCTGTGCCGGGCCTGCTTCGACGGCGTATACCCGATTGACCTCCCCGACTCGCAGCTTCTGGGCAAGCACACCCTCGAGATTCTCGAGCGCGGGTCGGTGTCCGATGCCGATGGCCTGGGCACCCTGCTCGCAGGGGGCGGAGCGTCCGACGCCCTGTTACACCCATGAGTGGTTCGTACCGCCAAGCCGGTGTCGATGTCGAGGCTGGTGAGGTCGCTGTTGAGCTGATGAAGGAGTCCATCGCCCGGGCTCAGCGGCCTGAGGTGGTGGGCGGGGTCGGTGGCTTCGCGGGGCTGTTCGACGCCTCGGCTCTGAAGTCGTACCGGAAGCCCCTGCTGGCGACCTCCACCGACGGTGTCGGAACCAAGGTGGCTGTCGCCCAACGCATGGACGTGCACCACACGATCGGCATTGACCTCGTGGCAATGGTGGTCGACGATCTGGTTGTGTGCGGAGCCGAGCCGCTCTTCATGACCGACTACATCGCCACGGGCATGGTGGTTCCGACCCGTATCGCGGCCATCGTGTCGGGCATTGCCGAAGGCTGTAGGCAGGCGGGGTGCGCGCTTGTTGGGGGCGAGACCGCCGAGCACCCCGGGCTGTTGGCCCCTGACGAATACGATGTGGCTGGCGCGGGCACGGGGGTGGTGGAGGCCGACGACCTTCTCGGAGCCCATCGCGTGCGCGCGGGTGACATCGCGGTGGCGATGCGGTCAAGTGGTCTGCATTCGAATGGATACTCGCTCGCGCGGCAGGTGCTGTTCGCTCAGGCAGGTCTGGCGCTCGATGCCCAGGTGGGAGAACTTGGCCGAACCCTCGGCGAAGAACTACTCGAGCCGACCCGAATCTACGCTCTCGACGTTCTCGACCTCGCGCGCGCCGACGAGGTCGACGTGCACGCATTCAGCCACATCACCGGTGGCGGCCTAGCGGCCAACCTGGCCCGGATCCTCCCCGCCAATTTGGCCGTCGAGGTCGATCGCTCCACCTGGCTGCCCCAGCCGGTGTTCGGGCTCATCGGC
>CAFBOZ010000011.1_pt1 | contig 11511 bp, 10 predicted proteins | sample 7269531 | NCBI WGS metagenome assembly CAFBOZ01 (sample SAMEA6814124, study PRJEB35770) | uncultured Actinomycetes bacterium | biome: Freshwater; feature: Freshwater reservoir; material: water | place: Czech Republic | collected 2017-07-26 | depth 30m m | reverse complement strand
GGCGTGTGAGGCCACGTGCACGATCTAGGTGGCGCCGACTGGCGACAGTTCGCGTTGTTCTGCGCTGACGCCGGAGTAGATCAGCTGTGACCGCAACCCGGATGGTGAACGCAGCCTCGACCGCCACTCACGGCGTCGAGCTCCTGGTCGCTCAACTCGTCACTGGCGGGCGTTGAAGGCGTGACATCGGGTTCGCTCATGGCGCCACGATAGCGGCCAGTGACAAGGAATGGGAGCCTGTGGAGGTCGGCACCGTCCGGTCCGACGACCGAGGGGATCGTGGCCGACAACGTGAAGAAGGACGGGAAGAGGTGTCATGACGCGGTTGCCCAGATCACGTCCCTGGGGATCGCGTCACTCGGCCTGATCAGGACCTCACGCAGGAACGTCGTCACATTTTCTGATTGTCTGATTTTCTGAATTTCAGATAATCAGTCCAAGGTGAGCGGCATCTACACCGGCACGACCATGCCGGTACTTGTGCTCAGAGACGGTTCTACGGACCGCTCCACGTTGAACCTGAATGATCGTGCCGGTTCAGCCGAGCGACCCCATCAAGAGCGTGAGCCGTCCAGAGCTGCAGATCGCTGTGCGAGTGTCAGCGGCCGTGTGCCGGCGAATGCCCCAGGGCGCGATGCAGCAAGTTGACTACGTACCTGCTTGATGGTGAGCACTGTGGACAAGCCCAGCACGGTGTTGCTGACGACGTGGCTACCGCGGCATCGAGGGCGTCGACCCGGAGTCCGACACCGAGACGTTCGTCTCACTCGCCGCCTACATCGACAACTGGCGGTGGGCCGGCGTGCCGTTCTACCTGCGCAGCGGCAAGCACATGCCCGAGGGCCGGCGCATCGTGTCGATCGCGTTCAAGGAGCCGCCCCAGAGCATGTTTCCGACGAACTCCGGGATCGGCACGCAGGGGCCCGATCACCTCACCTTCGACCTGGCGGACTCGGCGAAGATGTCGCTGTCGTTCTACGGCAAGCGCCCCGGGCCTGGCATGCAGCTGGACAAGCTGAGCATGCAGTTCGCGATGCACGACACCGGGCTCGACGGCGAGGTGCTCGAGGCGTACGAGCGGCTGTGGGGCATCTCGCAGCCCTTGCTCGACAACCCGCCGCCGGTGCGGCCGTACGACCCGGGCACGTGGGGCCCGAACGCCATTCACCAGCTGATCGCCCCGCACGCCTGGCGCCTGCCGTTCGAGCGTCAGTGGCGCGACCCGAACCTGGAAGGTGCGTAGGCGCATGGCAGCGCGCGTCAGGCCGCAGAGGCTCTCGGGTCGATGGGCGTCAGCCGCCCGCACGCCGTCTCGATGTCGCGGGCCGCGGCGAGCGCGGTGTGGTCCTGGAACGTCGAAGCGATCACCTGCACGCCCTGCGGGCGGTCGCCCACGATGCCTGTCGGCACGGCAACGGACGGCAGCCCCAGCATGTTCACCGTCACGGTGAGGCGGTGCTCACGCACCAGGGTGCGGGCAGCGTCGTGCCCGGACAGGTCGAAGCCCACCCTCGGCGTCTGTCCCGTCGACACCGGGCCCACGACGACCGGGTATCGCGCGTGGAACTCACGCCACTGCGCGGCGATCATGAGCCGCTCGCCCCATCCCGCGCTGTAGGCCGCGGTTGTGTCGAGAAGGGGAACGTCCCGGTTCACGGTGGTGTACCAGGCCTCGCTGCCTGCCGAGAGCGGGCCGGGGAGCACGCCGGGCTGGAAGAACCCGATCATCTCCACCAGGGCGAGCTCCTCCCACAGCTCGGTGCTGCGCACGATTCCCGGCGGGTCGACCTCCTCGACCTCCCAGCCGGCCGCCGCGAGTGCGTCTGCGGCGCGCCGCACGGCGCCGGCCACGACCGGGTCGACGCCTAGGCCCGCCGGGTCGACGCAGATCGCTGCGCGGCGCGGGCCGCCGTACTCGCGCGGGTGCGGCACGGTGATACTCAGGGGGTCGCGGTCGTCCGCGCCGTGCATCACGGCGAACAGCAGGTCGAGGTCATTGACGCTGCGGGCGAGCGGACCGTTCGTGGCGAACATCTGCAGCGTCATCGAGATCGGTTCGGCCCGCCGGCTGGGGGCGGTCACCCGGCCGGTGGTCGGTCGCAGCGCGGTGATCCCCGCGGCGTTGGCCGGCAGGCGCAGCGAGCCGCCGTAGTCGTTGCCGAGCCCCACCACGGCCATGCCGGTGGCGACGATCACCGCGTCGCCACCGCTCGACCCCTCCGGCACGCGCTCAGGGTCCCAGGGGTTGGTCGTGCGGCCGTACAGGTCGTTGTCGGTGTCCCAGCGCAGGCCGAAGTCGGGCATGTTGCCCCGCGCGACGGGAATGGCACCGGCATCGATGAGCCGCTGCAGGAAGGTCGCGTTCTCGGCGGGGAGGAAGCCCGCGGCGAACGGCATGCCTGATGTCGTGGCCGAACCGACGCAGTCGATGTTCTCCTTGACCGAGATGGGCACGCCGGCGAGCGGGCCGACCTGCTCGCCGCGGGCGATCTGGGCATCGATGCCGGCGGCCGCCTCGAGAGCCTGCTCGGCCAGCACCACGGTGACGGCGTTGACGGCCGGGTTCACTTCGGCGATGCGCTTGAGGTGCGCCTGCACGACCTCGGCAGCCGACAGGCGCCCTGACCTGACGGCATCGGCGATCTCGGCGGCGCTGAGCGTGACGGGTGCGAGGGTCATAGGGCGGCTCCGATGCAGGTGTTGGTGTGCGTGAACTAGCGCGCGGGCGGCAGGACGGACAGGCTGAGCATGGCGCCATCGGCGCCACCGAGCGCGAGTGACTGGCGGTTGTGGCGGGTGCGCGACGCCAGCCATCGATGCTCCCCCGTGCCAGGCGCTGGCACGAACTCCGGGAAGTCGCTGCTGGCCACGGTGAGGCGCAGTGAGTGACCGGCCGGGACGCGGTACCCCAGATGGCCGAGGTCGATGACGGCGCGATGGGCCCCGTCGGCCGTCAGCACGGTCTGCTCACCCCGGGCGACGAGGTGGGCGGCCCCGGAGGAGTCGACGTCGAGGAGGCGGACGAAGACGTCCATCTCCGGGCCGTCCGACATCACCTCGGCCGCGAGGCGCACCGGGCCCACGAGGTCGAGCGGCTCGTCGAGCAGCCCGCCGCTGAAGCACAGAACATCGGCGCTGTCGGCCAGGGCACGCTCGTCGGGGTACTCGGCGAGGAAGGCGAATGGGTTCTCCACCGGGGAGGGCACGCAGGCGGCGGGGTCGTGCACCCATGTCGCGCTCTCGGGCTCGCCCCGCTCCTCGGCCAGCGACCCGCCCGGCGCGGATGCGGCCGATGCCGCTGCCCCGGCGAGGTACAGCGCCACCTCGACGGTCCCGGTCGGGGGCCAGTTGTCGTCCGCGCGCACTGTGGGGTCTCCGGAGTTGGCCAAGTGCCAGCGCACCCTCGGGATCGAAGTGTCGGCGCCGCGCAGGAAGACGTCGAAGAACTCGACGGCCGGGTCGAGGTAGCGGGCGAGCGCCTCGGGCGAGGCGGAGGCGTGCTTCGGGTCATCGAGCTCGAAGTGGCTGTGGTTCTCGTGGTCGATGGCCTCGATCAGCAGGTACTCGCAGCGCGCCCAGTCAGGCCGCCGCTGCAGTTCCTCGTGGTCCGACCACTGCCAGGGCGCGCAGTTGTCCCACATTCCGATCGTCATGAGCACCGGCACGGCGGGCGCGTCGAAGGGGCTGCCCTCGGGGAAGCGGTCCAGCAGCGTGGGATCCGGGAACCACGCGTCGTACGACGGGGATCGGCTGCCCATGTGGTCGAAGAACTCCTCCACAGCATCGGCGAGGGGACGCCGCGACCAGTCGAGGTCCCACTCGAGGGTGTCGCGCTCATGGAAGATCGTCAGCGGGTAGAAGCGGTGCACCGACATCTCGACGTCGTGCTGCCGCTGGCCGGGGATGGGCACGGGCAACTCGCCCAGACGAGTTCCCGTCACCCGCGGCACCATCGCCCGGAGGGCTGGGTGGGCCGTCGATGCCGCAGCCCACTGGGTGTAGCCGTAGTAGGAGTCGCCCCACATGCCCACCACACCGTCGGACCATGGCTGGTCGACGATCCAGTCGATCGTGTCGTGACCGTCGTGAGCCTCGTTCACGAAGAGCAGCGTCTCGCCCTCCGAGCGGAACTTGCCGCGCACATCCTGCACCACCACGCGATAGCCGCGGGCGGTGAAGTACCGCGCGACGATCGGCATGAAGGCGTAGTCGTCGCCCTTGTCGTAGGGCAGGCGGGTCAGCACGGTGGCACCCGGAGCCTGCTGCCCCTCGGGCAGGTAGACGTCGGTGGCAAGGTTCACTCCGTCACGCATGGGCACCATGTGCTGCGTGGCGTCGGGCGGGACGGGGCTAGGCCCCTTCCGCTGGACGTGCAGGACCATCAGCGCACCTCGTAGAAACGGATGCACACGCGCGTGTCGTCTCCGCTCGCCAGTCCCACGAACACGGTGGAGCACATCCACCGGTGCGCGGGCGCGTCGGTGCGGAACACCGGTGACGTGCGGTAGTAGACCTCCGAGTCGTCCACGGTCTCACCCGCCCGCAGCCGGGCCTCCACCTCGGCCGACGCCCGCCAGAAGCCCCGATTCACGATGTCGATGACACTGCCGTCATCGGCCTGCAGCAGGTAGCGGGCGTCGAGCTCGGTCGCGTCCGGTCGCGTGGTCGACCAGTCGCCACCTCCCGGCAGCACGATCCCGTTGAGCCTCGGGCCCACCACCTCGCCACCGGTGATGGGCGTGAACATAACCAGTTCGTCGGGGCCGTGGCCGATGTGCAACGACGGCGCGATATCCACCTTGGCCTCGAAGGCGAACTCCAGCCGCGGATCGCTGTTTTCTTCAATCACCGTCATGCTCCTTGTCCTTAGAATGGGCAGGGTTGGGATGAGTCATCCGACTGCACGGGGCGCTGAGTGCAGCACGGAGGAGAGGAAGCAGGACATGAGTCGCCCGAGCATCGCCGCCGAGCGCACCGAGCAGATCATGGGCGCCACCCGCGCGTGCCTGCTCCAGTACGGCCTGGCGGGCACCACCCTCGAGCGGGTGGCGCTGGAGTCCGGGCTCAGCCGCAGCCACGTCCGCTACTTCGTGGGCAATCGCGAGGACCTGCTGCGCTTGTTCGCCGACTGGCTGTTCGTGGGGTTCGAGTCCGGGATGGACGACCTGATGTCTGCCACCGAGCCGCCGCAGCGGCTGTCGGCGGTGATCGACTACCTGTTCGGCACCGGCTTCCTGCCCATCTCCGACGACGATGCCGCGGTGCGCGAGCTGATCACGGCCGGGCTCAACGATGAGAAGCTGCGCGACATGCTGCAGTCCCGGTACAACCAGGCTCTTGGCCTCATCGCGGGGGCGGTGCGCGACTCGATTCCCGGTGTGACGGCCAAGCAGGCACGCACGCTGGCCTACGGCATCTGGAGCCTGGCCCTTGGCAACTCGACGCTCGCCGAGATCGGCCTGCCCGAGGCGTCCGGCCCCACGCCCCGCTGGGCCGTCGAGGCCCTGGTGGCCGCGATGACTCCGCGTGCCTGATGCTCGCGCCCTAGCCAGCATCGGCCAAGCCCTTCCGTCGCGGCACCCATCCCGGGCGCGGCACAGAATCAATGAGGTCGCGCGTGTACGGCTCCCGCGGTGAGTCCAGCACATGCAGGGCCGGCCCCTGCTCCACACCCCTGCCGTGTCGCATGACCACCACGTCGTCGCACACCTGACGCACCACCGACAGGTCGTGGGTGATGAACAGGTACGCGACGCCGGTCACCGCCCTCGCCTCGACGAGCACGTTGAGGATCTGAGCCTGGATCGACATGTCGAGCGCGGCCACCGACTCGTCCAGGACCAGCAGGCGGGGGTCGGCCGCGAGTGCGCGCGCGATCGCCACCCGCTGGCGCTGGCCTCCGGACAGCACCGCCGGGCGGGAGGCGGCATGACGGGAGTCCAGGCCCACGAGGTCGAGCAGCTCACCCACGCGGGCCACGCGCCCCTGCTGGTTGAGGTGGGTGTGCAAGGTGAGCACCTCGTCGAGGCAGCCCGACACACTCTGCCGCCGGTCGAGCGACTGGTACGGATCCTGGAACACCATCTGCACGATCGACGCCCTCAGACGTCGATCCTCCCGGCTGCCGCGCACCACCGAGCGGCCGTCGAGCGCGATCACTCCCGAGGTGGCCGTCTCGAGGCCGACGATGATGCGCGCGGTGGTGGTCTTGCCCGAGCCCGACTCCCCCACCAGGGCCACCGATCCGTGCGCGGGGACCGAGAAGGACACATCGTCCACCGCGGTGAACGACTCCTGCCGGCGGCCGCGGCCGCTCACGAACTCCTTGCTCAGCCCGCGCACCTCGAGGATCGGCGTCACGTTGCCACCTCCCGCGGGAAGTGGCACCGGCACCGGCCGGCGGGGGTGTGCGACCAGGGCGCCGGGACGGTGAGGCAGACTTCCTGCGCGCTCGCGCAGCGGTCCGAGAAGACGCAGGCGGCTGGAGCGTCATAGGCCGACTGCGGGCGGCCCGGGACCGTCGGGAGCATCTGCCCCGGGGGGACCGAGCCGGGGCGCGAGGCCATGAGGGCCACCGTGTAGGGGTGGCGAGCACCCGACTGCAGCCGCGCGGCCTCGAGCACCTCCACCACCTCGCCGGCGTACATCACGACAATCCGGTCGCAGACCGCGGCCGCGAGCTCGAGGTCGTGCGAGATGAGCAGCATCGCCAGCCCGCGCTTGCGGCGCGCCTCGTCGAGGATCGCGACGACCTCCTCCTGCGTGGTCACGTCCAAGGCGGTGGTGGGCTCGTCGGCGAGGATCAGCTCGGGCTCGGCGGCGAGGGCGGCGGCGATCACCACGCGCTGCAGCAGTCCGCCGGACAGCTCGAACGGGCGCTGGGCCAGCCGCCGCTCGGGCCGGTCGACACCGATCTCCCCGAGGATCCTGATCGCCGTGCCGGTGGCCTCCTCCCGGTTCAGGCCCCGGTCGAGCATGCCCTCGAGCAGGAAGTCGCCCACCGTGCGGACCGGGTTCACCGTCCCGCGCGGGTCTTGGAAGACCATCGCCACGTCGTGGGTGCGCAGCCGCCGCACGTCGGCGCGCGACATCCCGAGCACGTCGTTCCCCTTGAACCGCACTGAACCGCTGACGGTGGACCCATCGGGCGTCAGCCGCAGCACCGTGCGGGCCGTCATCGACTTGCCCGAGCCGGACTCGCCGACCAGCCCCACCGCCTCGCCGGCCGAGATCGTGAGGTCCACCCCCCGCAGGATCGGACGCGTCTGCCGCCCGGGCCCGCGTACCTCCAGCCGCAGGTCCTCGATCGCCAGCAGGGGCGCGGTCATGGGCGTCCCGCCTCGAATCGACCGGCCAGGTTCTCGGCCACCAGGGTGAAGGCGATGACGGTGACCACCACGGCGAGCGCGGCGAACAGCGACTGCTCGGGACTGCCCGCCAGCAGCGACGGCTGCCCGTTCGCGATCATCAGCCCCCAGTTGGCGGCTGGGGGCTGCAGGCCCAGACCGAGGAACGACAGGGCGGCGAGCTCGAGCATGGCGTAGCCGAAGCTGATGGCGCACTGCACGAACAGCAGCGGCGCGAGGTTCGGCAGCAGGTGCCGGCGCCAGATGTGCATGCTCGGGAATCCCTGCACCTCGAGCGCCTCGATGTAGGGCAGCGACTGCTCGCGCAGCGCCGCCGCGCGCATGATTCTCGCCACGATGGGCACGTACGCGATGGACAGGGCCACCACCGGGGCCACGAAGCCGGTGCCGAACAGCGAGGTCACCGTCAGCGCCAGAATGAGCGCCGGGAAGGCGAAGAGGATGTCGAGCGCACGCGAGATCACCGAGTCGTACCAGCCGCCGAACCAGGCGGCGGTGAGCGCCAGCAGGGTGCCCACCATCGCGGCCGCGCAGACCACGATGAAGGGCCCGAGCAGCGTGGTGCGCGAACCGACGAGCAGCCGGGAGAAGATGTCGCGCCCGAGGTCGTCGGTGCCCAGCAGGTGCGCGGGCGAGGGAGGGGCAAGGGCGTTGAGGGGGTCGAGCGCGTACGGGTCGTAGGGCGCGATCCAAGGCGAGATGATCGCGATCAGGACGATGAGCGCCACGACCGCGCCGGCCGCGATGGCCAGCCAGTCCGAGCCGTTGAGGTGTCGGGTGAACCCGGCTCCCGGAGGCCGGGCGAAGGAGCTGGACACCGGTACCGGCTCCACCATCACGGTCATGTCATCACCCTCCCGCGCAGCAGTCGGGGGTCGAGCATGGCGTTGATGATGTCGACGCCCATGTTGACGAGGACGAACGCGGCCACGAGCAGGAGGGACACCGACTGCACCACCACGACGTCCTGACGCGCCGCGCTCTGTACCAGCAGGGAGCCGAGCCCCGGGACGCCGAACGCCAGCTCCACCACGGCGGTCCCGGCGAACAGGCCGGCGAAGGTGATGGCGCTGACCGAGAGGATGGCAGGCATCACGTTGCGCATCACGTGTCGGCTCAGGACCTTCGGCGTGCTCACCCCGCGGGCGCGCGCTGCGTCCACGTGGTCACGGGTCAGCTCGGAGCGCACATCGGTGCGCGTGATCCGGCTGATGAAGGCCAGATAGCTCAGGCTCAGCGCGATCGCCGGGAGCACGAGGTGGCGCAGGGTGTCCCAGAACCCCTCGCCGGTCCCGTACACGGGGAACCACGACAGCTTGCTCGAGAAGATCCAGATGAGCACGATCGCGGACACGAAGGCCGGCGCCGCCATCAGCACGGTGGTGGTGCTCAGGGCCGCGAAGTCGACGAGCTTGCCGAAGACGGCTGAGGCGACGCCGAGAGCGATCCCGATCGACAGGATGATGGCCGACGCCATCACCACGAGCAGCACCGAGTTCACCACCCGGCTGCCCAGCAGGGAGACCACCGGCTCGTTCAGCACGATCGAGTTGCCGAAGTTGCCGGTGAGCACCCCGCCGAGCCAGTGCCAGTACTGCACGAGGAACGGGTCGCCCAGGTGGTGCTCCGCCCGGATCTGCTCGAGTGCTTCGGGGTTGGGGATCTGCCCGCCTGCCAGCAGCGTGGCCGGATCCCCCGGCGCGAGGTATAGCGCGCCGTAGATGAGCAGACTCGCTCCCAGCAGCGTGACCAGTACGCCGCCCGCCTTCCGGGCGGCGTACTGCCCGATCGATCCGGTCACGAACCGCTTCCGGTGCCGCCGACGAGCGCGGCCCACGGCGAGCTGATGTAGGCGAACGACGCCGGCGCTCCGGTCACCTTCGGACCAAGGAACAGCCGGTTGTACGCCCCGGCCAGGGTGATCTGCAGGTTGGCCGGCGCGTAGACCGCCTGCGCGGCGACGAACTTCGTGGCCGACACCTGCGGGTCCATCGCCGTGGTGGCCTCACCCATGTTCGCGATGACCGTCGGATCCTCGTAGTTGGTCCAGTTGAACGGGGCTCCGGGGAACACGAACGCGGGTGCGTAGTACAGCGCGCCCGGCACCTCGATGTAGCCGGTGGTGGCGATGAAGTCGATGCCCTTGCGCGCGGCCGGGTCGTAGAACAGCGCAGAGAACTCGGCCGGCTGCAGCTGCTTGATCGTGAAGCTCAGGCCGATCTGCTGGGCGGCTGACTGGGCCAGCGTGGCGACCTGGAGGAGCGACTGGGCGCCCGACGGGATCGCCATCACCATGTCCGTGCGCGAGGGCTTGGCCTCCTGCACGAGCTTCTTGGCGGCCTCGATGTCGGGTGCGCCCACCGGCGGGAGCGCAGCGTAGCCCGCGTCATAGGTGGCCTTCGCCGGGTCGCCCTGCCACACCAGCGGGGGCGTGAAGGTCTTCAGCGGCTCGCCCGTGCCCTTGAGCACGGTGCTGATGATGGCGGCCTTGTCGATCGCGAGGTTGAGCGCCTGACGGATCTTCGGGTCGGCAGCCGGACCCTCGGACGCTGTGGGCCCGAGGCTGTACGACTCCGTGCTCGGCCCGTAGTAGACAGTGCCCACCCCGGGTGCGGACAGCGTGGCCAGGCTGCTGGTGGGCGGCGAGTAGCTGCCATCGACCTCCCCGGCCTTGAGGGCGCTGGTGAGCGCACTCTCATCGTTGAACACCACGAAGGTGAAGCTCTTTGCCTTGGCCTTGCGCGCGGTGTCCCAGTACCCCTCGTTGCGCGCCAGGACGATCTTGCTGCCCGACTGCCAGTCGCTCAGCGAGAAGGGGCCGGTGCACATCACGCCGGTGCCACGCGCGCCCACGTTCGGGCCGGCCTTCTCGGTGAACGCCTTCTGCACCACGGCGCCCGCGATGCCGGCCATCGAGTCGATGAACTGCGCGTCGGGCATCTTGAAGGTGACCGTGACCTCGAGGGGGCCGGTGGCCTTGATCGAGTCAACGTTGCGGAAGACCGCGGCCGAGAAGGAGGCCACCTTCGGGTCAAGGTTGCGGTTGAGGCTGTAGACCACCTCGTCGGCCGTCATGGGCGTACCGTCCCAGAACTTCACGCCATCGCGCAAGGTGATGACCGTGGTGACCGGGTTGGCGCGCTCGAGCTTGGTGGCCAGGCCCGGGCTGGTGGAGAAGTCTGGCTCGAGCCGCAGCAGGCTCTCGCACAGGTTCGCCACCACGGTGTTCGCCGAGTAGTCGCCCGTCTTGGCGGGGTCGAGCGAGCGGGGCTCACCGGTGGGCAAGCCCCACGAGACGCTGTCGATGTCGGCCGTGGCCGCGGGCGTGGTGGTGCTCAGCGTGATCGCAGCCGGTGAGCTCGACGCCCCGGACGGTGTGGACGACCCTGAGCCACACGCGGAGATCATGAGTGCCAGGGCGGTCGCGGCGGCGGTGCCGAAGGCGAGGCGGGCACGAGCTGACATCCGAACTGACTCTCGAACTGACATGTGAGGTGACATGCGAACTCCGGTCGACGTAAGTCGCGAGGGCGCCAAGGCCTGCGCGATGAGTGGCAGGGAACATTTGTGTGTCGTGGAGCTCGAGTCCCCGAGCGGACCCGGTACTGAAGATTCCCAGCGGACCGCTGTTTTGTCAATAGCGACAAGAAACTCCGTCCATGGCGCTCGGTGTCGGTGGGCACTGGTCGGTTGGGCTAGAGTCTCGCGACGACCAGTGGCATCCCCGACTACACCGAAGTCCCCGGTGGCATGACCAAGATCGCCACCGACCCGAACTTCGCGCCCACGCCCGCTCAGCTCCTGGCCACCGCGCTGGCGGGGAACACGGCCATCACCGCCGACGGGCACTACTCGAACAGGAACTACATCCTCCTTGGACTCATCCTGGAGAAGGTCATGAGCAAGCCGGCGAACGAGCAGGTGAACGCCCTGCTCGCCACAGTCGGCATGACCAACTCCGCGATGCCCCCGCCCGGTGACAACACGATCCCGACACCCGCCAGCGTCGGCTACAACCGTGAAGGTGGCGTCGCAGAGCTCGCCGGCACAGGCGTGAAGGCCGGCCCTGCAGTCGACAACATCTCCAACTGGGGCTGGACCGCGGGCAGCGCGTACTCGAACGTCAACGACCTCGCTGCCGGGC
>CAFBOZ010000010.1_pt1 | contig 11810 bp, 9 predicted proteins | sample 7269531 | NCBI WGS metagenome assembly CAFBOZ01 (sample SAMEA6814124, study PRJEB35770) | uncultured Actinomycetes bacterium | biome: Freshwater; feature: Freshwater reservoir; material: water | place: Czech Republic | collected 2017-07-26 | depth 30m m | reverse complement strand
CCAGCTTTCTCTTCGGCCGCGATGGAGCGCCACGGCTCACGCTCATCACGTGCGGTGGCCCCTACGATCCCGATTTGGGCTACCGCGACAACCTCGTCGTGACAGCAGTGCCGGTGGAGGGGTAGGCCTGTCGTAGTGGCGGCGAGCACCGTGCCGGGAAAACCCCGACACGGTGCCGCTCAGCACTTCAAGCGACCGATTGACTCAACAGGCGGTGAACCCGCCGTCGACCGGCATCACGGCGCCATTGGTGTAGGTGGACATGTCGGACACGAGGTACAGCACAGCGTTCGCGATTTCTTCGGGAGTACCGGTGCGACCCATGGGGCAGCCCCACGCATTGCGCGTTTCCTCGGCGTTCAGGTAGTCGAAGTACTCGGCAATCATCGGGGTGTCGATGTAACCGGGACACAGGCAGTTCGTGCGGATGTTCATCGGCCCGTACGTCTTTGCCATCGACCGCGTCAAGTTAATGACCGCGCCCTTAGCGGTGGTGTAGGCGTGGGCGTCGTGGTGGCCCACCATGCCCAAAATGCTGGCCACGTTCACGATTGAGCCGCTTCCCTGCTCGATCATGAGGGGCAGGGCCCGACGTGACGCGTGAACGACCGACCCGAGGTTGATGTCCATGACATGGTTCCAGTCCTCGAGCGGCGACTCCACGATGGGGAGCATGCTCAGGGGGCGCACCGAGCGGTAGCCGTAACCGACGCCCGCGTTGTTGACCAGGCCATCGAGGCGGCCAAACTCGCTGATGGAGGCATCAATGACGCGGCCGACCTGCTCGTCGTCGCTCATGTCGGCGACGACTGCAATCGCCTGGCCACCTGCCGCGACGACCTCTGCGACTGCCTCGTCGAGCGTGGACTTGGTTCGAGCCGCTCCGATGACGTTGGCACCCTCGCGACACAGTGTTGTCATCATGGCCTTGCCGAGGCCGGTGCTGGCGCCCGTTACGACGATTGTCTTGCCGTCCATGAGTCCCATGTGAGTTCCCTTTTTTCAGCTGATGTCGGATACATCGGATGTATGCACATGGTGGGTCACAGGCGGCGATCGGTCAATAGATGGTGGCGGGCCGTGGGCGCTGTACGCCGCTGGGTGGGGAACAATGGCCCACATGCCCAATCGCCTTGCCAAGTCAACGAGCCCCTACCTGCTGCAGCACGCCGATAACCCGGTCGACTGGTGGCAGTGGGGCGACGACGCGTTCGATGAGGCGCGTCGGCGTGATGTTCCGATTTTCCTCAGCGTCGGCTACTCGGCCTGCCACTGGTGTCATGTGATGGCCCACGAGTCGTTCGAAGACGAGGCCACCGCGGCGTTCCTCAACCAGAACTTCGTGAGCATCAAGGTTGACCGCGAGGAGCGTCCCGATGTCGACTCGGTGTACATGGAGGCGACCCAGGCCCTCACCGGCCAGGGCGGGTGGCCGATGTCGGTCTTCCTCGACCACGAGGGTCGCCCCTTCTACGCGGGCACCTACTTCCCGCCCACGCCGCGGCAGGGAATGTCGTCTTTTCCGCAGCTTCTCACAGCCCTCACCGGCGCCTGGACCGACAAGCGGGCCGAACTTGAGGCTGCCGCGCAGCGCATCAGCGAGTCGCTGGCGGGACGTGGTGCGGCTGAGCAGCACGGCACTGCGACCATCGATGCAGCGGCGCTCGACCGTGCCGTCGACATCTTGGAGACGCAGTTCGACGCGGTCGACGGCGGGTTCGGAGGGGCCCCCAAGTTTCCGCCGTCGATGGCGCTCGAGTTCCTGCTGCGGGCCGACGCGCGCACGCGCTTCGGTGGAGTTTTCGACCCCCGCATTCCGTCGATGGTCGAGGTGACCTGCGAGGCGATGGCCCGCGGCGGCATGTATGACCAGCTCGGCGGCGGGTTCGCGCGCTACTCGGTCGACGGCCAGTGGGTGGTGCCGCACTTCGAAAAAATGCTCTACGACAACGCGCTGCTGCTGCGCGTGTACCTGCACTGGTGGCGCTCGAGCGCCTCTCCGCTGGCCGAGCGGGTGGTGCGCGAGACCGCCGAGTTCCTGCTGCGCGACCTGCTGACCGATGAGGGAGGGTTCGCCTCGGCGCTCGATGCCGACAGCCCGCTCGAGCCAGGCGGGCACGCGCATGAGGGCGCCTTCTACGCCTACACGCCGGCGCAGCTGGTGGAGGCGCTCGGTGTAGACGACGGCGAGTGGGCGGCCGAGCTGCTGCAGGTCACCGACACTGGCACCTTCGAGCACGGCAGTTCGGTGCTGCAACTGCGACGCGACCCCGATGATGCCGAGCGGTGGGCCTCGCTGCGCGACACGCTGTTCCAGCACCGGGCCGCGCGCCCGGCCCCCGGTCGCGACGACAAGGTGGTGGCCGCCTGGAACGGCCTGGCCATCGCGGCGCTGGCCGAGGCTGGTGCGCTGCTGGGTGAGGCGGCGTGGGTCGAGGCCGCCATCGGCGCTGCCGATCTGCTTATCAGCGTGCACCTGGGCGGGGCCGACACCGGCGACGGAGCGCTGGGCGACCGACTCGTACGGGTGTCGCGCAGAGGGGTGCCCGGCGCCCATGCGCCAGGCAACCTCGACGACTACGCCGACGTAGCCGAGGGATTCCTGTCGCTCTACTCGGTGACCGGCGACGACGAATGGCTCGCCTTTGCCGGAATCCTGCTCGACGTTGTGCTCGAGCACTTCGCCGACCCTGGGTCGGGCGGCTTCTTCGATACCGCCGACGACGCACCTCCCGTGAGCACCGCGCTGAGGCGCCCCCAGGACCCCAGTGACAACGCGACCCCGTCGGGCTGGACCGCCGCCGCTGGAGCGCTGCTCACCTACGCCGCGCTCACCGGCTCGGCCCCGCACCGCGAGGCGGCGCAGGCCGCGCTCGGAGTGGTGGGCGCTCTGGCGGGGCGTGCCCCGCGGTTTGCCGGCTGGGGACTCGCGGTGGCCGAGGCGCTACTCGACGGCCCCCGCGAGATCGCGGTGGTGGGCGATCCCGACGACGAACTCACGCGCGCGCTGCGCCGGGTGGCCCTCATGTCGAATGCGCCCGGGGCCGTGGTGGCTGTAGGCGACGGCGACGAGTCTCCGGTGGGCCTGCTGCGCGACCGACCTCTGCGCAACGGAAAGGCTGCGGCCTATGTGTGCCGCCAGTTCACCTGCGCGGCTCCCACGTCAGAACCGCGCGCCCTCGCGGCTGAGGTCGGGTCGAGGCTGGGCTAGGTAAGTCGAGCGATTCGTGCGATTCGTGTGATGTGGCGCTGTGCTGCCGTGCCAGCGGGGTAGCCTCTGAGGCATGGGATTGCGCGACCTTGTGTACCGCGTGTATTCGCGGCAGGTTGCTCGAGACATCCCTGAGGAGCGGGTCCCCCGCCATGTCGGCGTCATTCTCGATGGCAACCGACGCTGGGCGGCTGAGCAGTCGGGACCGTCGAGCACCGGGCACCGCGTGGGCGCCGAGAAGATCAAGGAGTTCCTCGGCTGGTGCGACGAGGCTGGCGTCGAGGTCGTCACCCTGTGGCTGCTATCGACCGACAACCTCGACCGCCCCGCGAGCGAAACCATCCCGCTGCTGCGCATTATCGAAAACACCGCCGCGGGCCTGGCAGGTGAGGGTCGCTGGCGCATCAACCCGGTGGGTTCACTCGATCTGCTGCCTGAGACCACCGCCCTCGCGCTTAAGCGCGCGGCCGACGACACCGCTGACGTGCAGGGGCTGCTGGTCAATGTCGCCGTGGGCTACGGCGGCCGGCGCGAGGTAGTCGACGCGGTGCGGTCGTTGCTATCGGAACACGCGAGCATGGGCACCAGCCTCGACGAACTCGCGGCTCTCCTCGACGTCGAGCACATTGCCGAGCACCTGTACACGAGGGGACAGCCCGACCCCGACCTCGTGATTCGCACGTCGGGCGAGCAGCGGCTCTCGGGGTTCCTGCTCTGGCAGAGCGCGCACTCTGAGTTCTACTTCTGTGAGGCCTACTGGCCCGACTTCCGGCAGGTCGACTTCCTGCGGGCGCTGCGCTCGTACGCCGCCCGCCAGCGGCGCTACGGGGGCTGAAGCACGGTAGTCACCCGCCCGACCCCGGCTGTTCACCGCCCGATGGGGTGACGGTGCGGCGTGGCGCGTGGGGGTGTTCCCACGACCGGGCTAGCGTGAAATCGAGGCCCCGGTTTCCCGGTGCCACCCACGAGGAGGTCATCGGTGCGCGAGGTACTTCGAGAGTCCCGACAGCGCACCTTCGTGCTCGACACCAGCGTGCTGCTCTCCGATCCTGGCGCTCTGATGCGCTTCGACGAGCACGAGGTGGTCATTCCGATCGTCGTGATCATCGAACTCGAGGCCAAGCGGACTCACCCCGAGCTCGGCTACTTCGCCCGGGCGGCGCTGCGCCACCTCGACGACCTCCGCGTCGCGTACGGTCGCCTCGACGAGGCGATGCCGGTGGGAGACCTCGGGGGAACTATTCGGGTTGAACTCAACCACGCTGATGCATCGATCCTGCCCGGTGGTTTTCAGTCCAACGACAACGACACACGCATCCTTGCGGTGGCGCGCAACCTGGCGGCTGACGGCTTCGCCGTGACGCTCGTGAGCAAGGACCTGCCCATGCGGGTGAAGGCCTCATCGATCGGCCTCGACGCCGACGAATACCGGGCCGAGATGGTGGCCGAGAGCGGCTGGACCGGAATGGTCGAGATCGACGTGCCGTCGACCGACATCGATGCCCTGTACTCAGAGGGTGTGATCGATCACGACGCGGCCCTCGACCTTCCGTGCCACACCGGACTCGTGCTGGTGTCCGAGCGGGGACATGCTCTGGCGCGAGTCACGCCCGACAAGCGGATTCGACACGTCCGGGGCGACCGCGAGGCGTTCGGACTGCACGGGCGAAGTGCCGAGCAGCGCATCGCCCTCGACATCCTGCTCGACCCGGACATCGGCATCGTCTCGCTGGGAGGCAGGGCCGGAACCGGCAAGAGCGCGTTGGCGCTGTGCGCCGGGCTCGAGGCAGTGCTTGAGCGGCGCCAGCACCGCAAGGTCATCGTGTTCCGACCGCTGTACGCCGTGGGCGGGCAGGACCTCGGTTTCCTGCCGGGCAGTGAGAGCGAAAAGATGTCGCCGTGGGGGCAGGCGGTGTTCGACACCCTCGGATCGGTGGCGACCAGCGAGGTGATTGACGAGATCGTCGATCGCGGCATGCTCGAGGTGCTACCGCTCACCCACATCAGAGGACGGTCGCTGCACGACGCCTTTGTCATCGTCGACGAGGCCCAGTCGCTCGAGCGCAATGTGCTGCTCACGGTGCTCTCGCGTATCGGCCGTGACTCGAGGGTGGTGCTCACGCATGACGTGGCGCAGCGCGACAACCTTCGGGTGGGCAGGCACGACGGAGTGGTCGCGGTGGCCGAGCGGCTCAAGGGTCACCCGCTCTTCGCGCACATCACGCTCACCCGCAGCGAGCGGTCGCCCATTGCTGCGCTTGTTACCGAAATGCTCGAGGACTCCGGGCTCGGCCTATAGTCGCGAACCTGATCAGTCGCAGGGGGAACTAGGGGGCTGGGGGACCGACCGGAATGGTCGTCGCCAAGGGGCGCAGCGTCTCGGCGAAGAAGTCGTTGCCTTTGTCGTCGACCACGATGAATGCCGGAAAGTCGCGCACCTCGATGCGCCACACGGCCTCCATGCCCAACTCGGGGAAGTCGAGCACCTCCACCTTGGTGATGCAGTCCTGCGCTAGCCGAGCCGCGGGCCCGCCGATCGAACCGAGGTAGAAGCCACCGTTGGCGTGGCAGGCTTTGGTCACGGCCGCGCTGCGGTTGCCCTTGGCGAGCATCACGAATGAGCCGCCGGCCTTCTGGAACTTGTCGACGTAGCTGTCCATGCGGCCAGCGGTGGTGGGCCCGAACGAGCCTGAGGCAAAGCCCGCGGGCGTCTTGGCCGGACCGGCGTAGTACACAGCGTGGTCGCGCAGGTACTCGGGCATCGGCTCACCGCGGTCGAGCATCTCGCCGATCTTCGCGTGCGCAATGTCGCGGGCCACCACGAGCGGGCCGTTGAGCGACACCCTCGTTTTCACGGGGTACTTCGACAGCTCGGCGCGAACCTCCTCCATGGGGCGGCCAAGGTCGATGCGCACGACATCGTCGTCGAGATGGTCATCGGTGATGTCGGGAAGGTAGTGCGCGGGCTCGGTCTCGAACTGCTCGAGAAAGACTCCCTCGGGAGTGATCTTCGCCAGTGCCTGGCGGTCGGCCGAGCACGACACCGCGATGGCGATGGGCACCGACGCTCCGTGGCGAGGTAGGCGTACCACGCGTACGTCGTGGCAGAAGTACTTGCCGCCGAACTGCGCGCCGATGCCAAACTCGCGGGTCATCTGCAGCACCTCGGCCTCCATGTCGAGGTCGCGGAACGCGTGGCCGGCGGGAGTTCCGTGCACAGGAAGAGAGTCGTAGTAGCGGGCGCTCGCGTACTTGGCGGTCTTGAGCGCGAACTCGGCGCTGGTACCGCCCACCACCACGGCGAGGTGGTACGGCGGGCACGCCGCCGTGCCCAGTGAGCGCAGCGTGGAGTCGAGGAAGGTGCGAAACGACGCTGGATTCAGCACCGCCTTGGTTTCTTGGAAGAGCAGGCTCTTGTTGGCCGAGCCGCCGCCCTTGGCCATAAAGAAGAGGTTGTACTCGAGTGCGTGGTCGGCCCGGGGATCGGCGGCGATCTCGATCTGCGCGGGCAGGTTGGTGCCGGTGTTGCGCTCGTCCCACATGCCGAGGGGTGCCAGCTGCGAGTAGCGCAGGTTGAGCTGCTGAAAGGCGTCGAAAACCCCGCGGCTGATCACCTCGTGGTCGTCGAAGTCGGTGAGCACGTGCTTGCCGCGCTTGCCGCTGACGATGATTGTGCCGGTGTCTTGGCACATGGGCAGCACGCCGCCAGCGGCGATGTTGGCATTCTTGAGAAGGTCGAGCGCCACGAAACGGTCGTTGGGCGACGCCTCGGGGTCGTCGAGGATGTTCCTCAGTTGCTGCAGGTGTCCGGGCCGCAGCAGGTGCTGGATATCGCGCATTGCCTCGCGAGTGAGCAGGGTGATGGCCTCGGGCGACACCGACAGAAACTCGCGGCCCGCCGCCTGCACCACCTCGACGCCGTCGGGAGTCAGGAGCCGGTACGGGGTGGTGTCGGGGCCCAGCGGAAGCAGGTCGGTGTACTCGAAGGTGGCCACGTGGCAAGCGTACCGAGGCCGCCTCTGGTTCGTCGAAGTCGACCGCGCGTGAGGGTTCAGCCTGAGCCGGACGAGCGCCACAGTGCCGTGACGGCATCGGCGCGAGGCAGCGCCGACTGAGCACCCAGGGCGGTGGTGGCCAGTGCGCCGGCCACGCAGGCGCGCTCGAGCGCCTCGGCGATCGGCAGGCCGCGTGCGAGGTCAACCACGAGGCAGCCGCAGAACGCGTCGCCGGCGCCGACCGAGTCGAGGGCTCGCACGGCGGGGGGAGTGGCTCGCGCGAGGGTGACTCCACGCTGCTGCGCGATGGCCCCCTTGCTGCCGAGGGTGACGATCACGATTCCGGTGAAGTCGGCGAGCTGCCCCTCGATCGCAGCGTGTTCGCCCTCGTTGGCAATGAGCACATCGGTGCGTGAGAGCAGTTCTTCAGGAATCGCGCGTGCCGGTGCAGCGTTCAGCACCAGCAGCCCTAGGGCGCGCCGAGCGGTGTCGATGAGCACGGCGTCGGGAGCTTCCAGTAGGCATAGCGTGGCGTCGAAGTGGGTGGTGTCGTCGGGCAGCGCGTCGAGCAGGTCGTTGGCCCCGGGTGCTACCGCGATGGAGTTCTCACCCGCGTCGTCGACGCAGATGAGGGCGACTCCGGTGGCGACCCCCAGTCTGACCCGCACCCGCGAAACGTCGACTCCCTCGCCGCGCAGAGCGGCGAGGGCAAGATCGCCGAAGGCGTCGTCTCCGACCGATGCCACCAGATGGGCGAGCGCCCCCAGCCGCTGGGCCGCCACCGCCTGATTGGCCGCCTTGCCGCCCACTGACTGCGTGAAGGCGCCGCCCGAGACCGTCTCGCCGGGCGAAGGAAGGGTGGGCACACGCACCACGAGGTCGACGTTCACACCGCCCACGACACACACGGTGGTGCGGCGCGATACCGCGGTCACTGGATGAGCCTCCGCTCGAGCCGACGCACGGCGAGCACGCGCATAATCGCGGCGAAGATGACAAGTGCGACCACGTGCCAAAGGTCGGCCAGCGGCTGCCAGCCGAACACGGCGTCGCGTACCAGCTGCACGCAGTGGTAGAGCGGGTTGAGCTGCGACAGGGTCTGCACCCAGGTGGGCAGGCCGGAGATGGGGAAGAACGTGCCCGCCACGAGAAACAGGGGAGTGATCAGCGCGCTGGTGACGTAGTTGAATGAGTCGATGCTGGGCACCACACCGCTGAGCCACTGGCCCATGAGGGCGAACCCGAGCCCGGTGAGAAAGGCGATGAGTGGCACGGCGAGCATGCCCCACGAGGGTGTGAGCCCAAAGCACATCGCCACCAGCAGTGGCGCGCAGCCATACACGCCGGCCTTGGCCGCGATCCAGAGTGCCTCTGCTGTGATGAGCTCGCCGACATCGACCGGTGTGGCGAGGATGCCGTCGTAGGTCTTCTGGTACACCCGCTTGATGTAGGTGTTGAACATGCCGGCGAACACGCTGGCGAATAGCACCGCGGTGGCCACCGACCCGGTTCCGACGAACTCGATGTACGAGTACCCGTTGATCGAGGTGATGAGGGCGCCGAGACCGAAGCCGAAGGCGAGCAGGTACACGGTGGGTTCAACGATGGAGGCGAAGGTGGTCGACCCCCAGTAGCGGCGGAAGACCGTGAGCTCGCGGGTCCACACGCCCACGTACGGTGCGAGTTCCATCAGTCGAGCACCTCCCCGGTCAGCAGCACGAACACGTCCTCAAGGTTGGCCGCCCGGCGGTTGCCGTAGCCGAGCGCGTCGCTCACCGACGTGGGAAGCAGTTCGGCACGCAGTACCGACACCGATGGTCCCGTGCGGCGGGTCGACAGCCCGGTGGGAGCCACCAGTGCCTCGACCTCGGCGAGGCGGTCTGGTGGGCCGAAGTACTCGACCGCCTCCGACCCCGCATGCTCGGCCAGGAGGTCGAGGGGTGATCCGCGGGCGATGATGCGCCCGTGGTTCACGATGGCGACGTCGTCGGCGAGCCGCTCGGCCTCCTCGATGTAGTGCGTCGACATCAGCACGGTCACGCCCTCGTTGCGAAGCCGGTCGATGACCAGCCAGATATCGGCCCGCACCTGCGGATCAAGCCCCACGGTGGGCTCGTCGAGCAGCACGAGTCGGGGGGAGTGCACCAGGGCGCGCGCGATGAGTAGTCGTCGGCGCATACCTCCCGAGAGGGTGCCCACCCGGTCGTCGGCACGGTCGGTGAGCTGGGCGGCGTCGAGGGCGCTGGCGACGGCGGCTGCGCGCTCACGCCGCGGAACTCGCTGCAGGGTGGCCCACACGCCTAGGTTCTGTCCGGCCGTGAGCTCCTCGTCGAGGTTGTCGGCCTGTGGCACCACGCCCATCAGTGATCGAGCCGCCTTCGACTCCGCCGGCAGCGGATGGCCGAGCACCTCGATGGTCCCCGAGTCGGCCCGTGACTGGCCGGTCAGCAGGCGCATCGTCGTCGACTTGCCGGCTCCGTTGGGGCCCAGGAGCCCGAGGCACACCCCTGCCGGCACCTCGAGGGTGAGGCCGTCAACGGCACGCTTGTCGCTGAACGTCTTGACGACCTCGCGAAGGACGATGGCGGAGGTCATTCCCGCAGGCTACGGCAGGCGCACCTGCCGGTGGTCGCGCGAGGTCTCAGAGCTCGGCGAGGTGCGGTGGGTCGGCGCCGATTCGCTGGCAGGTGATTCCGGCAACCACGATGGCCTCCTCGACGGCGGCACAGACCAGCGACTCGTCGGCCAGCTCGGCGCGGCCGTAGCCGCCTCGCTGCCAGAAGGCGATGAAGGCGCCGCCGAAGGCGTCGCCGGCGCCCACCGTGTCGACGACCTCGACACGGGGAACTGGAAGCTCGACCTCCCACCCGCTGGCGAGAACTCGCACCGACCTCGCGCCGTCGGTGAAGAGCACGAGTCGGGGTCCGTCATCGAGCAGGAGACGAGCCCCGGACGCTTGCGGCACGTTGGGGTAGAGGTAATCGAGGTCGTCGCCAGACACCTTGACGACGTCGGCGCGCCGCACGACACGACGAATGCGGGCTCGATAAGCGTCGACATCGCCGATGACGTTCGGACGGCAGTTGGGGTCGACGACAAGCAGCACGTCGTCGGCCAACGCTGCCACCAACGACTCGGTGGCCGACGCCATGGGCTCAAGTACCAGGCCCAGCGTTCCGACCGACAGCATCGTGGTGCCCTGCGGGAGCACGAGTTCGCCAGCATCGATTGCGGGAGCCGCCGTTCCCTCGGTGTAGAAGCGGTAGGTAGCCGTGCCGCTGGGGTCGAGTTCAGCGAGGGCGAGGGTGGTCAGCAGACCGGGCAGAGTGGGTAGGGCCAGGTCGACTCCGTCGGCAGTGAGCAACGACCACAGCCGACGGCCGAAGGCGTCGTCGGCGAGCCGCCCGCCGAAGGCCACCGTCGTTCCAAGGCGGGCAATCGTGCGGGCGGTATTGAACGGGCCGCCGCCGGGGATGGCCGAGATGGATCCGTCGGGCGACACGATGAGGTCGATGAGTGCCTCGCCCACCACGAGCACGCTCACGAGCTCCTCCTCTGGGTGGCCACGCCCGGGCAGGAGGCTAGCTGGCTGACTCGAAGTCGACCGTGGCGTAGGTGGCGAGCTTGGTGAGCCGGTGCTCGCTGATGACCTCACGAATCGTGCCGCTCTTCGATCGCATCACGATCGAGTGAGTGCTGGCGCTGCCCGCCGAGTATCGAACCCCCCGCATGAGCTCACCATCGGTGATGCCCGTGGCGCAGAAGAAGACGTTCTCGCCGGTGACCAGATCGTTGGTGAACAGAACCCGGTCGAGGTCGTGCCCGGCGTCGAGTGCCCTGCGACGCTCGTCGTCGTCGCGGGGCCAGAGTCGACCCTGAATTGTTCCGCCGAGACACGACATGGCGCAGGCGGCGATGATGCCCTCGGGGGTGCCTCCAATGCCCAGCAGCAGGTCGACGCCGGTGCCCGAGCGCGCCGCCATGATCGCGCCCGCGACGTCGCCGTCGACGATGAACTTGATGCGCGCCCCGGCACGGCGCACGTCGGCGATGATCGACTCGTGCCGAGGCCGGTCGAGGATGACGACGGTGAGGTCTTGCACCCGCTCACCCTTGGCCTTGGCGATCCACTTGAGGTTGTCAACCACCGGTGCGGTGAGGTCGACGACGTCGGCAGCCTCGGGCCCGGTGACCAACTTCTCCATGTAGAACACGGCGCTGGGGTCGTACATTGACCCTCGGTCGGCGACCGCGATGACCGAGATCGCGTTATTCATTCCCTTGGCGGCCAGGGTGGTGCCGTCGATGGGGTCGACCGCGACATCGACCTCGGGGCCGGTGCGGTCACCGATGCGCTCGCCGTTGAACAGCATGGGGGCATCGTCTTTCTCGCCCTCTCCGATCACCACGATGCCGTCCATGGCCACCGAGGTGACGAGTTGTCTCATGGCGTTCACCGCTGCGCCGTCGGCGCCGTTCTTGTCGCCGCGCCCTGTCCAGCGGGCCGCGGCCATGGCGGCTGCCTCGGTGACACGCACGAGTTCGAGGGCCAGATTGCGGTCGGGGGTCTCGCCGCGTCCTACCTGCGGCGATGGGTGTCCGGT
>CAFBOZ010000008.1_pt1 | contig 12591 bp, 12 predicted proteins | sample 7269531 | NCBI WGS metagenome assembly CAFBOZ01 (sample SAMEA6814124, study PRJEB35770) | uncultured Actinomycetes bacterium | biome: Freshwater; feature: Freshwater reservoir; material: water | place: Czech Republic | collected 2017-07-26 | depth 30m m | reverse complement strand
CACTCTCGGATATCACGATGTACCACTGATGTGTGCACAGGAAATGAACGTGTCCGGGGCGCTTGCGAGGGTGGTGCGTGTGATGGCGCATGTCGACAGTGAGCTTGCCCGCGCGGAGGTACACCACGTCTACCTGCGCGGCGCCGAGGCGCTGCGCTCTGACCTCATCGAACCGAAACAGGGAGAGTCGGCGCCGTGATGCCCACCTCCGTGCTGGTGGTGGGCACGGGACTGCTCGGAACGTCGGTGGCGCTCAGCCTGCGAGACAGTGACTTCGACGTCGAGGTGTGGCTTCACGACGAGAACCCGGATGCCTCGGCCCGCGCGGCGGACATGGGAGCCGGGACGGTGGGGCTGCCCGAGAGCGACCCTGACCTCGTCCTCGTCGCGGTGCCTCCCCTCGTCACCGGGTCGGTCGTGGCGCAGTGGCAGCGCCGGTACGCGACGTCGACCTTCACCGATGTGGCCAGCGTCAAGGCCGGGCCGCTCGAGGACCTGCTCGCCGCTGGGGGCGACCCGACCCGGTACGTGGGTGGCCATCCCATGGCGGGCCGCGAGGTCTCGGGCCCGGCCGGCGCACGCGTCGACCTGTTCGTCGACCGGGTGTGGGCGATCACTCCGCTCGACGGCACCGACCTCGACCGGGTTGCCCTCGTGCGTGGCGTGGCCGAGAACGCGGGCGCGGTGCCGGTGATGCTCGACCCCACCACCCATGATCGCGCGGTGGCGCTCACGAGTCACGCACCTCAGGTGGTGTCGTCGCTGCTGGCGGCCCGACTCGCCCACGCTGACCCTTCCGAGGTGATGGTGTCGGGCCAGGGCCTGCGTGACGTCACGCGTATCGCGGCTTCCGACCCTGAGCTCTGGACCGAAATCATTGCCGCGAACGCCGATCAGGTGCTCGACGTGCTCGACGAACTTCACGACGACCTGCAGACGATGCGTGATGCTTTGCGCCACCTGGGAGGGGCAGACGGCGGCACCGCGGGAGACCTCGCCGACATCACCTACCTGCTGCATCAGGGAAATGTGGGTAGGGCTCGAGTTCCTGACAAGCACGGCGACCGGCTGGCCCCCGAGTACTCGGTGGTGGCCGTTCAGATCGACGACCGTCCGGGCGAACTGGGCCGCCTCTTCGCGGCGGCCGGCGAGGCCGAGGTGAACATCGAAGACGTTCGCATCGACCACGCGCTGGGCCGGCTGGTCGCGGTTGTCGAGTTGCTGGTGCGCCCGGAGGTGGCTCAGGGGCTCTCCGACAGCCTGGCGGCGGCCGGTTATCGCCTCCGAGGCTGATTCCGGCAGTCAAATCCAGCTGTTCCTACGGGACTTTCCGACCGGAGAAGGTCTCCCGTGAGCGGTTGGTCTGCCGGTGGCCATTGCCTCACTAGGCTTGCGGTGTGTCTGGAACCCCTGTGCTGCCCGTGATCGCGGTCGACGGGCCCGCCGGTTCGGGCAAGTCGAGCACGTCGCGGGCCGTGGCAGCGCGCCTCGGGCTGCGCTACCTCGACACCGGGGCGATGTACCGCGCGATGGCGTGGGGCATGCTGCGCCGAGACGCTGAGGTGAATGATGCCGCCGCCGTCGCGGCGCTGGCGGAACAGCCGCTCGTGGTGATCACCACCTCGCCCGAGGGTCAGAGCGTGAAGTGCGATGGCGTCGACGTCACCGATGACATCCGGTCGCATCGGGTCACGGCTGCGGTGTCGGCCGTCAGTGCCGTTCCTGAGGTGCGCGCTCGACTCGTTGACCTGCAGCGGCAGGTGGTGGCCGACGCTCTCGAGGCTGGCGTCGGCATTGTCGTCGAGGGTCGCGACATCGGCACCGTGGTACTTCCCAATGCCACGCTCAAGGTGTTCCTCACCGCCGACGAGGCCGAGCGTGCCTACCGCAGGGCACTCGAGGAGGCCGTGCGCGCCGGAGCAGCCAATCCTGAGGCCGAGGCCGACGAGGCCTTGGCCGCCGTGCGCGAACGACTCACGCTGCGCGACTCGATCGATAGTGGGCGTGCTGCATCGCCCCTGCGTCCGGCGGACGACGCCGTGGTGGTCGAGGCAACGACATTGACACTTGACCAGGTCGTCGACCTAGTCATCACGCTGGCCGAGGAGAGATTGACCCATGGATGAGCGAGACGACTACGCCGCGGAGCCCGGCGACGGCGGCCGCTTCGACGGTGATGTTGAAGAGGTGGGGGAGTGGGACGAAGCCTCAGTTGCCGACGAGCTGCAGCGCCTCGGATTCGACGATGACGAAGACCTCGAGTTCGATGAAGCCCTGCCGGTTGTAGCCATCGTGGGTCGGCCCAATGTGGGCAAGTCCACGTTGGTCAACCGCATCCTCGGACGTCGTGAGGCGGTGGTCGAGGACGTTCCAGGTGTCACGCGCGACCGAGTGGCCTATGAGGCTGAGTGGGCCGGACGCCGCTTCACACTGCTCGACACCGGTGGCTACGAGCGCGACGCCATCGGCATGGCAGCCTCCATCGCGCGCCAGGCCGAAATTGCGGTGTCGATGGCCGATGTGGTGGTGATGGTCGTCGACGCCCGCGTGGGCGCGCTCGACGAGGACGAGGCCGTCGTGAAAGTGCTGCGCCGCAGCGGCAAGCCTGTGCTGCTCGCCGCCAATAAGGTCGACGATGCACGCACCGAAGCCGACGCTGCAGCGCTCTGGAACCTTGGGCTCGGCGAGCCGATTCCGGTGTCGGCGCTGCATGGTCGCGGGTCGGGCGACATGCTCGAGATCATCATCGGGATGCTGCCCGAGAAGGTCGATGGGCCGTCGCGGCCCCGCGGGCCGCGCCGCATCGCGCTGGTGGGCAGGCCCAACGTGGGCAAGTCGTCGCTGCTGAACCAGTTAGCCGGCGAACAGCGCGTGGTGGTTGACGATATGGCCGGCACCACGGTCGACCCGGTCGACGAGCTCATCGAGGCCGACGGCCGCGTGTGGATGTTCGTCGACACCGCCGGCATTCGTAAACGATTCGATGAGGCCAGCGGGCACGAGTACTACGCGGTGCTGCGCACCAAGGCGGCCCTCGACAAGGCCGAGGTGGCAGTGGTGCTACTCGACGTGTCGCACCCCATCACCGAGCAGGACCAGCGGCTTCTCACGATGGTCGAGGAAAGCGGACGCGCCCTGGTGATCGTGTTCAACAAGTGGGACCTCATGGACGACGAGCGTCGCACCAACCTTGAGCGCGAGGTCGAGCGCGACCTGCTGTCTGTGGCATGGGCTCCCACGCTGAACATGTCGGCTCTCACCGGCCGACACCTGCAGCGGCTCATTCCCGCGATCGATGAGGCCATCGCGGGGTGGGAGACGCGTGTGCCTACCGGTCGGCTCAACCAGTTCCTCGGCGAGCTCGTCGCGGGGCATCCCCACCCGGTTCGCTCGGGCAAGCAGCCTCGCATTCTGTTCGCGACGCAGGCCAGCATTCGGCCGCCCACATTCGTGCTGTTTACGTCGGGCTTCCTCGAGGCGGGCTATCGCCGCTACATCGAGCGACGCCTTCGCGAGGAGTTCGGCTTCATTGGCTCGCCCATCAACGTCAACTTGCGCGTGCGTCAGAAGCGCAAGCGCTAGGGGGCGATGACCCTGAGGCGCTCGCCGGTCACCCGCTCCACCGACCCGGCCAGCGCGTCGAGGAAGTCGGGCCGGCTGGCCCGCTCGAACTCGTGAGCGCCGAAAAACTTCATGGCGTCGGAAAAGTCGAGGGTGAGCACCCCGTCGTCGAGCGAGGCCAAACGTCCGTCGAAGAGTGCGAGCCATGCGGTGCGGTTGTGGGCCTCGAGATCGTAGAGGACGTCATTCCACTGGGCCTTCAGCGCGGGGATGTCGGTTGCCACGGTTCCACTGTAGGCGGGTGTCACACTGGTGGCATGTCCGCGTCGCGATGGTCCATCAGGTCGGAGGGCTCGATTCGGTCGATTGGTGGCCCTAGGTGAAAGCGTCGATGCGAGTGCGCTCCACCACGGGCATGAACACGGTCGTGCCGGCACTACTCGTGGTGCTCGCTGCCGTGGTGCTCTGGCGCAGTGCTCGCGATGCCACCCTGGTCGTGGCGGCCGTGGCGCTGACCCCGGTGCTTCTGGTGCTGGCGTGGCGTCTCGCTCGCTCGGGCACCGCGGAAGTCACCGCCGACCGGCTGGTGCTGCGTGGGCCGCTGCGGTCGTGGACGCTGCCCCGGGCCGAGGTGTCAGAGCTGTCCGTCGACGGTCTCAACCATCGCGCCTCGCTCGGTCAGTCCGACGCGCTGCTCGTGTCGCTGCGCGACGGTTCGGAGCGTCGCATGGGCGACTTCGCCCAGAGTTCGTACGCGCGCGGGCGCGACCACTCGCTCGAATGGCTGGTGGGCAGGGTGAACGCCGCCCTATGACGGGGCGATCACCTACCGTTTCGTCACTGCGACTCTGAACGAGGGGGAATGTCAGTGGGCGTGGAGGTGAGCGCGTCGCTCCAGCGAGACTTCAATGGAAGCGCGGCGGATGCTTCGATAGCTTCGCCCTAGGCGGGGACGGTCGTTCGAGTGGCCGTCCGCAGTGGGATAGGGTCGGGGAGTTCGCCTTTGGGTGGACGGCGGGCTGTAGCGCAGCTTGGTAGCGCACTTGACTGGGGGTCAAGGGGTCGCAGGTTCAAATCCTGTCAGCCCGACGCAGGAAACTGCAGGTCAGAGCCGGTTTCGTACTCGCCTACGAAGCCGGCTCTTACTGTTTCCAAGGGGCTTGTGTCAACTGGTGTGCCAACTAGTCCAGCCGCCCGTCCCGGAGGCGGTTGCGCTGCCGGGAGAGAAGGCTCCGGTATGAGGCGGCGCCGAGGCGGTGGCCTTGTCGTCTGAGCCGTGTCTGCGCCCCCCGCGACAGAGGCCAAACAACACCGTGACAGTACGGTTGTCAGACTCCGTCGAACCCGTCATGCTCAATTCCGTCGGACGAGCCGCGCCCCACGTCAGTGGAGGCACTACGTACGTAGATGGAGCCCGATTATGGACACGACGGAACTGACCCCGCAGGAACGACGTTTTGAGTCCGAGCGCATTCATGCCTCGCCCACGGTGCTGCTGCTCGCGGCGATCGGGCTGGCCGGCTATGGGGTCGGTAAGTTGCTGGGTTCGTCCATTCCCGGCGCGGCCCACTCCTCGTTGGGTTCAACGCTGGCGTTCGTCGGCATTGCTGTGGTGGTGCTTGCGTTGGTGTTGCACGTGGATCACCTCAGTTACCGGATCGGGCGCAGCGCGGTTGTCCTGATGATCCTTGGCGCGATCGCTAATGGTGTCGGGGGTCTGCTGGGGGCGTTGAACGCCAGCAGAACCAGTGTGATGTGGGCCTATGGCCCTGCCTTTGTGATCGGGGGTGTGGGTCTGGCCATGGTCGCGGTACACAAGGAAGGCCAGATGAAGGCCACCTTGGCCGAGTACGCGGCCGGCGCCCCGTGGCAGGTTCGAGTGACGGTGCACGCCTCATTCCTCTCCCTGATCTCCGGCGCCGCCGGGTTAGTCCTCTTCGGCATCGGACTCATCGGGAGTGCCAGCGATTCCGGTCGGACCTCGTCTGTTCTGGTTTGTGTGGGTGGGGTGCTGGTGGCGATCGGGGTGATCAGTCACGTCGAGCATCTCGTTCCCCGGATCGGCCTGGCGGCGGTGATCGCCGCGATTCTCGCGCCACTCGTGTGGGCGGCCAACGTCATCCCCACGGTCGTCGATCCCACCGACGTCGGGTCATACGCGAGGTTCGGGTACTGGTGCGTTGGAATTGCCGGCCTGCTCGCGGCCCTCGCGTGCGCGCTCGCCTTCCACAAGAAGATCAGCACCGACCGCTGATCCGCCACCGACGACAGGGGCCCGTCCGAGGAACTGTCGGACGCGGGTTTCCAGACCCCTGACGACGTCTGGAACCTCACGGTCCAGAGCGAGATCGGTTGGTACGTCATCCTCAGCCAGGACTGCGACATCACTCGGGACCCGGCCGTGGAACCATGCGTGGTCGTGTGCCCGGTCACGATGGTGGACGAGGCTCGCTACCTTGAGCTGCTCAACGGGGGGTACTCGCCTCGTGACTTCCCGCTCAGCGACACCAAGCTGCGCTCGGCTGCAGGCAGGAGGAAGTCGGATCGGTTCTTCCCCGTCGCCAACCAGCGTTTCGTGACGTCAGTGCTCGAGGAGGCACTCCTCGTTCCAGATGTCAAAGCCCTTCGACCCCTCACCGGTCGCCAGCAGCAGCGTCTGCGCGCGTGGGCTGGCAAGCGGTACGCGCGCCCCCCGCATCCAGATGCTGCCGAGGAGCACGTGCTCGGGAAGGCGGCGTCGGTGGTTGCCAAGTACAGCCGGGAGGCGGGAGTCGCAGGCCAGCAGACCATCCAGCACAAGCTCGTCGCAGCCACGGACACCTGGCTACTGCGGTGCACGGAACTGAGCGTGACCTTGTGTGCCATGGTGACGCTCGACAGGGCCAAGTCGGCAGGAATGCTGGTCAAGGCGACGGGGGGCCTAGATGAGGATGCCGTGGCTGCGGGATGTCGGAAGCTAGCCAGTGAGATCGCAGCCGCGATCACGCGTGACTCCGGCTTCCGCATCAGTGTCGAGGCACGTACCTGAGAGTCAATGAGCGCGGGAGAGTTCACTGACCATGCCATCTGGGTGTGGGAGAAACAACCGGACCCGCTCGCCGAGGCGCCAGTTTTCCCCCACGGGTAGCCCCAGGTCGGCGTGTGGGTCGGCAGCAAACCCCACCCCTCAGTGGAAGCCGGGCAGGTCGCTGAGTTAACCACAGCGGGGGATCTTTTGGTCGTTACTACAGCATGATTCCGCAGGGATTGCGACACAATGGGAGGCACGCATGGTGGACGATCGAGAGGGTGTGCGAGAGCGCGGTCGATCCGATGCCGACGGTAAGTCCTACGTGGAGGTGTGATGGCACTCAACGAGTTCGAGGCTGTTGAGACATCAACCCTTCAGCAGCAGCCACGCCGGGTGCATGTGATGGGTGCCGGGCCGGTGGGCTTAATGGTGGCCGCGCTGCTTCAGCCGAGTGAGGGGCTCTCGGTGCTGCTGTACGAACAGCGTGCCGAGTACACCCGAACTCGGATGGTTCGTCTCGAGCCGTCACTGGCAGCCGAGACCGTCGAAAGCTATCGCGCAGGGCACAGTGATCCAGATGACCTTCAGGCAATGTTTGACTCGGAAGCGCTGGCGCAGATCATCGCGTTCCGTCAGACAATCGCGCCCGACCTCAAGGCCCTGCTGAGTGAGTGGACCCTCGGGTTCTGCCCACTGAACGAGATTGAGAATTCGTTGACCCACCTCATTGAGACGCGCCCGGGAAGCCGTGTGCAGCGACTCGCCGGCGCGGTGTCGCTGGAAGACGTGCAAGCGTTCTTGCAGCCAGGTGACATCGTCATCGATTGCACGGGGCGTAGGTCGCTGCTCAGAGACTCATTGGTTCCGCACAATGACGAGTCCGAGAGCGGCGAGAACACCGTCAACCTCCAATTTGAACGTGCCCTCGTGGTCACTTTTCTCTACGACGAGAACTACTCGTGCAACGAGCAGTGCAAGTACTTCAAGAACGCCGAAAACCCCCGATATAAGTTCATTCCCTCGGTGAACCGCACGTTCTCCGACGGCGGTCTTAGTTGGGTGACCGGCATCATCCAAATCACCGCCGATGAGGCATCGGCCATGCCATCGAGTTTTGGCGGAGAATGGCTACGGGAGAACTTCCCGGAGATCGCTGCCTCGATGGATCACTTCATCTCCTGCATGGAATCGGACACTCACGGTCAGATCGTCGGAGACCTCGACATCATCTCGATTCCGCTGAATCTCTACCGGGCGCGCAACGCGACCAGCAGACTCTTGCGTGAGCAAGGCGCCAGCGACCATCCCTTCTCGACAGCGCCTGTCTTCCTCGCGGGCGACTCCGCCATCGGATCGCCGTACTTCCAGTCGATCTCGCTGGGCTTCGAGTGTGCGATGTACCTTGCCGAACTCTTCTCGCAGCCAGCGCTCGAGATGGGCGAGATCTTGGATCTCTATGAGCGCTTCGTCTTCAAGCAGTGGACGTGCGTTTACATGCGCAGCAAGATGATCAAGCACGACAAGGACATCTTCGAGACGCTCGACGACAAGTTGGGGTTGTTGGAGCTCATCCATCTCTACTGACGCCCGCCGGGCCGCGCCATGGCCGCGAGTCCTGTGGCAGCGTCTCTCCGCTGCTGGCAGAGCATTCGACCGTCACGCTCGCTCCGTGCGCGTAAGATGCGGAGCGCGCTGGGCTCCGTGCCGCTAACGACCGTAGGAAAGATGGAGGTGCTCGGTGACGCTCATCGTCATCGTTGGATACCTGCTCGGTGGTCTCGGCGGATTCCTCGCCTCTCTCCACGTGAGTTTCACCACGTCGTGGCGGCGCCTGATCCGCGCCCAACTCCTTTTCGTCAGCGCCTCCCTCTCGCTGCTCGCAGGCTGGCGACTCTCTGCCATCGGCGACCTCATCTGGCCAGTGGTCGTGACCGTCATCGCGGTCTCCCTCGTAGTCATCGGGTACCTGATCACCCCGAGGTCAGCTGACAGACCTGGAAGGGCGGTGCTGCGCGGGTGGTCGGCGATACCGAACCCAGCCTTCTGGGTGGTTCCTGTCGCGGCGGCTATCGCCGGGCCCGCTGGTGCTGTTATCGCGGTATTCATCGACCGCGCGATGATCTTCGTCTTCGGGTTTTTCGTGTGGACGCTGCGTCACAACGCTCCGATTAAGCAGAAGATCCGCACGTCGTGGATCGATCAGGCTCCCCTGATCGCACTCGTGATCGGACTCGTGCTGAACTACGTCACCGACCCTCCGGCATGGACCAAAGTGGCCCTTGAGGGGGCGGCGCCTCTCTTGGCAGCCGTGGGCGCAGCGATGTTCATCGGGTCAGTACTGCACCCGACTCAGAGGATTCCGTGGCGTCCGGGCGTGCGCGTCTGGGCCCTGCTGGTCGCGGTTCGAATCTGTTTGATCGTGCCCCTCGTGTTTGCTGCCCCGAGTTCAGCGATTGCGGTAGTGCTGGTGCTGTGCGCTTTCAGCATTCCGACGTTCTACCCACCACAGTTATCGATTCTCTACGGATACGCCGACAACGCCGTTGCGGCGGCCTCACGTCTGGGGTGGTTTCTGGCCCCCATCGGAGTGGTCGCGGCCACAGTGATCATGAGGAGGTAGGGCAGCGACCTCGCGCCGATCGTCCCACGATCGCCACTGCCGTGACAGAGTGTGGCCACTGGCCGGGCGACCGGGTGGCTCACCGAGAGAGTTGGCGCCGTGACTGAATTAGCGAAGAAGAGCCTGTTTTACGACTTCCTGGCCCGCTATGGCGGCACCGACTTCGACTCGTACATGGCCCGTTCGGTGCAGGATGAGGACTACCTCAACTGGAACGGTCACACGCTGCCCTATGTGTTTGAGGACGCCGAGAAGGAGTACCGGGCGGTGCGCGAGGGCTGCGCCCTCTTCGACGCCACCCCCGCTAACAAGTACCGCATCACCGGCGCCGACGCCGGCGCGCTGCTCGACTACATGACCACGCGCGCGATGAGTCGCCTTGCGCCGATGCGCGCCACCTATGCGCTGTGGTGCAACCCCGACGGCATGCTCAACGATGACGCGATGCTGTTGAAGCTCGCCGACGACGACTTCCTCCTTATGGCTGCCGAGGTCGATCACCTCGACTACATCGCGGGCCTGTCGGAGCGATTTGCCGACGCACGGGTGGTCGACGAGTCGCAGTGGTGGGCCGGGCTCGCGGTTCAGGGCGCGAAGTCGTGTGCTGTACTGGCGGCCTTCGGGTTCAGCGGGGTTGAGCACCTGCGCCCCTACGACATCAAGTACTTCGACCTCGCCGGTGGCCGGGTGCTGGTCGCGCGGGTGGGCTTCACCGGCGACCTTGGCTATGAGATCTGGTTCGAGCGTTCACTTGCACCAGCGATCGAGGCAGCGTTCCTGGCAGCGGAGGCCGCGCTCGGCCTGCAAATCTCAGGCTACGGACTCACCACCATTCAGCTGTGTCGCATGGAGAGCGGCATGATCGTGCCGGGCTGGGACACCGCCCAGACCTTCGAGGATCCCGAGTTCGAGCGGAGCCCCTTCGAGCTCGCGATGGCCTGGAACGTCGACCTCGACCGCGACGACTTCGTGGGCCGTGACGCGCTTCTGCGCGAGCAGGCCGAGGGCTCGCGCTTCGTCATGAGGGGCTTCGAGATTGACTCGCAGTGCGACCTGCTCGACGGCACCGAACTCTTCGTGTCCAGCGACGGAGGAGACGGCGGCGTCGTGCAGGTGGGAACCCTTCCGTCGGTGTCGTGGTCGCACGATGCTGGCCGGTGGATCGGGCTGTCGTCGTTGCGTACCCAGCACGCCGCTGCCTCCGACTGCTTCGTGCTGATCGACGACGTGCGCCATGCCTGTCGCATTGTCGACCTGCCGTTTGTGAAGTCCGATCGACGACGGGAGACGCCCGCGCCGCTGTGACCGTTGGCACGGGCGCATGGGGGCGCATGGGGGCGCATGGGGGCGCATACTGAGTAGACAGTGAGTGGAAGCACGGCCTACAGACGCGGGGAACTCAGTGAGAGTGCGACGAGTGGTGTGGGTGTGTCTCCTCTCGGGCGCTCTGGTCGTGCCCCTTGGTCCTGTGGAGGCCGCCTCTCAAGCGTCCGAACGCATCGTGGCGTCGGCGGCGCGTGTGAGTGCGCTGCGGCTGCTGAGCCAGCTTCCGGTGCGGGTTGAGTCTGGCGCCGGATATGTCAGGGCCAAGTTCGGCAGCGGCTGGACCGACGTGAACCACAACGGTTGCAGCACTCGGTCGGAAGTGCTGATCCGCGAGAGCAAGGTTCATCCACGGCAGGGCGCGGGCTGCCGGCTCACTCTGGGCACGTGGCTGTCGATCTACGACGGCGCGCGCTTCGCGGTGTCTGGCTCGCTCGATATCGACCACATGGTGCCGCTCGCTGAGGCGTGGGCGTCGGGGGCGCGCGGATGGACTGCGAGCACTCGTTCGGCGTTTGCCAACGACCTCGGCTACCTCTACTCGCTGAATGCCGTGAGCGCGAACTCAAACCGGTCGAAGGGTGATCGCGAGCCTGGCTCGTGGATGCCCTCGAACCGGGCCTACCGCTGCACGTACCTCGCTTCGTGGGTGGCGGTGAAGTGGCGCTGGCGGCTGAGCGTCGACGCAGGCGAGAAGCGCAAGCTGGTCACTGCTCTGACCGCATGTGGTAGCAGGGCGATGATCGCCACACCGTCTCGCGCCACGGTGCACCTCGGCTCGGGTGGCAGCTCCGGCGGAGGCTCAGATGCCACTCCGCCGCCGTCGTCGGGCAATGACCCGCGTTACGCAACCTGCACAGCCGCGAAGGCCGCTGGGTACGGTCCCTACTATCGGGGTCGCGACTCCGAGTACGCGTGGTACACCGACCGCGACTCCGACGGCATCGCCTGCGAGTAGAGGTGGCGCGGCCCCGGCTTGCCAGACAGCGCGGCTAGGAGGTCGTCGCGGGGGCAGGCTTGGCCGGCAGTTTCATGCGGGACCACACCACGGGTCCGAGCTCGCGCGCGTAGGTGGCGGTGAAATGGTGACTGTCGCGGAACTTGATGGTGCCGTCGGGCGTCATCACGGCGCACACATCCTTGGTGCAGATGCGGTCGTTGACGTCGACGTACGTGATCGCGGGAATCGTCTTTTCGCCGGCGGCGAGGTCGGCATCGAGGCCGGCAGACACGGCGGGGTCGAGGTCGCACGAGGTGGGGTCGGTGGTGTGCTGTGACAGGCAGCTCGGCACGTTCCAGGTGGCCCAGGGTGAGTCGCGCAGCACCACTACGCGCGCCGGTGTGACGGGCAGGCGCCCCAGGAACGTCGCCACACCCGCAGCCCAGACCGCCGAGACCTCCTCGGGAGGAACAGGAGCGCCAGCAGCGTCGAGTAGGTTCTTGCGATGGTTCGCGGAGCGTCCGATCACGAGCGCGTTGATGGGTCCGATCTCTCCCAGACGCTTGACCACGGCGTCGCGCCACTGGTCGCACTCGGTATAGGCGCGCTTGAGACGTCCGTTGAACACGCTCACGTCGGCGACAGGGCACGACCCCTTGGCGTAGAGGTAGAGCTTCCAGCCGCGCTTCGTGGCCTGCTCGTTCAGGCCGGGGAACCAGGTGGTGGCGTGCGAGTCACCGATGAGGACCATCGTGCGTGTGCCGTTGGGGTCGCCGAACAGGCAGGGCGCGGGCTGTTCGGTGCCCGGGATGCCCACCTGGCAATCGCCTACCTCAGGTGTGTCGGCGACGGCCTGAGCGGGCGTCATCGACACGCCGGCCACGCGCACGGCGGGGGTTGCCGGCTCGGTGTCGGCGGAGCGCAGAGCCAGGGCTGCGCCCGCGGGAATCAGGGTGAGTGCTAAGCCCACCAGCAGGCTGGCGCGCACGTTACGGCGAAGCCGCTCGCTGTGGCGCACGGGATCCTCGACGAGCGTGTGGGTCAGCCACGCGAGCAGCAGCGACAGGGCCACCGCGCCGAGAATGAGTGCGGCCGGCGCCGGCGCACCGAACTCGGCGTCACCCCCCTCGAGAAAGT
>CAFBOZ010000007.1_pt1 | contig 12844 bp, 12 predicted proteins | sample 7269531 | NCBI WGS metagenome assembly CAFBOZ01 (sample SAMEA6814124, study PRJEB35770) | uncultured Actinomycetes bacterium | biome: Freshwater; feature: Freshwater reservoir; material: water | place: Czech Republic | collected 2017-07-26 | depth 30m m | reverse complement strand
GAAGCTGTTCAACAAGCCCGACTCGCGACTGTTCAAGCAGCAGTATGTCGACCGCACCCACGCGTTCTTCGAGCGCTACGGAGCCCCCGCGATCATCCTCGGCCGGTTCGTGCCGATCGTGCGCACGTTCATCACGGCGATCGCCGGCGTCGGACGTATGAACTTCCGCAAGTTCGTCGTGTACTCACTCGTGGGCGCGGTGCTGTGGGCAGGCGGGGTGACGGTGCTGGGCTACGTACTCGGCGGGAACGAGTGGGTCAAGGGCCACGTCGATCTCGTGCTCGTACTGGTGGTGCTCGTCAGCATTCTCCCGCTGATTGTCGAGTACCTGCGGCACCGCAATAACGCCTCACTCAACGACAACTCCGACCCCGCCTAACCGGCCGCCTCAGCGGGAAGTGCTCAGGCTAGGCCAAGGTCTTCCAGCGAGTAGGCCGCGAGGTACGTGAAGCCAGCCTCCACGACCTTCGGACCGGCGCCACGGTCGACAATCACCACCACCGCCACTGTCTCGGCGCCGTCGTTGGTCAGTGCCTCGACTGCTGTGAGCACCGAGCCGCCCGTGGTGGAGGTGTCCTCGACGGCAAGCACGCGACGGCCCGCCACGTTGGGCCCCTCGATTCGTCGCTGCAAACCGTGGTCCTTCTCGCTCTTGCGCACCACGAAGGAGTCGAGTCGACGGCCCTGTGCGTGCGCCACGTGCATCATCGCGGTGGCGACCGGGTCGGCGCCTAGCGTGAGTCCGCCGACAGCGTCGTAGTCGAGGTGCGCCGTGGTCTCGAGCATGACCTGCCCGACGAGCGGCGCGGCCTCGCCGTCGAGGGTCACTCGCCGAAGGTCGACGTAGTAGTCGGCCTCACGGCCACTCGACAGGATCACTGTGCCGTACACGACAGCCTTGGCGAGGATCTGCTCGCGGAGGGCGAACCAAGCGGGGCTGTGGTCGGCAGAGTCAGTCATGCGGGGAGCCTAGCCGTGCCGACGGCCGGTGCGGGAGGCTGGCCCCATGAGCGAGACGATCGCGGTGCTATGCCCAGCCGGGCCGGGCGACGTGCTTCCCGAGTGGGTAACGAACTTCCGTGGCGTGGTGCTGCCCCCCACCGACCCTGACTCTGCGGCCTCATGGGTCGCACAGGCCGCGCTGTCGCTGCACGCCGCGATCGAGTCGCTCGCGCCTGCCCTGTCTGTAACTCTGGTGGCGGTTGGCACCGCCACGACGCTCGCGCCTCAACTCGGGTTCGCGGCGCGGGCGGCTCGGCGCCCGATCAGCTGCTACGTGCTGGTCGACGGTGAGCTGCCCTCGGCGTCGACCCGCAGTACCGACTGGCCCGACGCCGCCGTGGTTGTGGTGTGCCGGGCGGAATCGATGGCGGCCCAAGCCTTGCTGCGCGGGTGGGAGGTGCTCGGCGGCGACCCCGCCGACATGATCGCCGAGCTCGCGCGTCGCTGACCCTAGCCCTTCTTGCGGCTGCGCTCGTTGGGTCGATTGCCGCTAGCCGCGCGCACCACCGGGCGCGGCAGGTACTTCACCAGCGTCGACAGCGCCTTGTACTGCAGCCCCGGAACGGTAACCGGCCTACCCCTGCGCACGTCGCGCAACGCGTCGGCCGCCACAGTGTCGGAGTTGAGCCACAGCCACTCGGGCAGGCCGCTCATGTCCATGTCGGCCCGCTGGTGAAACTCGGTGCGCGTGAAGCCGGGCGCCAGCGCGTTGACGTGAACCCCGGTGCCCGCGAGTTCGCGGTTGAGTGACTCACTGAACACGGTGCACCACGACTTCGCTGCCGAGTACGTGCCCCCGGCGATCCAGGCGGCAACACTGCTGACGTTGACGATGCCACCCTGACCCCGTTCGACCATCCCCGGAACCGCCGCGTGGCTCAGGCGCATGACGGCGGTAACGAGCACGTCGAGGAGTCGCTGCTCGTCGACGATGGGCGAGGTCGAGAAGGGGTCGTTGAGCCCGAAGCCCGCGTTGTTGACCAGCAGGTCGATCGGGCGCTCGCGGTTGGCCAGCCGAGCCTCGACCCGCTCGCTGTCAGATCGCACCGAGAGGTCGGCCGGTAGCACCTCGCACGCGATTCGGTGCTGGGCGCGAAGCCGCACGGCCAGTTCCTCGAGCCGCGTGGCGTCGCGCGCCACCAGCACCAGGTCGGTTCCCTCGGCTGCGAGCAGGGTGGCGAACGAGAGACCGATGCCGGCGGTGGGCCCGGTGATGAGCGCGGTGGTCACAGTTCGATCAGCACCTTGCCGAGAACACCAGCCTCGACGGCATCGTGCGCGTCGGCGATCTGATCGAGCGTGAAGCGATGCTCGGGAAGAAGCGCCGCGAGCGCACCCGCCTCGAGGGCCTGGGTGATGCCGCGGGTTGCAGCGGCAACCTGCTCGGGGGTGAACACGTACACCAGGGCGAACCGCAGGGTGGCGTTCATGGTCATGAGCGTGCGAACCGGAATCTCAGGATCGGTGAGCTCGTTGGCATAGGTCACAATGACGCCGTGAGGCGCGAGCACCGCGAGATTGAGTTCCCGGTTGGTGCCGAGTGCGACCTCGATGATGCGTGATACTCCGCCGGGCGCCGCGGCGCGGATCTGCTGCGCGGCGTCGGCATCGCGGTAGTTGACCACCACGTGAGCGCCTGCAGCAGAGGCGAGGCGCCCCTTCTCCTCAGAGCTCACGGTGGCAATCACGCGGGCACCGCCGTGCACCGCGAGCTGAATCGCCGCGTTTCCGACCGCGCCGGCTCCGCCCGCCACGAGGATGGTGCGCCCCTCGATCGGTCCGTCGGAGTAGAGGCATCCGTGCGCGGTGATGAACGGGATGCCGAGCGCACCTGCGAAGCTGAGGTCGACGCCATCGGGCACCGGCACGGCCTGACCCTCAGGCAGCACGACGAACTCGGCAGCTGTACCACCGGTTCGCTGCCACGCGGCATGGAAGATCCACACCCGCTGGCCGACTCGCGAAGAATCGACGCCATCACCAACGCTGTCGATCACGCCGGACCCGTCTTGGTTGGGTGTTTGCTGGGGGCCCACCATCGGGGCCTCGGACACGCGCATCTTCCAGTCGGTGGGGTTCACCGCCGAGAAGCTGATACGAACGCGCACCTCACCCGCGCCTGGCTGGGGGTCGGGCAGCTCAACCACCGACAGCACCTCACGAGCAACACCCTTGCGAGAGTAAACAGCAGCGCGCATGTCACCCACCTCCTGCGACCACCCTACTGACGATCGGCCTTCGATACGGTTGCCCCATGTCCGAGAACCAGTGGCAGCGTCTCGTGCCGCGTCTGCACCCCCATGGCCCCACAGTCTTCGGCGAGATGGGGGCGCTCGCCGCCCGCACCGGAGCAGTCAACCTCGGTCAGGGCTTCCCCGACGAGGCGGGGCCGGAGGAGCTTCGGGCCATCGCGATGGCCGAGGTTTCAGACCCGCTCGGCAACCAGTACCCCCCGGCGCACGGACGTATCGAGTTGCGTAAGGCCATCGCCGAGCACCAGCGCGACTGGTACGGCCTCGACTACGACCCGCACACCGAGGTCGTCGTCGGCACGGGTGCGAGTGAGGCCATCGCGAGTGCGCTGCTGGCCCTCATTCACCTCGGCGACGAGGTGTTGGCCTTCGAGCCCGCCTTCGACATCTACGCCGCCCAGACGGCACTCGCGGGCGGAGACTTCCGCACGGTGCCGCTCGGTCCCGGATTTCGCCCCGACGTCGCGGCCCTTGAAGCTGCGATCGGACCGCGCACGCGCATGCTTCTCCTCAACTCTCCGCACAATCCCAGCGGCGTGGTGTTCACGCGTGCCGAGTGCGAGGCCATTGCTCGCCTAGCCGTCGAGCACGACCTGCTGGTGCTCAGCGACGAGGTGTACGAGCACCTCATTTACGACGACGCTGAGCACATTCCGTTCGCCACACTGCCCGGTATGCGCGAGCGCACCATCAGCGTCGGCAGCGGCGGCAAGTCGTTCTCGTTCACCGGCTGGAAGGTGGGCTGGGCGTGCGCCCCCGCCGACCTGATGGCAGCCATTCGCGTGCCGCGGCAGCACCTCTCATACGTGAGTGGCGGCCCCTTCCAGAATGCGATTGCCGCAGGCCTGCGCCTGCCGAGGCCCTACTTCACCGACTTCGCAGCAGCGCTGCAGGGAAAGCGCGACCACCTCATCGAGGGCCTGCGCTCGATCGGCCTCGACCCGATCGTCCCGAAGGGCACCTACTTCGTGGTCACCGACGTCTCGCCGCTCGGCACCACCGACGGGGCCGAGTTCGCGTGGGGGCTGCCCGAGCGCGCCGGAGTGGCCTGCATTCCGGTGGGGGCCTTCTGCCAGCAGCGCGGCGACGCCGATCGCTATGTGCGCTGGACCTTCTGCAAGAGGTACGAGGTGCTTGACGCCGCCATTGAGCGTCTGCGCGCCGAATTCAACTAGTCGCGCGTCCGTCGTATTCGGATTCCACCCCCCCACGAACTTGTGTCAGATTCGGACCTCACCCCACCTCTGACTCGAACTTGTGTCAGATGTGGACGAACAATGTCCACTTTTGACACAAGTTCAGGGAAAGGGGTGAACGGGGAAGGTTGTCGAGCGCGATGGTGCCCGGGACGCACCGCCCTGGATGCTCGAATGAGTTGCTAGCGGTCGTCGCGGCTAAGGCTCACCACGTCGATGAGGCCGGCCTCGCCGACGTCGAGTGTGGAGAAGGTGAGGGTCGCCGACACGGTGCCCTTCGGCGCGTTGCACAGGAGCTCGCACGGCTCGAGCTCGGCGGCGACGATGCTGCCCGTGTAGCGGGCCGTTGAGGTGCCCTTGCGGTCGAAGAACTCGACCGTGTAGGTGAGAATGCCCAACGCGCTGAAGCCGACGGTGTAGTGGCCGGGCTTGAGACCGCGCACCTGCTGGCTCATCGACGAGTTCACGCCGAGCGAGGCGAGCCGCGCTCCCGCGCCCACGGGCGGGGTGATGCCCTCATCGGCGTAGGTCACCACACCGGTGACGGGCACGAGGGTCAGCAGGTGAAGGACCGACTCCTTCTTGATGTCGTAGTCGCTGAGGGTGCGACCATCCTCAAGGACCTTGCCGCCGTAGATCAGGGTCTGCTGGTCGGGCGGGAAGCCTTCCTTGTCCTGGATCTTCTGCTTGACGTTGTCGATGGTGTCCGACGGCTCGACCTCGAGGGTGATCATCGTCGTTCTCGTGCGGATGAAGATCTGCATGGAGGTGCCTCTCGGCTTAGGCGCTCGTCAGGCTCACGACATCGATAAGGCCCGCCTCGCCCGCTTCGCGCGTGGAGAAGGTGAGTGTGACCGATGCGGTGCTCTGAGGCGCCGCGCACGGCAGCGTGAAGGGGTCGAGTGTGGTCGACGTGACGTTGCCCGTGTAGCGGGCGGTGGAGTTTCCCTTCCTGTCGAAGAACTCCACCACGAACGACAGCGAACCCTGCGAGTAGAAGCCCACGGTGTAGCGTCCCGATTTGATGTCGCGCACGCGCTGGCTCATGGAACAATTCGGACCCAGGCAGGCCAGCCGTCCTCCGCCGGTCTCGGGCGCGGTGACACCCACCGCCTCGTACGTGACCACCCCGGTCTGGCGCACGAGACGCACCAGGTTAAGGGTCGCCTCCTTCTGGATGTTGTAGTCGGCCAACGTCAAGCCGTCCTGCAGCACCTGACCGGCGAAGATCAGCGTCTGCTGCTCAGGCGGAATGAACAGCGTGTCCTCGATCTTCTGCTTGACGTTCTCGATGGAGTCGCTCGACTCGACATCGAGGGTGAGAGTGTCGCCGGTCTGCGTCTTGACGAAAATCTGCATACCGCTCATGCGGGCACCACCGTGACGACCCAGTCATCGATCTCAGGCCCTCCGAGCGGACCCTTCTCGAACGACCCGTTCCGAATCAGGTTGCGGCTCGAAGGGCGCTTGCGCGCTTCGCTGGCAGGCGGCACGGCGGCCTGAGCGGCACCTGCCCCCACCGCGCTGGCTGCAATCAGGGCTCCGAGGGCCCCTACTCCCCCGAGGAACTGACGTCGGACTATGTCCATCCTTGAAGGTAACACGCACCGCTCGACGGCACGAGGATAAGTCGGCTGCGCCCGCACCCTCCCCTCCTTTCGAACTTGTGTCACATTCGGACTCCTCCTGTCCCTTTCTGACACAAGTTCGGTTGAGTGACGCCTCCATCAGTACTGTTGCGCCCATGCCAGCACTCTGCGTGGGATGTGGGCTGTGCTGCGACGGCACCATGTTCCACGCCACCGACCTCGCGCCCACCGACGATCGCGCCGCGCTCGAGTCGCTCGGCACGGTGTTCGTCGCCGACATCCACTCCACCAGGTTCGAGCAGCCCTGCCCTGCCCAGGTCGGAGGTTGCTGCACGGTGTATCCAACGCGACCCATGATGTGCCGCGACTACAACTGCGCCCTGCTGTTGAAGGTCGAGGAGGGCGCCATCGGAGAGGCTGATGCCCGAGTGATTGTTGACTCGGCCACTACGCTTCGCGACCGCGTGCACGCAGGTCTCGCCGAACTCGACGCCGGCTGGCCACGCATGCTGGGGTCGCAGCACCTCACTCAGAGGGTGATCCGTGCCCACAAGCGGCACGGCAGTTCCCCCGAACTCGAGCACGTTGTTGACGACGCGCTCGAGCTACAGGCAATGATCTCCGAGCACTTCACTGTGCGACCGGACCCCGACAACGCCCCCTGACAACAACCTCACCCCACCTCTGACTCGAACTTGTGTCAGATCAGGACGAACAATGTCCACTTCTGACACAAGTTCAGGGGAAGGGGGAAGGGGGGGAAGGCGGGAGGAAGGGGGAAAGGAGTTACGGGGCCGACACCACCGCGAGCGCGTCGCCGTCGACGTCGACCATCACAGTGTCGCCGTCGCGCACGTCGCCCGACAGAATGGCCTTGGCCAACTTGTCGCCCACCGCCGACTGCACCAGCCGCCGCAGCGGGCGCGCGCCGTACACCGGGTCGAACCCTCCCTGCACCAGCCAGTTCTTGGCGGCCTGCGTGACCTCGAGCGTGAGCCTGCGGTCGGTGAGCCGGGCCTGCAGCGCACCGAGCTGCAGGTCGACGATGTAGGTGAGCTGCTCCTTACCGAGCGCGTTGAACATCACCACATCGTCGAGTCGATTGAGAAACTCGGGCTTGAAGTTGGCCCGCACCGCGCCCATAACAGCCTCGCGCTTGGCAGCGTCGTCGAGCGTTGGGTCGACCAGGAACGATGACCCGAGGTTCGACGTGAGGATAAGAATCGCATTGCGGAAGTCGACCGTGCGGCCCTGACCATCGGTGAGGCGTCCATCGTCGAGCACCTGCAGCAGGATGTCGAACACCTCGTGGTGGGCCTTCTCAACCTCGTCGAGCAGCACCACTGTGTAGGGCCGCCGGCGCACGGCCTCGGTGAGTTGGCCGCCCTCCTCGTACCCCACGTATCCGGGTGGCGCACCCACGAGCCGCGCCACCGAGTGCTTCTCGCCGTACTCGCTCATGTCGATTCGCGTCATGGCCCGCTCGTCGTCGAAGAGGAAGTCGGCGAGCGCCTTGGCCAGCTCGGTCTTGCCCACGCCGGTGGGCCCGAGGAAGAGGAACGATCCGGTGGGGCGGTCGGGATCGGCCACTCCCGCGCGCGCACGACGCACGGCGTCGGCCACCGCCTGCACCGCGGCTGACTGACCCACCACGCGGCCGCTCAGCACCTCTTCCATACGCAGCAGTTTGTGGGTCTCGCCCTCGAGCAGACGCCCTGCCGGAATTCCGGTCCAGGCCGACACCACCTCGGCGACGTCGTCGGGGTCGACCTCCTCCTTCACCATCGCCGTGCGGGCGTTGGTCTCGGCGGTCACCCTCGAGAGCTCGTCCTCGAGCGCGGGCAGGTCGGCGTAGACGATGCGCGACGCCTCCTCGAAGTCGCCCTCACGCTGGGCCCGCTCGGCCAGTGACCGAAGCTCGTCGATCTCGACCTTAAGTTCACCGATGCGGTCGAGGCCTCGCTTCTCGGTCTCCCACCGGGCGCGCAGGGCCTGCAGCTCCTCCTCCTTGTCGGCGAGGTCGTCACGAATCTTGGCGAGCCGCTCGCGCGTGGCCTCGTCGGTGGCCTTGGCAAGCGCGAGCTCCTCCATCTTCAGGCGGTCGACGACGCGCTGCAGGATGTCGACCTCCACCGGCGACGAGTCAATTTCCATGCGCAGACGCGAGGCAGCCTCGTCGACAAGGTCGATGGCCTTGTCGGGCAGGAAGCGTGCGGTGATGTAGCGGTCGGAAAGGGTGGCGGCTGCCACGAGCGCAGCGTCGGAGATGGCCACCTTGTGGTGCGACTCGTACTTCTCCTTGATGCCGCGAAGGATTCCGATGGTGTCTTCAACACTGGGCTCGCCCACGAACACCTGCTGGAAGCGGCGCTCGAGGGCGGCGTCCTTTTCGATGTGCTTGCGGTACTCGTCGAGGGTGGTGGCGCCCACGAGCCGCAGCTCGCCGCGCGCCAGCATCGGCTTGAGCATGTTGCCGGCGTCCATGGCCGAGTCGCCGGAGGCGCCCGCCCCCACCACGGTGTGCAACTCGTCGATGAATGTGACCACCTGGCCCTCGCTCTGCGAGATTTCCTCGAGCACGGCCTTCAGGCGCTCCTCGAACTCGCCGCGGTACTTGGCGCCAGCCACCATGGCGGCGAGGTCGAGCGACACCAGTTTCTTACCGCGCAGCGAGTCGGGAACGTCGCCGTCGACGATGCGCTGGGCGAGGCCCTCGACCACGGCCGTCTTGCCCACGCCGGGCTCGCCAATGAGCACCGGGTTGTTCTTGGTGCGGCGCGAGAGCACCTGCACCACGCGGCGGATTTCGGTGTCACGTCCAATGACGGGGTCAATCTTGCCGGCGCGAGCGCGCGCGGTGAGGTCGACGCTGTACTTCTCGAGCGCCTGAAACGAGCCCTCGGGGTCGGGCGACGAGATGCGCCGCGATCCGCGCACCTCGGTAAGCGCATCAACCAGTTCGATGGGCCCAGCACCATTGCGCCGCAGCAGGTCACCCGCGGGACTCGGCTGGGCCGCGATGGCCAGCAGCAGGTGCTCGGTCGACACGTAGTCGTCGCCGCGCTCACGCGCAGCCTCTTGAGCCGCACCCAGCACCTTGTACGACGCGTTGGAAAGCGTGGGCTGCGACACCGTGTTTCCGGAGGCTGCCGGAAGTGACTCGATCTCGCTGCCGACCGCGCGAATCAATGTTTCGCGGTTGGCCCCCACATTGTCGAGCAGCGCGGTGGCGATGCCCTCGCGGTCCTCGAGGAGGCCGGCGAGTAGGTGCGTGGGCTCAACCTGCGCGTTGCCGCGCGTGGCGGCGCGGCGCACTGCGGATGACACCACCTCTTGCGAGCGGGTGGTCAGCTGAAGATCCATGAGTGGTCCTTGTCAGTTGGCTGCGAAGACGGTCTGCGCCTAGCGCGTGCGTCGTTCCGACTGCGGTCGCCACACGACGAGCGCGGTGCTGTTGCGCTCGCCCTGCACCTGGTCGAGTCGTCGCCGCACGTCGAACAATTGCCGCTGCAGGTCGAGGATTCGCTGGATGCCGGCGAGATTCACACCTTCGGCCGAGAGTTGCTGCACCTCGCGCAGCCTGGCGATGTCGCGCAGCGAGTAGAGCCTGTTGCGTCCGGTGGAGCGGCCGGGAGACACCAGGCCGAGGCGGTCGTACTGGCGCAGGGTCTGCGGGTGCATGCCCGACAGCTGCGCCGCGACGGACATGGCGTACACCGGAGTGTCATCGTCGAGGCCATACACGCCGCCGTCGAGAGGGCCGCCGGAGGGGTACGCGGTGCTCATGACACACCACCCGATCGCGACATGATGTCGGCGCGGGGGTCTTGCGCGCCCATTGCCGCGCGATAGGCCTCGAGGGCCTCGCGTGCCTCAGGCGTGAGCACCTGCGGCACGGTGATCTGCACAGTAACAAGAAGGTCGCCACGCGTGGCGTCCTTGCGCGTGACCCCCCTACCCTTCACGCGGAAGGTGCGGCCGTTCTGGGTTCCGGGCGGCATCTTCAGCGTGACCGGGGTAGCCCCCAGAATGGGCACCTTTACCTCGGCGCCGAGCGCGGCCTCCTCGAACGTGATGGGCAGCGTCAGCGTGAGGTTGTCGCCCGAGCGCCCGAAGAGCGCGTGAGGCGTGACGTGCACGGTGATGTAGAGGTCGCCCGTGGGGCCACCGTTCTCACCCGGCGAGCCCTTGCCCTTGAGACGAATACGGCTGGCGTCTTTGACCCCGGCCGGAATGCGCGCCTGCACGGTGCGGCTCGACCGCGCCCGACCGCTGCCCAGGCACTCTCCGCACGGATCGTCGACCACCATGCCCCGGCCGCGACAGCCTCGGCACGGCTCGGCAAAGGCGAAGCCTCCAGCATTGCGCGACTCAGATCCGGTGCCTTGGCACGTGGGGCACATGCGCGGCACCGTTCCGGCCCGAGCACCCGTGCCACGGCAAGCGTCGCATGGACCCTCGCCCGACAGCCGCAGTGGCAACGTGACGCCGTCGAGCGCCTCGTCGAACGACAGCGTGACCTCGCTCTCGGCATCGGCGCCCCGACGCGGCTGGCGCTGCTGGCGCCCGCCGCGGTTGAACAGTCCGCCGAAGACATCGCCCATGCCGCCGGCGCCACCCCCCTGCCCCGAGTTCATGCGGCCGAGCAGGTCGTCAATGTTGAACGAGGAATCGCCCCCGCGCGCGCCTCCGCCGCCACCGGCACTGCCGGGGAAGCGGAAGCCGCCCGAGCCGAACAGCGACCTGGCCTCGTCGTATTCGCGCCGCTTGGTGTCGCTCGAGAGAACCTCGTAAGCCTCGCCGACCTCCTTGAACTTCGCCTCGGCCGAGGCGTTGTCGGCGTTGGCGTCGGGGTGAAACTTCTTGGCAAGGGTGCGGTACGACTTCTTGATCTCGTCGGCGGTGGCATCCTTCGAGACTCCGAGGACCTTGTAGTAGTCCTTCTCGATCCAGTCCTTGGTGCTCATCGACTGCCCCTCCTTCCGAAAATCGTCGTGATCATGCAGTGGCGGGCCGGTCGGCCACAGCGACTCGCGCCGGGCGCACGATGCGCTCACCGAACCGGTAGCCGGGCTGGTACACCGCGGTGACCACGGTGACCGTGGGCCCATCGCCAGCCTCGTCGGCGCTGTGGGTGAGTGCCTCGTGCTGGGTGGGGTCGAACTCCTCGCCCTCGGCTCCGTAGGTCTCGAGCCCGAGCTTGGCGATGGTGGCCTCGAGAGTCTCGCCCACACTGCGGAAGGCGCCCTCGAGTTCGCCATGCTCGCGGGCACGGCCGATGTCGTCGAGAATCGGAAGCAGGGCAGCCAGTGCCTTCGCGGTGGCCATCTCACCCACCAGCTCGCGGTCGCGGTCGACCCGCTTGCGGTAGTTGGCGTATTCGGCGTGAACGCGCTGCAGGTCGGCGGTGAGCTCGGCCACCGCGGCCTCCACCGCGATGACGTCGGCCTCGACCGTGTCTGCCTCGGCGCTCTCCTCGACGAATGGGTCGAGCGGCCCCTCGCCGGCAGGCGCGGCCCCCTGGGGGGCTCGCACCTGGCCGGTCGTGGGGTCGATGCGCCGCTTGTCGTTCACCGTGAAGCCCGCGGGCTCGGCCGGGTCGACGTGCGGCGTGCTCACTTGTCCTCGCCCTCCTCGACGATCTCGGCGTCGACGACGTCGTTGTCGTCGTCGGCCGACTCGCTCGACGAGCCCGCGCCCGAGTCGGACCCTCCGGCCTCGGGGGCAGCGTTGGCGTACATCGCGGCACCGAGCGCTTGGCTGGCCTGCGCCACCTTCTCCATCGAGGTCTTGATGGCCTCGACGTCGGTGCCCTCGAGAGCCTTCTTCAACTCCGCGAGCGGCTCGGTGACGTTGGCCTTGCCGTCGGCAGGGATCTGCTCCTCGTTCTCGGCCAGGAATTTGTCGGTCTGGTAGACCAGCCCCTCGGCGCCATTGCGAATGTCGGCCTCCTCCTTGCGGCGGCGGTCCTCCTCGGCGTGACCCTCGGCGTCCTTCATCATGCGGTCGATCTCGTCCTTGCTCAGCCCGGAGCCGCCGGTGATGGTCATCGACTGCTCCTTCTTGGTGGCGAGGTCCTTGGCGCTCACGTGCACGAGGCCGTTGGCGTCGATGTCGAAGGTGACCTCGACCTGCGGCACGCCGCGAGGTGCGGGCGGCAGGCCCGTGAGCTCGAAGGTGCCGAGCTTCTTGTTGAAGGCCGCCATCTCGCGCTCACCCTGGTACACCTGAATGAGCACCGACGGCTGGTTGTCGTCGGCCGTGGTGAAGATCTCCGACCGCTTGGTGGGAATCGTGGTGTTGCGCTCGATGAGGCGCGTCATGACGCCGCCCTTGGTCTCGATGCCCAGACTCAGCGGTGTGACGTCGAGGAGCAGAACGTCCTTGACCTCTCCCTTGAGCACGCCGGCCTGCAGGGCTGCGCCCACCGCCACGACCTCGTCGGGGTTGACGCCCTTGTTGGGCTCGCGGCCGCCGGACAGGCTCTTGACCAACTCAGACACCTGCGGCATGCGGGTGGATCCACCCACGAGCACGACGTGGTCGATGTCCTTCACGTTGACGCCGGCGTCCTTGATGACCTGCTCGAACGGGGTCTTGCAGCGGGCAAGGAGGTCGGCAGTCATCTGGTCGAACTGAGCGCGCGTGACGGTCTCGTCGAGGTGCAGCGGACCCTCGGCCGACGCCGTGACGTAGGGGAGGTTGATGGTGGCCGACATCGAACTCGACAGCTCGATCTTGGCCTTCTCCGAAGCCTCCTGAAGACGTTGAAGCGCCATCTTGTCCTTGCTGAGGTCGACGCCGT
>CAFBOZ010000006.1_pt1 | contig 12951 bp, 7 predicted proteins | sample 7269531 | NCBI WGS metagenome assembly CAFBOZ01 (sample SAMEA6814124, study PRJEB35770) | uncultured Actinomycetes bacterium | biome: Freshwater; feature: Freshwater reservoir; material: water | place: Czech Republic | collected 2017-07-26 | depth 30m m | reverse complement strand
CGTGCACCAGATCAGGCATTTCATCGTGCGCTACGCCGAGGCTCGCGGCGAGCTGGCCAGTCGTGGGACGGCGCAGCACATCGCTGGGAGTGATGACCACTGGGAGGTCGTCCAGCGCCACACCGATTCGCTCGAGCAGGGCCGCGGCATCGCTGACCGTGGTGATGTCGACCCAGGTGTGCGGTACCTGTGAGCGCACCGCGTAGGCGCGGAGTGCCATCGACAAAGCACTGCCGCTCTCTCCGATGATGCGCACCGACGTGGGCGCGGACGCTGCGGTGAGAACCGCCCGCCGGGCCACGAACTCGCGGAAGATGATGTCCGACAGGTCGACCAGGGTGTGCATCAGTTGGCTAAATGACTCGGGACTGATGACGAGGGCACGCCCCGACGTGGTGGCGACAGCGGACACGAGGGGCCGCTGACCCAGCAGCATTCCCAACTCACCGAGGAACTGGCCGCTCTCATGCCGCCCCACGCTGGTGTCAGTGGTGTCGTCGTGCACCGAAACGTTGACGCTGCCCTGCAGCACCACCACAAAGTCTTGGCTCGTATCGCCCGCACGGAAGAAGACGTCGCCCACCTCGAACGTACGCTCGCTGCCGAACGGCGCCAACGTGCTGAGCTGAGTCTCGTCGAGGGTGACCCAGTCGGCAGCCGATGGCCGATTGCGAGAGGCGGAACCGCCGCGACGCGACGCTGCCGAGAGGTCGAGACCGAAGAGTGCTAGCTCGGCACGTTGCGACTCGTTGAGTGAGCCCCGCGCCTTGGGCGTGGCCTCCTGCTCAGACATCGACCGCTCCCTCCGGAAAGCGCCAGCATTGCCGCATCCACCGCAAGGCTTGAGTCAGCCGAGTATCACACGAAAGCGGGCGCACCAGCCGGAAGTAACTGCACGTCAGTCGAGTGTGCCCCGCTGATCGATGCTTAGAACGCCGCCTCGTCGAGTTCCATGATTGACAGGTCGGTCGACTCGAGCACCGCGCGCTCGGCCGAGAGCAGCGGCAGGCGGTTGCGTGTGAACCAGGCAGCCGATGCAACCTTGCCCTCGTAAAAGGCGCGGTCGCGGTCGGAGGGTCCGGCCTCGAGCGCGGCCAACGCAACCTCGGCCTGACGCACCAGCAGCCAGGCCAGTGTGAGGTCGCCCACCGACATCAGCAGCCGGGTGGTGTTGAGGCCCACTCGGTAAAGCTCGCGCACGTCGGTTTGAGAGGCCATGGCCCACTCGCCGAGCTTGCCGATCATGGCCTGCACTTCCTCGAGGCCCTTGCCCAGCAGCTCGCGCTCGACCGACAGCTGGCCGCCGCCGCCGTCGCCCTTGACCGTCTCGGTGATCTCGGCCGCGAGGGTGAACACGGCCTTGAACTGGTCGCGGATCATCTTGCGGAAGAAGAAGTCGAGACCCTGAATGGCAGTGGTGCCCTCGTAGAGGGTGTCGATCTTGGCATCGCGCACGTACTGCTCGATGGGGTAGTCCTGAAGGTAGCCACTGCCGCCGAACGTCTGCAGCGACTGCGCGAGAACCTCGTAGGCACGCTCGGATCCGACGCCCTTGACGATGGGCAGCAGCAGGTCGTTCATGCGCTCGGCGAGGTCGAGGTCGATGGTGGTATCGCCGCCGCGGGCGAGCATCACCCTGTCCTGCCATGTGGCGGTGTACTGCACTAGCGCGCGCAGGCCCTCGGCGTAGGACTTTTGCAGCATGAGACTGCGTCGCACATCGGGGTGGTGCGTGATGGTCACGCGCGGGGCTGCCTTGTCGAGCATCTGAGTGAGGTCGGCGCCCTGTACCCGGCTCTTGGCGTACTCGAGGGCATTGAGGTAGCCGGTCGACAGCATCGAGATCGCCTTGGTGCCCACCATCATGCGCGCGTACTCAATGATCAAGAACATCTGGGCGATGCCCTCGTGGGCGTCGCCGACGAGCCATCCGAGGGCAGGCTCCTTGTCGCTGAAGGTGAGCTCGCAGGTGGTGGACGCCTTGAGACCCATCTTCTTCTCGACGTTGGTGGCGTAAACCCCGTTGCGCTCGCCGAGTTCGCCGGTCTGAAAGTCGAAGTGAAACTTGGGCACCATAAACATCGATAGGCCCTTGGTGCCTGGGCCAGCACCCTCGGGTCGGGCGAGCACCAGGTGAATGATGTTCTCGGCCATGTCGTGCTCGGCGCTGGAGATGAAGCGCTTGACTCCCTCGATGCGCCAGGTGCCATCGCCATTGTCGATGGCCTTGGTGCGGCCAGAACCCACGTCGGAGCCAGCGTCGGGCTCGGTCAGCACCATGGTGGCGCCCCACTGGCGCTCGATCATGATCGTGGCGATGTGCTTCTGCACTTCATTACCGAGATGGTCGAGGCTCGACGCGAACCCGGGGCCCGACATGTACATGAAGGCCGCCGGGTTACTGCCGTTGAGCATCTCGGCGCAGGCCCAGCGCACACTGCTCGGGCAGCCGACTCCGCCGAGGTGCACGGGCAGGTCGAGGTTCCAGAAGCCGCTGTCCATGAGCGCCCGGAATGACTTCGTGAACTCCGCGGGCATGGTCACGGAGAAGGTGGCGGGGTCGTAGACCGGCGGGTTGCGGTCGGCCGAGGCGTACGAGTCGGCAAGCACCCCGGTGGAGAGGTTCTCGACCTCGTTCAGAATGCTGTGAACGGTGTCGACATCCATGTCGGCGAAGGCGCCCTGACCGAGGCCGTCCTGAACGCGAAACACCTCAAAGAGGTTGAACTCGAGGTCGCGCAGGTTGCTCTTGTAGTGGCCCATGACTGCTCCTTCGATCTAGTTACTCCCCGGTAACATCTATTGTTCTACTCACCAGTAACTTTGGCAACCCCCTAGGCTGAGAGCGTGAGTGCACAGGCGACCTCCTCGGTGGTGTCACGGCCGGCGCCCTACGGCCGCATTCTCATCAGCGGCGTGGTGTGTGGGGTGCTGGTGATGGTTCCCACGCTGATCGTGTACTGGGTACTGAGGTTGGTGGGGGTGCCCTTCGAGGTGGCGGTCGGCGGCGATACTTCGCTGACACTGGTGGGCACGTGGCAGGTCATGCTGGTGCCCATCGCGGCAGGCTTTCTTGGTGGCCTGCTGGCAGGAACCTTTCGTACCCTCACTAACGGCCCGCGAATCGCGGCGCTATCGCTGACGGCTCTCACCCTGGCCAGTTGCGCCGTGCCGCTGATGCAACCGGCGAGTGTGGCAACCTCCACTCGCGTGTCCCTGATCGTGCTTCACCTGCTGGTGGGCGGGGTGCTGACGTGGGCGATCTCGCGCGCCATCACGAGTGAAGACCCACCCGCAGGAGTGATTGAGGATCTCAATTCGAGACACCCCGGCGCGGGCGCCGAGTCGAGGCGCTAACCTTTGGTCGTGCTACATCTGCGCGTGTCCGCCGACGAACCGGGCATCGCAGTGCTTGCTGCTGCCGCACGTGCCGCCGTGGCCTCGCGCAACGGCAATGGCGATGCGGCTGGCCTTGTCCTTCAACTCGTGGGGCTCGACGCCCGAGAGCGCTCGCGGGGCGGTCAGGATGACACCCACATCGAGCTCAGCTCGTCGGTCGATGGCACCGAGGTGATTCTGCAGGTGCGTGATCGCGGTGAGCCTCTCAACGGGCCGGCCCCCACCCTTGAGCCCTTGCTCGAACTGGGAGTCATGACCTCGGCGCGCGCCTTTATCGAAGGAACCGGCAACGTCACCGAGATGCGCTTCGCGATGCCGAGTCACAGCGCCACCCTCGACTCCGGCTCCCTCGAGGTGCTTGGCGTCGACACTCCTCTGAGTTCCGAGGAGGTGACCATGAGGTCCCTGGTCGCCGCCGATGCGGCCTCGCTCACCCGCTGCATTTACCGCAGTTACGGCTGGACCTATCCTCACCCCGACCTCTACTATCCCGAGCGCGTCGCAGCCTCCATCACGTCGGGGCGCCGCGTCGGCGAGGTGGCGGTGACCGCTGACGGCGAAGTGGTGGGCCACTGGGGCGCGATCTTCTTGACCCCCACTCTGGTCGAGTCGGGGCTGGCCCTCACCGACCCGCGATTCCGGCGACGAGGCATTGCAGCGCAGTTGCAGGCGCGGGTGACTGAGCGCCTCAACAACAGCGACATCGTCGGCCGCGTGGGCGAGCCGGTGCTGACTCACACCGCGACGCAGGAGTTGGTGCTGCGCTCGGGCGGGGCCATTGTGGGGGCCTATCTCAGCTACGGGGTTCCGGTCGCGCAGGTCGGCATCACCGACGGAATGCTGGCGGGCCGTCGTTCGCTCGCCGTGCACTACATCGAGGTCAAGCCGATGACCGAGGCCACGCTCTGGATTCCGCGAGCCTACGAGCCCTTCGTGCGCATGGTGCTCGCGCACTGCGACTGGCCGCGTTCCTTCGGCGAGGTTCACCGAATGGGCGATACGCCCGACGAAACCTTGCTCGATACCACCCTCGACTCCTTTAACAAGCGTGGCGAAATTGATGTGCGCCAGATCGGGCTCGACCTCATCGAGGTGGTCGACACCGCCCTCGACTCACTGAGGCGGTCGGGCGCGGAGGTTGTGCACGTGCGGCTGCCGGCCAACGACCCCGCACTGGCGGTGCTCGGCGAGGGGCTCACGGTGCTGGGTCTTGCCTACTCGGTGATGATCCCGTCGTTCAGCGAGGCGGGCGACGCGCTCGTGCTGCAGTGGATTGCCGATCCCGAGATCGACACCTCGTCGTGGCACTACTACAACGACGACATCGCTCAACTCATCGGCGGGATTCTGGGCCAGGTGCACGAGCTCAGTGACCGCGGGGCACAGCAGCGTCGGCGTGCCGGACGTCGTGCGGCCCTGTTCGCCGCCCTCGACACCTGAGCGCTCGAGGTTGGTGACGCAGCCGCCTACGGCTTTCGCTGACCGTTCGGGTCATCTTTGGTCAAAAAAAGCCCGTCACGGGCATCTTTTGACCAAAGAAGCCCAGCGCGGGTGTGGTTGAGCGCCCGCGGCCCTGACCTGCGCAGGAGTGCCTCCGTGAACTACGCGGATGGTCCCGGCATCCTTGATGCATGCCGAGAAGGGTGTGGCTTGCGGTGTGGGGAGCAGGGGGCAGCAGTCTGACCCGCGTAGGTGGTGTCCTTGACGGCCCTGAAGTCATCCGGGGTGTTGCCGCACGTGATTCCCGTCCACGAGTCGGTGGTTGTCAGAGTCCCATCTCTGCCCGGAATGAAAAAACCCGAGTTGTTCAAGATCCCGCCGCCGCCGCCGTCTGTGGCGGTGTTGCGGGTGACCTTCGTGTGCCCATCCAGAGTCAGGGTGGCCCTGGCGCCGTTCAAAATCCCACCACCACCGGCAGGTCCACCAAGGGAGGAACTGACAGGTGCGGCAGTGTTGCTGGTGACGGTCGAATCGGTCAGGGTCACGTTGCCGCTCTCACCGAAGTTCACGATCCCGCCTCCGGCGACGGCACTATTGCGACTGACCTTCGATTTGATCAGCGTCATGGTGCCGAAGGAGTTCTTGATCCCGCCGCCGACTGAGGCCGTGCTGTTGCGACTGACCTTCGATTTGATCAGCGTCGTGGTGCCTATGTAGTTGTGGATCCCGCCGCCACCTCCACCGCGTGGGTCGGTGGCGGTGTTGCCGCTGATCGTGGAGTGAGTCAGCGACACGGTCCCTTCGGTCGCGTTGTTGATCCCGCCGCCCTCAGCGGCGCTGTTGCCGCTGACCTTCGATTTGATCAGCGTGATGGTGCCCAGGTAGTTGTTGATCCCACCGCCGCCGCCGTCGGTGGCGGTATTGCCGATCACCGTGGAGTGGTTCAGCGTAAGGCTGCCGCCAAAGTTGGCAATTCCGCCCCCGTATCGAGCGGCGGTGTTGCCGCTGACCGTTGAACGGGAAAGCGTTAGGCTGCCGTAATTGAGGATCCCGCCGCCGTCGAAGCCGTTGCCATTGCGGATGATGAGCCGAGACAGGCTCACGGTCACGGTCGAGTTATACCCCGAGATAACGGCATCGGTGGCCTGGCCGTCGAGGATCGCTGTGCCCTTCTCACCAAGGGATCCGTTGGCGCGCAGCCCACCGATGACGTTGACAGTCCTGTTGATGGTGAAGTTGCCCTTGCAGATACCACCGACGTAGATCGTGGGAATCGATTCATCGGCAAGAGCGGCGGCCAAGGCCGTCGAGTCCCCGGCTACGCCCACTGACACGGCGCCAGTACCGGCCTTGACCACACACGTCGTTGGTGAGGTCGACTCACCGGCGGCAGCGATGCCCGTGCCGAGCACACTCGCGATCAGGGCCACCGTGGCACCAGCGGCAACACCGAGGCGCCGACGATGACGGCGAGACTCAGCGAGGTGTGCCGGGCGAGGAATGTAGCTGAGCATCACGGGCTCCTACGTTGTGGGTCCAGCCATCTGGATGCCAGCGATGCAATCAGCAACGCTGGAGAGTCAACATTGCACACCCCGGGGCGCGACACCACCCCCGAGAAGAGTGAGTGGGGAAAGAACTGCTGAACACCACCTCAGCAACAAGGAAACGTCTCCGGCTCGTAGTGGCCTCGGTTGGTGATCTCGACCCCTCAGGCAGAATCCCGACACCGACAATCTTTGGTCAAAAAGAGCCCCTCACGGGCATCTTTTGACCAAAGAAGCCCCGCGCCGAGATTTCCTCCTACGCTGAGTGCATGACAAGGTCGCGTGCGGCCTTCGCGGCCGTCACCCTCGCTGTGACCGCAGCCGCCCTGCCAGCGCTGAATCCAGCGGCCGGCGTAACCGGACCTGTCATTGCTGGTCATCAGGCCGGACCGACGCAATTCATCGAGTGGGTCGACGTGAGCGGAATCAACGCCTCACTTCTCACGTCGATCGGGTTTACTGTGGCCGCGAAGCCGGGGGCAACCGCTAAGGCCTCGTCGGCCACGTACTCGAAGGCCTACCTGCTCGCCCGTGGCTACCTCAACTCCGGAGCCGGAACCGCGCACTTCCCCGTCGTGGGGCTGTACCAGAAATACACCAACTCGGTATCGATCCGCATCGTTGAGGGAACGGCTGTCAAAACGCTCACCACGACGGTGACCACCCCCGCCTACGGTGACACCCGTTACGTGAGCCCTCGGGTGGTTGTTGCGCGTAACCCGCGCGTCCCACTCGACTACAGCTACATGATGATGAAGAACTGGTCGAGCCCCAATGCTCCGGTGATCGTCGATGTCGACGGTGAGGTGCGGTGGGTGGGCCACGGTCAAAACGGCCCGACGCCGACGTCGACGTTCCAGCGCAACGGCATCTTCTACGGGTTCGGTACCAGCCTGTTTCGAATGGAGCTCGACGGCACCAACACCTTCATCAAGGACTACGCGACCAGCGATCACGTCAGCAACATCGGCCACCACAACTACGACCTGGGCAAGAGCGGCATCCTTCTGGAGGTCGATGCGGACGGTCATCAGGAAGATCGCATCATCGAGGTCGATTTCACTGGAACGGTGATCAAGACCTTCGACTTCGCGACAATCATTAGTGACGCGATGGTGGCTGGCGGCGACAATCCCTCGGGGATCGTGGTGCTCTCGTCGGACTGGTTCCACAACGATGCGGCAACGTATTGGAAGGCCAACGACACGCTGGTGGTGTCGAGTCGTGAGATTGGGGTCTTCGGCATTAACTACAGCACGTCGAAGATCAAGTGGATCTTGGGCGACCGCAGCAAGCTTTGGTACACCTTCCCGTCGTTGCGAAAGTTCGCTCTGACCCTTCCTGTGGGGGCGATCGCCCCGACGGGTCAGCACGCGGTGTCAATCACGGCCCAGGGCGAGGTGATGATGTTCGACAACGGCACGCAGAGTGGCAACTATCCTGGAAGCACGATGCCGGGTCCCTCGCGATCGTATGGCGCGCCGCGCCGCTACGCGATCGATGAGAAGAAGATGACCGCGTCCCTAGCCTGGAGCTACGAGCATGGTCGGAAGGTGTACAGCCCCATCTGCTCGAGCATCTACCAAGACGGCAAGAGCTACCTCATCGACTACGCCTCCGAGGGCTGGGGCACCTCAATTCGCCTCATGGGCCTAGGCGCCGGCGACGTCACAGCCTTCGAGTACCTCTACCCGGGTGACTGGTCGAACGGGTGGAACACCCAGCCGGTGCACCTCGAGGCGATGAACTTCGCCTAGCTGCGGGTAAGGGTTGAAGGGGTCAGCCGCGAGTGCCGCTCCGATATCGCAGATCAGCTCGACCAGTTCCGGAACGCGGGGTCGACTCGCGTGGACGATAGCTCACGCGGTCCGCGGACCTTCACACCACCGATCCATATTTAGGTTTAACCTCTAATCCTCAATAAGGGGCGAGTGTGGGCAGGTATGTCGAGCAGGTGTCGCCGGGCGATCCGTCCGGTGCCACCGGGGACGTCACGCCGAGAGGCTGAAAGGGTTGGAACCAGGGAGCTAAACCCCGGCTATCAAAGGGTTTCCATGTGGAGCGGGTGACGGGAATCGAACCCGCGCTGTCAGCTTGGGAAGCTGATGTTCTGCCATTGAACTACACCCGCGCGGCGACCCAAGAAGGCGTCGCCCCCCGATTATGCCCGATGCTCGATGGGATCGACCACAGTGCTCACCCGAATCACTTCCCCAACGCCCTAGCCTTGGGTGGTGCCCAGACGATCCGTGGTTGTCGTTGCCGTGATCGTGCTCTCCGTGCTTTTCCCTGTGAACGCCGGAGCACTGCAGGGTGCCGGTGCCTCGGGCGCGGCGTGGTGGATCGTGGGAGGTGTCCTCTTCGCTCTTCCCTCGACCGCGGTGATCCTCCACCTCGCGACGAGGGATGCGTCGCCGCTGCGATCTCTCGCAGCAGGCGGTCATCTGGCACACGCGGGAGCTCGCGGCATCTGGGTGGCCGGAACGTTGGCCACGCTGTCGGCGTCAATCGCAGCCTTCAGCTTCTTGGCTCGGGCGCTCGGGATCGAACTTCCTGTCTCGGTCCAGGGGGCGCTCGCCATCGCGCTCGCCCTGGGAGGCGTGTTCATGGCTCGATCGCGGGCGTGGGCTCGCGTGCTGCTGGTGGGAGGCGTGGCGCTGGCCCTCGTGCTGCTCGTCGGGCTGGTCGCGCTGGTGGTTGCAGCAGGTTCGGGAGCGGTTGCTGAATCGGCGGGTGCTGGCGGCGGCTGGACCGGCGTGAGCCTCGCCGGATGGTCGTGGCTCGGACTGGTGATTCTCGGGCTCGTGGGCGCCCACGTGCCGTTCCAGCGGAATGAACTGCGGCCGGTATCGACGCGGCCGGTGGTGATCGCCATGGGGGTTGCCGTGGTCGGCTACCTCGTGCTCACACTGGCGTGCGCGCTTGCACTGCCGACAGGAACCGCGACCGGCGCCACCGGACTGGTCGACCTCGCTGCCACGGTGTCACCGGGCCTCGCCACCCCGATGGCGCTGCTGCTCTTCGTGTCGTTCGCCGCCACGACAATCGGCTTCGGCGGCGCCTTCCGCGAGCTGGCGGGCGACCTGGGCCTGCCGGGCCCGTCGTCGGCGTTGCTCATCGTCGCGGTGGGGGCGCTCAGCTACGTGGTGCTGCCACTGGCCTTCAGCTCGAGCGTGGGCAGCGCACCAGCCGTAGAGACGTACGCCATCACGCAGGGAGCCGCCGCGGTGCTCTGGGCCTTCGGCTACGTCGCCCTGGGGGTGCTCGTGCTGCGAAGTCCGGCCACTGCCTGGCTCAAGGGTGCGGCCGCGCTGACCGTGATCTTCGGAGCCCTCGGGGTGCTCGGAGCCCTTGTGGGTAGCCAGACACCGCTCATCAGCAACGACGCGATCTCGTTCTCGGTGGGAGGCGCGCCCGTAACCCTCGGCACATGGGCGCTTCTCGTGCTGATTGTTTCGGTGGTGGCGCTGGTGGTTACCTGGCTGGTGAAGGCCGAGGGCGACCACCTCGCCCATGAGCAGCCAGTTGAGTCGAACTAGCGGGCAACCGACTCGCGGCTCAGCGTGAACTTCGCGAGCACCTCGGGAATCGGCTCGACTCCGATGCCGGGCCCTGTTGGCACCCGTACGTAGCCGTTGTCGAGCACGAACGGGGTCGTGATGTCCTCGGCGTAGTAGCGCGACGATGCCGACGTGTCGCCGGGCATCGTGAAGTTGGGCATGGCAGCGAGGGCCACGTTCGCGGCACGGCCGATTCCAATCTCGAGCATGCCGCCGGCCCACACCGGAATGCCGCGCTCGGCGCACACGTCGTGAATGCGCACGCTCTCGAGGTAACCACCGACCCGTCCGGGCTTGATGTTGATCACCGTGGTGGCACCCATCTCAATCGCGTCGGCAGCGATGCTCGCCGACACGATTGATTCATCGAGGCAGATGGGGGTGCGCACCGACTTGGCCAGCAGCGCATGGCCCACGATGTCTTCCTCGTCGAGGGGTTGCTCGATGAGCAGTAGGTCGAAGTCGTCGAGCTGTGCGAGGTGGGGGCCGTCGGCTCGCGTGTACGCGGTGTTGGCGTCGACCTGCAGCAGCACCTCGGGGCCAAAGGTCTCGCGCACCATGCGCACCGGCTCGATATCCCACCCGGGCTCGATCTTCAGCTTGATGCGCAGGTAGCCCTCAGCGAGGTAGCCGGCGACCGCCTTCTCGAGCTCGCCCAGCGAGTCGTGGATTCCGACTGACACTCCTGCCGGCACGCGGTCCTTCACGGCGCCGAGGTACGACGCGAGCGAGACGCCCGCACCGCGAAGTTGAGCGTCGAGCACCGCAGTCTCCAGCACCGCCTTCGCCATGCGGTGGCCCTTGGCCCAGGCCAGCGTCGGCGCGATGACTTCGGCGGTGAGGTCGTCGCCGAGCGCGTATAGATCGGGGATGAAGAACTCGCGCAGCACGTCTTCGGCCGCGGATCGGTACTCGCTCGAGTACGCGGGACGGTCCATGGCCACGCACTCGGCCCAGCCCTCGCCCACATCGGTGATGGCGTGCACCAGAGAAACCTCATGTGTGGTCTCGACACCGAAGGAGGTGCGGAAAGGCGACACCAGCGGCACGGCGATTCGCAGAAGCTCGACATTCTCAAGGCGCATGTGTTCGCTACTCACTTCTCGTCTCGATGGTGGTGCACGTCTGTGACGGACGCTACTCCTGCTCGGGGCGAATTCGTTCTGTGGTGCGATGCAGCACGTTCTGTGGTGGAAACCGTCACGAGCCGGTGTCGTTTTCCACCAGAAAAGGGGTCGGCTAGTCGCTGCGGTCGGCAATCACGAGCCGAAGTCGCTCCGGCCCGAACTTCGCCACCACACCGGCGAGAGAGTCAGCCACCTGCTGGTCGGGCACCACGAGGGTGAGCCTGAGGTCGGGCGCCGCCTGCAGCACCTCACCGAGCGACGCGACGGGATCGGCCGTGCGCAGAATGGTGTCGACCGTGACGTTGTACCGCTCGTACGCAATGTCCGAGCCGATGGCCAGCGAGTGCGCGAGGCGGCCGGCGAACATGTTCACGTACTCGCTGCGATATCCGGTGACCGATCGCGCCACCGGAATCCATGTGACCGTCGTGTGGCCATCGCTGTCGGGATGTGCCGCAGCTGAGAGCACGACATCGCCCACCAGCGGAATGCGGGTCACGGCCGACTGCCGTGCTTCGAAGGCGGCGAGTCCGGCGGGACGTGTCAGCACGCCGCCGCCGACTCCCGGACGAAGCGTGACGGTGGAGATCTCGGCCACCGCGATGACTATCACCACGAGTGCGATCACTAGACCCGTGCCCTGCCGCGCGGGTGGCACCTTCGCCAGCCGCAGCGATGTCCAGCGCGCGACCACTGCCGCAGTGAGCGGAACGGCTGCGAGCAGCAGCGCGTACACCATCTTGTTGGTGTAGTACGAGTCACCGATTGTCACGCCCGCGCGAACTGAGTCGACGAGGAAGTACAACGTCACCGCGCACGCTGACAGCACCGGGCCCAGTAGTGCGAGCGACACCAGCCTTCCGGCGGCGCGACTACTGAGGGCAAGCGTGAGTGTCGCCACTGCGGCCATCACGACCGCCGGCCAGTACTCGAAGGCCGGAAGCCCTCCGGTGAGAGCGCCCCAGGGCGCGTTCCTCACCGAGTCGGTGATGGCAGTGAGGGCAGGAGCCGCCAGCGCGGCACACACGAGCCCCACCACCACGAACCACACGAGTCGTCGTCGGCGCCACCTCCACAGCGCGACGCCCACGGCCAGGGCGGGAAGCAGCAGCCCGGCCGCGAGGGGCAGGTACACGTACGCCGCAACCACGCCCGCGAGAGGCAGCACGAACCAGCCGAGCCGGGTCATGGCGGCGCGCGAGCGCACGCTCACCGTGACGGCACCCACCACCAGGGCTGCACAGGCGAGAAAGCTGGCGGCGGCAAAGTCGAACATGGATCCCATGGATCCGAGCAGGCACCAGAGCGCGGTCGCCGTGCCGGCGAGGCCAGCCGCGACCGCGCGGGTGCGTGAGGCAGTGCGCCGAGGCATCAGGGCGCGCGCGGCGATGCTGGCGCTCCACGTGAGCACCGCTGCGGCAAGCGCTGCCGTGAGCGCCGACCACGCCACATACGGTCGCACGAGGTCGACTGCGGGGGTGCCCGCGCTGATGCCTGCCGCCCACTCGCCCGCAGACCAGATCGCCACGTGCAGCCGCGGGTAGCCAGCGAAGAGCAGGTCGGGTGATGACGTTCCGGCCCAGCTTCCCGACCGCATCATCTGCACAAACATGGGCAGGTGGCTGCTGTGGTCGTGGGGAAGTTCTCCGCCCGCCCACCACTGCAGCAGGCCGGTGATCGTGCGAGCGGTGGTGGCGGTTGCGTACACGCCGAACAGGACTACGAAAGAGACGAGCCCCGCGACGAGTCCGATCGCGTCGTCAACCCGAATTCGTGGCAGCACCGGTGCACTGCGGCGCACGTAGAGACAGCCGATCGCACCGAGCGCCACCGCGCTGAGCAACAGCCGCCAGCCGAGAGGAGGAATCACAGAATGGG
>CAFBOZ010000005.1_pt1 | contig 14060 bp, 11 predicted proteins | sample 7269531 | NCBI WGS metagenome assembly CAFBOZ01 (sample SAMEA6814124, study PRJEB35770) | uncultured Actinomycetes bacterium | biome: Freshwater; feature: Freshwater reservoir; material: water | place: Czech Republic | collected 2017-07-26 | depth 30m m | reverse complement strand
TACGGGCCGGGGGATCCGCTGCGCTGGAGCCCGGTCAACGTGGAGATACTGCTCAGCGACTGGTTTCCCCGCAAGATCATGGCCGAACCCGACTTCCTCTCCCAGCTCCCCGTCCTGCTCCGGGCGTTTATCAGGTTCAGCCACGGTGAGCGAGGCATCCGACCGTCACTGACGGCTCAAACTCTCGCGGCAGTTGACGTGTGGGAGCCGGCTTTCCAGCGGACCATCTGGTCGTCGCGGTTGCAGGGACGCGCGGCGCTGATCGCCGGGATGTTGGAACCGGCGGATGACGATGACCTCGGCTACGAGAAGACCATGCTGGAAAGCCTCGATGAGGCCGTGGGTGGTCGCGCGCAACTGCTGGCGCTGACCGATGCACCGCTGCCGAACGAGGCGTTTGAATGGACTGGTGTTGCCGACGACATCCGACCAGTGATCGGCGAGATTCTCGAGGCCTGCGACCGGGTTGCCGACGAGATCCTCGATCTCGAGCACCGTACGGCCATGCGACGCTTCCTCAGCCGCGCCGCAGTGGGCGACCCGGCCATCTTTCGGCGCAAGGCGTCACCCCAACGGGGAGCCGCAGCCGTCGCCTGGGTGATCGCTCGCGCGAACGACACCGTCGGCGGCTACTGGTCGGGACTCACCGTGCAAGACCTACTCGCGTCGCTCGGGGTCTCGGGGAGTGTGTCGCAGCGTGCCGAGCCACTGCTGCGCGCCAACGGCGTCGACCCGTATCGGCTCTACGGTTCGATGAAGTTGGGAGCGTCCGACCTGCTGACGTCGCGCAAACGAGCGTCGATCATCGAGCATCGGGATCGGTACCTCGGTGATCACGGTGAGGCGTTGACCTAACCCCGGTAGTGGCTTTGTCGATGACGTGGGTACTTGGCTCGGATGTACTACACCCGCTCCCAAAGTCAGATACATCGAGTTCTACAAGCCGTGGCAATGGGTGATCGGCACCGGAGTGTACATCGACGACGTTGACGCTGTCGTTGCGGCGAACCTCACGACGGTGAGGCAGGCCCTGCGCGAATGGATTCAGATTCCGCTTCACCGTGCCCGGGGATCGCCGGCGTGCCGCACCAGATCGATGCGTGTTCGTTGTAGGTGCTTTTACCGTGCTGATGCGCCCGAGGTATTGACTCGACTCTGACTCAGGGCAAGCAGCGTGATTCGTAAGCGGTCAAGGCCCACCTGCGCCTCACCACCGCCGAAAGTGGATTCGCCGTGGAAGTCGACCTCGTCGAGGTGCTGGGTGCCGACGCCTACGTGTACGGGGGGATGAGCCGCGACGATGGAACGCGTGCTGAGGTCACCGTTCGAACCGATGGGCGTACTCCACCACGTCGAGGAGAGACTGTGTTCGTGTCGATTGATGCGACGCAAACCCACGCGTTCGATGCCGGCACTGGAGTTCGACTCGGCGACTGACAACGCGGTGGCTGTGCGTTCGCGGTCAGTCGTCGGTCTCGGCAACCACCTCACCTGCGGCCCCTCGAAACCAGACACCGAGCGGGCCGCCCAGCATTTCCCCGGTTCGGGCTATCCTCAAGCTGTGGTCACGGAGGAGCAGGCGCAGACGCTGCTGCAGATTCTCGATCTCGTGCGCACGGGATCAGCAGTAACCCGACCGGATCTTGTTCGAACCAGTGAGCTGGGGCGAGCTGTCATCGCCCAGCGGCTCGAGCAGTTGATTGCCCTCGACCTCGTTGTCGAAGGTGACGTACTCGCGGTTCCGCGGGGGAGATCGCCTCGGGGCCTTCAATTCAACAAGACGCGCGGGTACATTCTCGCCGCGGATATCGGGGCACAGGGCATGTTCGTTGGCCTCTCCGACCTTGCGGGCGGCATCCTCGAACGGGTCTACCTGCCACACGATGTGGGTTCGGGTCCCGACGAGACACTCACAGTGGTGATCGCTGAGTTCGATGCGATCCTTCAGAAGCGTGAGGATTTCAACGTCCAACTGTGGGGGATTGGCATTGGTATCCCCGGACCGGTCGAGTTCGCCACGGGCCGAGCCGTCAGCCCGCCCATCATGCCCGGGTGGAATGAGTTCGACATCCGACGCGTGCTTCAGGATCGCTACGGAGTTCCCGTCTGGATCGATAACGACGTCAACGTGATGGCTCTGGGCGAGTTGCGAGCCGGTGCCGCCGTGGGTCATCGCGATGTCGTCGTCGTGAAGTTGAGCACCGGTATTGGAGCGGGACTTATCTCCAACGGAGTCCTGCACCGTGGTGCTCAAGGAGCGGCGGGCGATATCGGCCATGTCAACGTTGGCGACGATTCCACGACCCTGTGCCGATGTGGTAACACCGGTTGCCTGGAAGCCCTCGCTGGCGGCTGGGCTCTTTCACAACGTGGCGCCGAGTTGGCCGCCAGTGGCGAGAGCCCCTTCCTCACCCAGCGTGCGCAGCATCATCCGCTGGCCGCCGCAGACATCGTCGCTGGGGCTGCAAGCGGCGATCGGGTCAGTGTTGTGCTGATGCGAGAGTCCGCACGCCTCGTTGGTGACACATTGGCTCGCATCGTGAACTTCTACAACCCGTCACTCATCCTGCTCGGTGGTCGCCTCATGTTGGCTGGAGACGCCTATCTTGCGACGGTTCGCAACATTGTCTACTCAAGATCGCTGCCCCTCGCCACCCGCGAGTTGGTTATCGCCAAAGTGGCCCTCGGCGAGCGCGCCGCCTTGCACGGTGCGGTAGCGCTCGCCATTGATGAGATCTTCCAGCCGTCCTACTTCGCTACCTGGGCCGAGGGCACTCAGGTCCCTTCGGTGATTTAATCCGTCGCCGACCGCTGCGACTCAACGCATGCTGAGTCGGTAGGCGGCGATCGGTTCAGCCAAGAGTGGCAGGACTGCCTCGAGCATCGACTGGACTCCAGGCCCTGCGATGTGGATGTCGAGGCTGGCGTCGTCGCGCCACTCTTCCCAGAACACGAAGTGATCGTCATCGGCGCTGTCACGGAAGTACCGATAGAACACGTAGCCGTCCTCTGAGGCAGTGGGCTCCACGAGCGGAGCCAGGTGTGCCTCCACTTCGGCACCTCGACCGGGTAGACAGTGAAAGTGTGCAACGGTAAATAGGCTCATACGGGGCTCGCAATCTCGGAGTGGCCGTGCGGTGAACTTCGAGGAGACCAGAGGGCAAACCGGGTGCGCGAGAAGAGTTCGTCGACGACCATCACGGCCGCACCGACCAGCCCACCGGCAGACCCCAACTCGCGGCGAGCAATCACCAAGTTTCTTGTGGCGAGGGGCAATGAGCGGCCGTACACGGTTTCGCGCACCGTCGAGAGGACGACATCGTTGCCTTGGGCCAGCCGTCCTCCGAGTACCAGCAGCCCGGGGTTGTAGAAGTTGACCAAGGTAGCCAGGGTTTCGCCAACCATGCGTCCGCATTGCATCAGCAGATCGACCGCAACGGCGTCACCGCCCTGTGCAGCAGTACTGAGGTCATCGACGCCGATGGAAACACCGTCGGCCATGAGGCGCCCCAGAATGGTGGAGTTCTCGACGGTCGCTCGTTCTCTGGCCAATCGAACGAGTGCAGCGCCACCAACGACTGCCTCGAGACACCCGGTGTTTCCACATCGGCACGTGGCATCGTCGTCCTGCGCCACCGCGATGTGGCCGATGTCTCCCGCGGCTCCGTTCGCTCCACGATGAAGCACCGAGCGGGAAATCACTCCCGAACCTATACCGACGCTCATCTTCACAAAGATCATTTCGTCGACGTTGCGTCCGATACCGATTCGAGATTCACCGAGTGCTTCGAGGTTCACTTCGTTATCGATCCACACGGGGATGTCGAACGCGGCGGCGAGCCGCTCGCGCAGCGGAAAGTCGTCCCACCCCGGCATGATCGGTGGTGAGATCGGCCGGCCGGTCGCAAACTCGACGGGCCCGGGCACTCCGAGTCCAGCCCCCCACAACTGCTCGCGCTTGATTCCGGATTCGTGGAGAAGGCGAGACCACGTCGCCTCCAACTGGTCAAGGACAGGCGTGGGGCCTTGTGCGACGTCAGCCTGAACCTCATCGGTGATAATCAGGGCTCCGGAAAGGTCGGCGATACCGGTAGCCAGGGTGGTGGCACCGAGTTCGGCCACCAGCACATAGCCCGCGTCGCGGCGGAAGGCCAGCTCCCGAGGAGCGCGCCCGCCAGATGAGGGGCGTATCACGGCTTCATCGACCAGGCCCAGTTCCAGCAGAACGCCCACTCTCTGCGTCACCACACCACGGCGCAAGCCCAGATCCAACCCCAGATCGGCCCGGGTTGTCGGACCGGCTTCGCGGATTCGTTGCAACACGGCAAGTACGTCGGGTGTGGGGGTCGCGTCAGCCAGCATGAAGTGATTTTAGATGAGATTGACTGACTTTTTTCCGAAAAGGCCTGTCTTTTTGTCTCGAAGAGACATTAGAGTGGCGGACATCGATTCGAGCGAAGGAGACGGACCATGAAGTTGGGCTTGCTGACGGCCTGCCTCCCCGACAGGAGTCTTGACCACATCATTGAGTGGGCGGCGGCGGCCGGTTACCAAGCCCTTGAGGTGGCAGCCTGGCCGGCACTGGGCGATCGTCCCTTCACCGCCACTCACATTACCGCTGAGTCGCTCGACAGTGCCGCTGCTGATGAGATCAAGGAACGCTTTGATACCGCTGGCCTGACGCTGTCCTCGCTCGCTTTCTACGACAACAACCTGCACCCCGACCTCACTGAGCGCGCGGCAATCAACAAGCACGTACTTGCGTGCATCGACGCCGCGGCACTGCTCGGTTGTCCAACCGTCGGCACCTTTGTCGGTCGCGACCCCTCGAAGTCAGTGGCGGAGAACTTGGCGCAGGCAGAGGAAGTTTTCAAGCCCCTCGTTGATTCAGCGGGTCAGAAGGGCGTGAAGCTCATCATCGAAAATTGCGTGATGGAGGGGTGGCACCCCGACGGCTACCCGGGCAACCTCGCCTACTCCCCTGAACTGTGGGAATGGATGTTCTCGATCGGCCTCTATCTCAACTACGACCCGTCACATCTGGTGTGGATGGGAATCGACCCCGTTGCTGCTGTCAAGCCCTATGTCGACAAGATCCCGCACGCACAGGCTAAGGACATTCAGACCTTCCCCGAGTTGCGCAACCGCTATGGGTGGCCCGGTAAGGCGATCAATCGCCCGAATCCCTGGGACGTCGGTTGGTGGCGCTACCGCGTGCCGGGGCTGGGTGAGGTCGACTGGACTGCTCTCATCGATGCGCTCTATGAAGGTGGCTTCGACGGAGTGCTGTCCGTCGAGCACGAAGACCCCATTTGGGGTGGCACCGAGGCCAAGATCAAGACCGGCCTCGAGGTCGCATATCGCACGCTCTCACCACACATCGTCGGCTGACAGTCAGCCTCGTAGACCCGGCACCAGAGCCCTGACGAAGGAGAACCCGTGAAGCTCGGATACCACTCGATCACGTGGGGAGGCGTGCTTGGCCATCCCGTGGGCGTGACCAGCATTAAGGACCTCTTCTACTGCGGGGTCGGCGACATGTCAGAGGCGGCGCGAGACATCGCTGCAGCCGGCTATACCGGTACAGAGATGTTCGATGGCGATGTCGCCAAATACGCTGACCGGCCCGATGACCTGTTCGCGTTGCTTGAGGGAAATGGCCTCGAGCTCGTGAGCGTCTACACCGGCGCGAACTTCGTGTACGCCGACATTCTTCCTGATGAAATGGACAAGATTTCACGCGCGATCGACCTCGCGGTGAGGTTCGGCGCCGAGCGTCTGGTGGTGGGTGGTGGTGCCCGACGTGCTGCAGGCACCACCGACGACGACTACCTCGCACTGGGTAGAGGCCTTGATCGGGTCAGCGATATGGCTGCCGAGAAGGGGCTGGTCGCCACCTTCCACCCCCACCTGACCACGATCGTCGAGAACCCTGCAGAACTCGAGCGCATTATGGGCTGCAGCAGCATTGGGTTCTGCCCCGACACCGGTCACCTAGCTGCCGCGGGTGGCGACCCTGCAGCGCTCATCCGTGCCTATCCCGACCGCATCAAGCACGTGCACCTCAAGGACTGGAAGCCCGAACCATTCACGTGGACACCACTGGGTGAGGGAACGCTCGATTTCACCGACATCGTGCGCGCCGTCACCGAGACCGGTTACGACAGTTGGCTCATGGTCGAACTCGACGAGTACGCCGGCTCCAACCTCGAAGCGGCTAAGACGTCGAAGGCACACCTCGACCAGATCGTTTCTGATCTGGGCATCACGATCGACTGAACCCATCCATCGCAATCAGGACCGGGTTCGAGTGATCCCGGCGGCGGAGCCATACCTCTGAACGGAGAACGGACAATGCGAGAACTGCGCGTAGGCCTCATCGGGGCCGGCTTCATGGGCAAGGCCCACTCATTGGCGTACGCGGCGATGCCCATGTTCTTCTGGCCAGCACCTGCCATTCCCGTGCGAGCGGTGATCGCAGAAGCCACGGAGGAACTGGCCGCTGAAGGTGCTGCTCGGTTTGGCTTCGAGTCGAGCACCGGCGACTGGCGCCGCATCATTGACGATCCTTCGATCGACATCGTCGACATCGCGACTCCCAATCACCTCCACCCGGAGATGGCCATCGCTGCGGCCGAGGCTGGCAAGCACATCATCTGCGAGAAGCCGTTGGCCCGAACTGCCGCTGAGGCGAAGGCGATGCTCGACGCGGTCACGGCCGCCGACGTTGTTCACATGGTGGCCTTTAATTACCGCCGCACCCCCGCTGTCGCGCTGGCCAAGAAGTACATTGAAGAAGGCGCGATCGGTGACATCCTCAACTTCCGCGGCACGTACCTTCAAGACTGGAGTGCTGACCCAGCGTCGCCGCTGTCGTGGCGTTTCCAGAGCGCGATCGCGGGCTCAGGAGCCGTGGGCGACATCGGAACACACATCATCGACATGGCGCGCTATCTCGCCGGCTCCATCACATCGGTGATCGGGATTGCCCGAAACATCGTGCCTGAGCGTCCGCAGCAGTCGGGCGGACGCGATGCGCTCGGAACCTCACGGTCCGGCGGCGAGCTCGGCCCGGTCGATGTCGACGACGAGATGGTCACAATGATTCGATTCGCCAACGGGGCTGTCGGCTCGCTCGAAGCCACCCGTAACGGATACGGCCGCAACAACTTCATCACCTTTGAGATCCATGGAACTCGGGGTTCGCTGTTCTTCAACTACGAGCGTCGCGATGAACTCCAGGTGTGCTTTGCTGACGATCCCAGCGACAGGCGCGGTTTCCGCACCGTGTACACCGGTCCCGCGCACCCGTACGGCGAGGGCCTCTGGCCGATCCCGGCCCTAGGAATCGGATACGGAGAAACGAAGATCATTGAGGCGTACGACCTCGTGAGTGCCATCGTCAATGGAACCCCGGTGTCCCCTAACTTTGAGGACGGCTACCGAATCTCACTCATTGCCGATGCCATCCTGGAGTCTTCACGCACCGACCAGTGGGTTGACGTCGATGGGTGACCCGCTTCGCTCAGGCATTATCGGAGCCGGCTTCATCGGCAGCGTGCACGCCCAGGCCGTTCGCGCTTCGGGTGGAATCGTAGCTGCTGTGGCCGATGTGACCCCCGAGGCCGCAACGGCTGCAGCGGTGCGGATGGGTGCCCGTGCTGCTGCTGCCTCAGCCGAGGAGCTCATCGAGTCGCCTGACATTGACGTCGTGCACATTTGCACGCCTAACCACCTGCACGCCGTGTTGGCTCTCAAGGCGATCAGTGCCGGCAAGGCCGTTATCTGTGAAAAGCCATTGGCAACGACGGTGACTGACGCCGAGGATGTCGTCGTCCTCGCGAGGCAGAAGGGCGTTGTCACCGGCGTGCCCTTCGTGTACCGCTACTACCAGACCGTGCGCGAGGCACGGATGCGCGTGCAGCGTGGAGACGTCGGCGCATTGTGGGTGATGCACGGGTCGTATCTGCAGGACTGGTTATCGAGCTCCGCCGATATCAACTGGCGCGTCGATGCAGCTCTGGGCGGCAGCTCGCGAGCGTTTGGCGACATCGGAGTGCACTGGTGTGATGTCGTTGAGTTTGTGAGTGGCCACCGCATCACTCGCCTATCGGCTCAGATGAAGACCGCCATTGCATCCAGGCAAGCATCGGAACAGGTCACCACCGAAGACCTCGCGACAGTGCAGTTTGAGACGAGTCAGGGGGCCATCGGGTCGCTGGTTGTGAGCCAGGTGTCGCCTGGCCGCAAGAACCGATTGTGGTTTTCGATCGAGGGTGCTGAGCAGTCGATTGCCTTCGACCAGGAACAGCCGGAGACCCTGTGGGTGGGTTCGCGCGCCAGCGCGTCCGTCGTTCCGCGCGGTATCACACCCATGCCCTCTGCCTCCCCGCTGCTCACCCCGCTGCCTCCGGGTCACCCCCAGGGGTACCAGGACTGCTTCAACGCGTTCGTCGGCGATGTCTACGCCGCGGTGCGAGGCGAGGCTGTCGATGGGTTGCCTGCATTCGGCGATGGCCTTCGTGCGGCGCGAATCACTCGAGCCGTTCTCGACTCGGCGCAACAGGGCCAGTGGGTTGATGTGCCTGAGGAGTTGCCGGCCCTCGCAGCCCCAGCTATCTGACCTCGATCGGGGCAGCTAACTTCGGTCGCGCAGGGCTTGGGTAAGTCGCGGAATTACCTGCGCGAGATCGCCGACGATTCCGAAGTCGCAGACCCCAAACAGTGGGGCTTGCGAGTCGGAGTTGACGACGACAATCGTGCCCGACCTGCCCATGCCGACCCGATGCTGAATGGCACCGGAGATGCCGCACGCGAGGTACAGGCGAGGGCGCACCGTGCGACCGGTCTGACCGACCTGATACGAGTGTGGGTACCAGCCCTTGTCGACCACCGGCATGCTGACCCCCAGTGCACCGCCGAGGGTTTCGGCGAGTTCCTGCAAGAGCGTGAATTCCTGCCGAGATGCCACACCTCGGCCGCCAGCGACCACGATGTCCGCCGACTCCAATCCTGACGACTCTGCGTCGCTGGCACCTGACGACACCACCCTGCCGGCCCGGCTGCTGTTGTCGGCATGCTGCAGGGTTCGCACCAGGGGCGCTAGTGGCATCGCTTCCCGCGGTTCGAAGTGTCCGGGGCGCAGAACGGCCACGGCCAGCGTGGTGGTCCATCCGACTTTGACGACGAGGCTGTCCTGGAGTGCGAGCCGAGTGCCGATCCACGATCCGGTGCCGCTCGGCTCGAGACCGACGAGATCCCAATTCACGCCAGCGGAGCGGCGCGCCGCCAGCGCAGCCGCGGCATCCGAGGCGAGCGACGAGCCCTCGAGGATGACGATGTCAGGGTTCAGTTCTGAGACGAGCTGGTCGAGCACGTCGGTGCACACCGCGGCGAGTACTGGCGAGAGGTAAGCGACGTGCACAGTGCGCGCGCCTTGACCACCGAGGACTTCGAGGAGGGCGTCATTGAGCACCTCCCCGTTTTCGCACACGACGACCACGTCTACCTCGTCGACACATTCGCAGGCTGCAGCGATTGCGCCGAGGTTGCCCAGCGGCACACTGCCGCGACGCAGTTCGGTGAGGACCAGGGCTCGAGTGGTCACACGATTCCCCTTTGCGTGAGGAAGTCAATCAACTGCACATGCGCCTGACCGTCGTCTTCGATCACGATGCCTCTGGTTCGCGCTGGCGATGGTTCGACCGAGAGGACCATCGTTCCCGCAGTAACCGTGCAGTCGGTCATTGTGAGGAGTTCGATCGGCTTCTTCTTGCCTGCGATGACGTCTTTGAACGACGGGTAGCGCGGTGTATTGACCTCACCGGACAGGGCGAGAACAGCGGGAAGCGCGACCTCGACAACCTGTGTGCCTTGCTCAATCTGACGGGTCACTGTCAAACGATCTGCGTCGAGCACGAAGTCGACAGCGCGCGAGGCGACCGCGAACCCGAGCCGCTCGCCGACCGCAGACCACAGCATCGCTCCGTAACCGTCGCTGCTCCAGGATCCGAAGACCACCAGATCGGGGTGCAGACCTGAGAGGGTGGTGGCAAGTGCCGCGCTCACACCCAGCAGGTCGGCTCCCTCGAGCTCCGGGGCCGACACGACGATCGCTCGGTCTGCCCCCATTGCTAAAGCGGGGCGCAGTGACTCGGCGAACTCAGCGGGTGCCACGGAGACGACGACCACCTCGCTGCCGGGATCCGATTCGCGCAGGGTGAGCGCCGCCTCGACAGCGTTTTCGTCCACTGAGTTCAGCCGGTGCGCCACCGAACGGTCGAGCCGTCCCGTGATGGCATCGAGGCGGGTCGTCACCGGCACCGGCTTGACGCACACCGCAATCGTGAGTGCCATCTACAAAGCCGTCGCGATCTGGTGCGCCTCGAGAAGAACGGTCTGAACCATGCGAGCGGCGGCAGCGTCACCGACGCGCTCGAGTTGGATTGTCGAGCCGGACTCGAGCACCAGTTCGTGAAGCCTGTAGTAAAGGTCGTCGCGGGACCGCCGCCAGGACACGGGCACAACGGCGTCAACCACCAGCCATGATTCCTCCCCGGTGACAGCGTCGACCAGAAGTGCCCGCCCGGGTTCAACAGCACGCAGTGCCGTGAGTGGCCGCAGCGTGATCTGTGCCTTTCCAACACGCTGAAGGAACATCGCGAGGTTCGTCCCCTCGAGTTCGCTGGCGACCGTCGACCGCGTCGTCACGATGGTGACCCGGTGTCCTGCCGCTGCCAGAAACTCCGCTGTCCCTGCAGCCTCCCAGTGCCCCTGATCGTCGACCACCAACACATCTGTTCCGGGAAGGGTTGCACCGGCAAGGACTTCGTCGGTTGAGTAAACGCACGGTAACTCCAGGCCCGGAGTTTCGGGGCCGATAGTGAGACCGCGCTCGCGAGCGATTGTTCCCGCGTCTGGGTCCGTGGCACCCTGACGGTGGGCGGTAGGCAGATTGGGCTGCGACCCCGTCGCGACGATGACGACATCCGGCTCGAGGTCGAGAACTCCCTCGGCATCAACTTCCGCACCTGTCCAGATCTCGACGCCAAGCCTTCGTACGGCCGCTTCAAGGTAGTGAACAACCTCGGCGAACTCCTCGTGGTGGGGTTGGCGAGAACCGAGCTTGACCTGACCACCAAGGTGTGTTTCACGCTCGAAAAGTGAGACGCGGTGCCCTCGTCGGGCGGCGATCTCGGCCACTTTCAACCCGGCAGGACCTCCACCCACCACGACAACCGATCGCGGCTCTGACGCTCGCACGAGCAGCCGCTCGCTGTAGAGCAGTTCCTGTCCGGCTGCGGGGTTTTGTACGCAGCGGATTGGCTTCTCCTGCGCCACCGCGTGCAGGCAGCCGTCGTTGCAGGCGATGCAGGCGCGCACCTCGTTCGCCCGGCCCTCTAGCAGTTTGCGCGGCGTCTCGGGATCAGCGATGAGTTGCCGCGCCATTCCGATGAGGTCGGCCTCGGCGCTCGCCAGCATGTGTTCGGCGAGGCCAGCATCCTTGATTCTTCCGAAGGCGACGATGGGAAGGTCCGATTGCGCCTTGAGCGCCTGGTTGAGCGGACGGAAGAACCCTTGCGCCACCGCAGCAGGCGGAATCTCCATCCAGAAGCTTGAGAAGCTTCCCGCGTCGCAGTTGAAGTAGTCGACCAGACCGCTCGCCTCGAGGTGCTCGGCCATCCGCAATCCGTAGTCGAGTTCGTAGCCGAACGGTGTGTACTCGTGCAGGCAGATCCGAATGCCCACCGCCATCTCATCGGGCACGTTCTCGCGCACAGCGGCAACACACTCGAGCGGTAAGCGCATGCGGTTCTCGAACGAACCTCCGTAGGCGTCCTTGCGACGGTTGAAGAACGGTGACGCAAAGCTGCGGAGCAGCCCGTCGTGCGCGATCTTCAACTCGACCCCGTCGTACCCGGCGGTCGCCAGATTGCGTGCGGATGCGGCGAACCCTTCCACTGCACGCCGCAGGTCAGTTGCGTCCATGGCTTTCGTCGTATGCGTACTCGAGGGCTCGGGCATCTGCGTCGGCGCCCACAGCACCGGCGGCGGTGTCTCGAGAGACGTGTGCCCGCCGTGATTGAGTTGCGCGAAGATCGAGGCTCCGTGCGCGTGCACCGCGTCGGTCGTTCGTCGGTTCTGTTCCACCGACCTTTCGTCCCACGCCGCGACGTACTTGCGCGACATCTGGCCCTCGTACATGGTCGCCATCGAGCCGTCGACAATGAGCCCTGCGCCGCCCCAGGCACGCTCCTCGAGGTACGCGGTCAGGTCCGGCGTTGGCAGCCCGTGGACGTCGGCCAGGGCGTTGAAGTGCGGTTGAAAGACGAGCCGGTTGCGCAGTTCGACTCCGCGCACCCGAAGGGGGGAGAACAGGTGGGGAAACTCGGTCGAATCGGAGGTGGCGGGCGGTGTGGCCATACTCACGCGATGGCCCCGTGACACTGAGATCCGCCGTCGACCAGCATCAGTGTCCCGGTGACGTACACCGAGTCGTCTGAAGCGAAGAAGAGCGCGGGGCCCGCGACATCGTCGGTCGTTGCCAGTCGTCCTAGGACGATCGAGCGCTTGGCCGCGCCGATGGCCTCGCCAGGCGACGTGCTCACCAGATCGTGGTATCCGTGCATCATCGGGCTGTCGATGTAGCCCGGTGCGATCGTGTTCACCCGGATACCAAACGGCCCGAGGTCAGTCGCCGTTTGCTGCGTGATCAGGTTCACCGCGCCCTTGCTACCGGCGTAGACGGCTGACTGCTTGAGTGGCAGGACTCCCTGAATGGACGAGATGTTGATGATGCTCCCACCGCGACCACCGAGTTTCATCGCGCGCGCGGCGTACTTCGTTCCGAGCAGCACGCCGCCCACGTTGATGTCGATCACGCGCCGGTACTCATCCCACGAGAGGTCAGTGATGTCCTCGGCTGTTCCAGTGCCCGCGTTGTTCACCATCACGTCCAGTCGCCCGTACAGCTCGAGCGTTCGATCAACAGTGGCCGCAACGCTGGCTTCATCGGCCACGTCGCACACGATGGCCGTCGCTTCACCTCCGGCGGCACGGATGGCTTGCTCTGCCTCGAGTCCGTCGTCTCGGCCGCGAGCGGCAAGCACGACCGACGCTCCTTCCACGGCAAATCGCCGCGCGATCGCGAAGCCGATCTGTCGTGACCCTCCGGTGACGATCGCCACCCTGCCCTCAAGTCGACCGCTCATGGCCTGTTCCTCCTGCTTGCTCGAATGTGGGAAAAGCGGTTCATTTTCTGCGAGCTGAGAAGGCCACGGCGAGAATGATGATGAGACCCTTGACGGCGATCTGCCACGACGAACTCACGCCGATGATGACCAGACCGTTGTTGAGGACTCCGATGATCAGCGAGCCGATGAGGGTACCGATGATTGTTCCGCGTCCGCCGAACAGGCTGGTACCACCCAAGATCACCGCAGCGATCACATCGAGTTCGAGACCATCGGCGAAGTCAGGTCGTGCGGCGTGTGCTTGGGCCGCGAAGATCAGCCCACCCAGGCCGGCCAGCACGCCAGAGAGCATGAAGCAGTAGATCTTCACTCGCGACGTGTTAATGCCCGAGTATCGGGCTGCCACCGCGTTACCACCCGTGGCGTAGACCTTGCGGCCAAACGTCGAGAAGTGCAGCAGAATGCCACCGATGGTCACTAACACTGCTGTCCAGATGATGGGGGCAGGAAGACCAAGGATGGATCCCTCATAGAACACCTTGAAGAAGGCGGTGTTGTCGATCAACACGGGTGCCGTATCGGTGATGACGAATGCGATACCTTTCGCCACCCCGAGCATGCCCAGCGTGACGAGGAAGCTCGGAATACCCAGCCTTGTCGTGAGCAAGCCATTGACCAGGCCGATGAATGTGCCCACCGCAAGGCCGACGAGGGCGCCTAAGACCCAGTTGTCGCTGAAATTCTCCATGAATAGCGCAGCGCAGACGCCGGACAATTTGAGGATCGAGGCGACCGACAGAGCGATTTCGGAGGAGATGATCACGAAGGTCATACCGACAGCGATGATGGTCACGAGGGTCGTCTGGC
>CAFBOZ010000004.1_pt1 | contig 14673 bp, 9 predicted proteins | sample 7269531 | NCBI WGS metagenome assembly CAFBOZ01 (sample SAMEA6814124, study PRJEB35770) | uncultured Actinomycetes bacterium | biome: Freshwater; feature: Freshwater reservoir; material: water | place: Czech Republic | collected 2017-07-26 | depth 30m m | reverse complement strand
TCACTCGAATAATGGGAAGCGCCTGGTCGATGACGGGTGGAGGGACGGTGGCAGTGGGGCGAGGGGCCGTCGAGGCCGTGATCACCGGTCGCGGGCTGACCGCTGACGGACCGTCGGCCACGAGTTGCCACCCGAGAAGCCCCAGCGCGCCTACTGCCACTAGTCCGATAACACTTGCCGTCAGGCGCCTGCCTACCCTGTGCGAACGGCGGCGTCGCGCCCCCTTGGTTGCGGGCGCCTCCCGTCCGGGTCCGGCCGCGAGCCGAAGGTCGGCGGCTAGCGGAGCCACTCGACTGTAAGTACCACCTTCGCGAGGAGGGGTCGTGCCACCGACCGATCGTGAGCAGATGAGGTCAACCGGACCGGTCACCGCGGGAGCCACTCGGCTGGGCAGGGGCACGCTATCCCCGATCTCAGGGGCCGCCGCCACCCCGTCGACATCGCCGTAGGGCCAGCGACCGCTGACGCAGGCATAGAGAATGCCACCGATGCCGCGGATGTCGGCCAGCACGGGGTCGGGGTCGGGGTCGCAGCCTTTCAGCACGGCGTCGACACCGAGGCCGCGCACGCGCACCTCTCCACCGGCGGTGATGAGGAGCGAATGAGGCCGAAGTCGGCCGTGGGCAATTCCACTGAGGTGCGCCGTCTCGAGACATTCGGCTACCTCAGCGGCGAGCCGGAGTGAGTCCACCGCACTCATCGGATCGTGGATCAGTTCCTGCAGCGGACGACCCTCGACCCACTCGGTCACGATCGCGATGTGGGGGCTTCCCTCGAACTTGACGTCGACGACATCGAGCACGTGGATGAGTCGTCGGTCGGAGACGCGCGCGGCCAGGCAGGCGGCGTCGCGCAGGTCTTCGGCGCGCTCGTCGCTCGCGGGCAGCAGTCGCACCCCCACCTTGCGGCCCAGAACAGGATCGGTGGCCTGCCACGACTGCGATCCGGCACTGTCACCGACGATGACGTCGAGGTGGTAGCGCCAGACAGCATCGGTGATCTGGCGGGCCGGCTCGTCGGTGACGGACTCTGAGGTGTGGTGGGGAGTTGCTGGCGCCTGGCCAACCTCTGATCCCACGGAGTTGCCGGCCTTGGAGCGGGTCTCGAGGAGGTCGAGGGTGTCGCCCATCGACCGCGGCGGGGGGCCGTCTTCGGTCGCTGACGAGGTGTCACCGTCGATGGTCACTGTTCCCTCCGCCGCAGAAGGGTGATGGCATGAAGCAACTCTGAAGTGAGAAGCCCCGGACCCCCGTGTCCGAGCAGGATATAGGCCAGCGGCTGTTGGCACCTGTTCGCGGGAGCCCATCCTGAGCCGGGTGGCTGGGGTGACTCAGGTTGTGCCCTCATGCCGGCCGTCCTCCCGGTAGGCGGCTGCGCAGCAGGCCACCCACCTCACGGACCTCGCGGATGCGCAGAACCCAGGCCGCGATCACGAACCCAACCGTTCCTAGCGCCGCGCCCACGACGAGGTTGACCAGCAATCCCCATCGGCCTGCTTCCGGCACCAGCTGTGCCATTCCGTTGACGGCAGCGAGGGTCACCAGGGCGCCCACTGCCCCGGCGAGCGCCACAACGAGCAGTGAGCGCACAGTAGCTGCCACCTCAAGCCCGCCCAGGCGGCGTGACAGCATCCACGTGGCCACGATGAAGATCAGCCAGTAGGCGACCGAGTAGGAGGCGGCCATCGAGACCACCTTCGCCGAGTCAGGGACGGCGTAGAAGACGGGAACCATGATGGCGAGCATCATCACGTTGAACCCGATGGTGAGGAAGAAGGGGGTGCGCGTGTCCTCGAGGGCGTACCACCCGCGGAGGAGGATGTAGAAGAGCGTGAAGGGAATCATGCCGATGAGAAAGGCAATGACCACCGCGCCCGTGTACGTGGCCGAGGCGCTCGTGGATGCCCCGAACCCGAAGATGAGTCGAGTGAGGCGTGGGGCGAGCACGAGCATGATCGCCGCGAGCGGGATTACCACTGCTGCCGCGAGCCGCGCGGTCGACGCCAGTTGCTGAGACATGGACCGCAGGTCGCCCTCATGCGCCGAGCGACTGAGCCGGGGCAGAAGCGCGGTGACAAGCGACACGGTGATGACCGAGTGGGGCAGGATGAAGATGAGGTGGGCCTTCTGGTACGTCGTGAGCCCCGCTGGAATGAGCGCGTTATTCTCGGCGATCACGTTGGCAAAGGTGGCCAGCCGAGTGATGACGATGTACCCGAGCTGATTCACCAGCACCAGGCCGATGGTCCAGGCGGCGAGTGAACCCGTCTTGCCCAGGCCCGTGCCCCGCCAGTCGAATCGTGGGCGCAGTACGTATCCCGATCGCCACAGAACGGGCACCAGGATGAGGGCTTGGGCGGCAACCCCTACTGTGCTGCCGATTCCTAGCCACGCCACCTCAGTGGAGCTGAGGGCACCGTCGGCGGCGGCCGCGGAGCCAGCAACTGCCAGAAAGCCCACGAAGACGCCGATGGCGATGACGTTGTTGATGATCGGGGCAAACATGGCAGCACCGAAGTGACCGCGTGCCACCAACACCTGCGAGAACACGGTGTAGACGCCGTAGAAGAGAATCTGGGGAAGGCAGAACTGGGCGAATGCCACAGCAAGTGCCCGCTGCGAGTCGGAGTACTCGCTGGTGGCGTAGAGGCTCACGATCCAGGGGGCGGCGATCACCGCGATCGCGCTGAGCAGCAGCAGCGCCGACACGATGAGGGTGAGCAGTCGGTCGGTGTACGCGGCCCCGGAGTCGAGGTCGTCGCGCATGTGACGCACGAGTTGCGGGATGAACACAGCGTTGAGTGCCCCACCGACAACCAAGATGTACACGATATTGGGGAGGGTGTTGCCCAGCGAGTAGGCGTCGGCAACGATGAAGAAGCCGAGGGCCGCTGTCATGGCCACATCGCGACCCACGCCGGTGATGCGCGAGACGACGGTGCCAGACGCCATGAGGGCCGACGACTTGATCAGGCTGGCCTCCGACGAATCGGGCCTCTTCCGCGGGGGCAGGGTGTCGTCGCTCATGACGTGATGGTCGAGTCGGCGTCGCCACGCATCACCTGACGAGCGTTGGCGCGCGAACTGCGGATTCGTCGCACGGCGTTGATGGCCAGGAGCACCACCAGCGCGGCGAAGGCTGCCCCTACAACCCAGGCAGCGGCGCGCGAGTAGGCCGAGGAGCCAACACTGAGTTGGGCAGGAATTCCGAACGGGTCCCCGGTGGGCGAGGTGAGCCTCACCTCGAGTGGCACGGGGTCACTGCCACTCACTCGCGCCGAAACCTCGATCAAGGTCGTCGCCCCGGCAGGAATTGTGAACGGCGCAATCGGCGCGGTGCTGAGGCGCACGGAGGGCACCGCGGTCAGAACGAGACCCACGGTGACGGCCGTATCGAGTCCGTTCGAGATGCTGATGGGGATGATGCCGGTGTCGCCAGGGAGCGTCACCGAGCCGCGCGAGATGATGCGCACCCCAGTGAGAGCCTTGCTCGTGCGTGCCCGCACGCCAGCGATTATCTGTGACCCCGCGATGGTGTCGACGCGGAATGCGGCCGACGACGCCCGCGCCAGTGCCCCGAGCAAAGGGACTGTGGTGGCGGCCGAGCCGGCGATCACGTCACCCACCAGGGTGGTCGATCTGTGGGCCTCGCGAATCCGCGAGATGTACGCGGCCGACAGTTCTCCAGATCTCTGCTGGCGGGTATAGGGAGCGATCGTGCGCTGGACCGACGAGGGTTGCCCGCCCAGAAGGGTCGCGAGCCCCACCGGTCGAATCCAGGGGACGGAGCCGATGTCGGCGAGTAACTCGGTCAGGTAGGCGGAGGTCGAGGTCCATCGAGGGGGAGGTGCCATGACCACCGTGCGGGAATCGGTGATCTGCTCGCCGATCACCGCGAGTTCGGCGAGCAGTCGCTGTCTGTCGAGCAGACTCTCGCCGGCGGTTCGGTGGGGTGCGACCAGCAGTTCACTGAGGACGTCATCTGGAATCACGGCTGTTGCCGACCCTGCAGTGCCCGGAATCGCCACGGCGCCCGATGGTGTGAAATCGACGTTGGCGCTGACCTGACGCTCAGACAGGACGATGCCACGCGGGGCCGCGTTGGTGAGCGTGCTGAGGGTCGCGCTATCGACCCAGCCTGTCGGCGGCCACGCCAGGGTGGAACTGACGGTGCGGCCAATCACCGCGCTGGTGTCGGACGCAGCAGTGGTGATGGAACGCACGACGTCACCGGGGAGGCCCCCGCGCACAAGTGCGACGTCGTCGGGCACCGCGTACGGAAGGGCCATGACGTCGGCCCGCTGCGTGACGCGCCGAAGGTCATCGAGCCAGTTCGTGGCATCGTCGGGGCGCACTCCAGCGACCACGGTGGTGCCACGCCTCACTCGGTAGCCATCCGCCATGGAGTCAAGCGTTTGAACGAGCGCTGGATCGATGACCCAGGTGACCTTGTAGCTATGGGCTGCTGCGGCGTCGAGCAGGAAGCGAAGCCGTCCCCCGGGTGCCACCGCGCGCGGAATCTGTTCGCTGAGCAGTACGCCGTCGGCGTCGACAGCTGTGGTTTCGGTGAGTGGCCACAGGGTGACGAGTCCGGTAATCGGAGTGGTCGCCGGGTCGGGAAACCACGGGAGGAACGTCCGGATTAGACCCACGCGCAGTCGGTTACCGTCGCCCGGGTCTGACTGCGCTTCGACGAGTATCTGGTAAACGCCCGGTGAGGGAAATCTCAGTGAGTCGACCGGCACCGTGATGGTGAACGGAATTGACTGGCCTGGCGCCAGCGCGGGAATGGCCGCCGACCGTGATCCATCGATGATCGTTCCGGTGGAGGTGATCGTGCCGTCGGCCACCTGCGCAAGCGCCGACCGGTCGGCAAGCGGCTGTTCTCCCACTCGGAGTCGAACGGTGACTCCCGGCACCGCGGATCCGGAGGTGTTCGCCACGGCGCCACCGATCACCAGCATGCTGCCGGGAAGGGGAGCTCGGGGTAGCAGTGTGTCGACCGACACATCAACAGGGCGCGAGTTGGTCGCTCCCAGCGCGATGCCGGAGGGGACGACTGCCCCGGCGGCGAGCAGAGCCGTTGCCGCCAGGGCCAGCAGCGGAGCGCGCACCCTCACGCGCCGCCGACTCCGGCCGACCCGCCTCGAGGCGTGGGGCGAGTTGACAGCAGGGCGCTCGCATCAACCGTGAAGCCAGCAGTTCCGAGAAGGTCGGGGACCCGGGAGAGTAGGCGGCGCTCATCGGCGTAGCCGAGTCGGCTGGGCAGCTCTTCAATGGGCACCCACGCCACCTCCTCGACCTCGATGTCCTCGTCGGAGAGCTCACCCCCGGTGGCCTCGAGCAGAAAGTGGTGCACGGTCTTGTGAATGCGGCGACCTTCGGCGACGAACCAGAAGTCGATCACCCCGAGCGGCGCCACGACGCGACTGATGATTCCGGTCTCCTCGGCGGCCTCGCGCACGGCTGCCATCTCGGCGGTCTCTCCCTCCTCCACATGTCCCTTGGGCATCGACCACACGAGCCGCCTGCGCCGGTCAAGCCGGCCAATGAGGGCTGCCTCGGCGCCACCCGCGTGCATTCGCAGCACGAGTCCGCCGGCACTGGTCTCCTCCACGCGCACCATGGAGGGCTTGCGAGGGGCTCGCCCTGCGCGCGCGGCGCCTGAGCCTGAGGGGCGGCTCGGCCCAGCCGGCTTCCCTGCCGCACCGGAGGACCCGGACTTTCGGCTCGGGGGAGGGGTCGAGGCCATGCCCCCACACTACGGGTGACCCGACCGCGAGGCGCTTCGCCGTAGAATGAGCGCTCGTGTCGCCACCTACCATTCCTGAACTGACCCCCCGCCAGCGGGCAACCCTCGACGCATGGCTCGATTCGGTGCCCGGTTTGAGTGAATTGTCTCTTAAGTTTGAGCGCGCGGGGCACGAGTTGGCCCTCGTGGGGGGTGCGGTGCGCGACCTGGTTCGGCTCAGTAACGCCGGATCGGCGAACGAACCTGTGCCCGCGATGGCGCCGGGCGGCGGTGGAGCGGTGGTCGACATCGATCTCACGACGGACGCCCACCCCGAGGAGATTCAGCGCCTGGTGGCGGGCTGGGCCGATGCGGTGTGGGACGTCGGCATCCGATTCGGCACGATCGGCGCAAGTCGTGCCACCGCGCGCTACGAGATCACCACCTACCGCACCGAGTTGTACGCCGACGATTCGCGCAAGCCGGAGGTGGCCTTTGGCACCTCGCTCGTCGATGACCTGCTGCGGCGTGACTTCACCGTGAACGCCATGGCCGTGCGACTGCCGGGCCGCGAGTTCGTTGATCCGTTCGGTGGGCTAGACGACCTGCACGACCATGTCCTTCGAACCCCGGGGGCCCCTGACGATTCGTTCAGCGACGACCCACTGCGCATGATGCGCGCGGCGCGATTCGTGTCGCAGTTGCAGTTTATTCTGGCGCCCGAGGTGCTGGCGTCGGCCACCGCAATGGTCGACCGCATCACCATCGTCTCGGCCGAGCGAGTACGCGAGGAACTCGTGCGCCTCGTGATGGGTCGCGATCCTCGCTCAGGCCTCGCCGTGATGGTGCAAACGGGGCTTGCGGCCCATGTGCTGCCCGAGCTACCCAAGCTGTCACTCGAGATCGATGAGCACCATCACCACAAGGACGTCTACGAACACACGCTCACGGTACTTGAGCAGGCGATTGCCCTCGAGAGCACCCACGAGCCGATCACAGGACCCGACTTCGTGCTGCGCTTCGCGGCCCTGATGCACGACGTTGGCAAGCCGCGCACGCGACGCTTTGAGGCCGACGGCGCTGTCTCGTTTCACCACCACGAAGTCGTCGGGGCCAAGATGACCCGCAAGCGCATGCAGGCGCTGCGTTTTTCAAACGACGAGACCGACGACGTATCCAGACTGGTTGAACTGCACCTTCGCTTCCACGGTTATGGCACGGGTGAGTGGACTGACTCAGCGGTGCGCCGCTATGTGCGTGACTCCGGCGATCTGCTCGCCCGTCTGCACAAGCTCACCCGGGCCGACTGCACCACGCGCAACGTGCGCAAGGCTGAGCGGCTCCAGCGCACCTACGAAGAGTTGGAGCGTCGCATCACCCGGCTGGCGGCCGAGGAGGAGCTGGCCTCGATCCGGCCCGAGCTTGACGGCCTGCAGATCATGACGCTGCTCGACATCCCAGCCGGACCCGCGGTGGGCGAGGCCTACCGATTCCTGCTCGACCTCCGGCTCGACCGCGGGCCGATCGGGGACGAGCGTGCGGCAGAGGCGCTGCGGGCCTGGTGGGCGGCGCGCAGCCGCTAGGCCGACGTGCCCGAGTCGGCGTCGATGGGCTCGCTCGCCGAGGTAGTTCCAGCATCGTCTGCGGCGGTCTCGCGGCTGCGGCCGAGCCACAGCACCCCACCGATCAGCAGGGCGGCGAGCACCACCACGAGGAGCTGGGTCGTCGACAGCATGAGAGCCAGAACGATGACCACGGCCACCGCCCCGATGGCGATGATGAGCAGTCGGGTGTTGTCAGCGACCCACGCGCCCACTGAGCGAGAGCCGCTGGCCACGGCGCCACCAATGCTGCCCGCCATGCCTTCGGTGCTGCCGCTGACCGAGCCGCTGACCGAGCCGCTGACCGAGCCGCTGACTGAGTCGGTGACTGACCCGGTGGCCTTGCTGGCCCAGCCGCGAAGGGCAAGTGCGGGCCGTGAGCTGCCAAACAGCCAACCACCGACGGCGAGGGCCACACCGATGACCATCAGCCAGCTGATGGCATTGGCGAGGAAGCGAGTGAGGGTCTCGAAGAACACCGACTCGGCGCCGGCGAAGGGCGTGGAGGAGAAGACGAGGTGGACGAGCTCTCCGCCCGCTGCCAGCCCCACCTTGAGTAGCGCCGCCGACACCAGAACAGCGATTCCGGTTGCCAGTACCATGCGAGGCCGGCGTCGAGACAGGGCGATTGCGATTGCGAACAGGGCGATCGCGACGAAGAGCAGCCAGGTGGCGAGGGGCTTGGTGAGTGCGTAGGCGGTCTGAGCGCGGGCGAACTGGTCGCTCTGGAGGAGCACCACCTGCTTGTCGGCGGCGGCGGGAATGGTGGCGGGGAGCTTGTCGGCGAACGCGGTTCCGCTCGACACTAATTCAGCTCGCACGGCCTCGTAGAGCGAGGTGGTGTCGAGCACGATCTGCCCCGACGTGTTTACCTGCAGTGGGCCGTTCTGATTACCCTCCAGCAGCGCCATCAGTGACTTCTGGGCTGCCTCATTGATCCGCAGCCAGGCCTGGTTGAAGCGGGGTGAGGCGAGCACCGCGCGCACCGCGCGATCGATGAGGGTGTCGAGGGCGGCGGTGAGTGGGCCCACGAGAACCTGCCCGTTGGCGGGGAGGTATCCCGACAGTGCGGCGTCGAGGTTGAGCGCCGAGGTTACCTGAGTGGACACAACCGTAGCGACGGCGTCTTGGATCGCTGGGTCAGCGCTGATGGGAGCGACCGTCTCGACGTAGCGGTCGGTATCGGTGACGGTTTGCTGGCCCCAGAACGTGAGCACGCCAATGGGCAGCAGCAGGGAAGCGATGAGGAAGAGGATCACCGCCGTGATTCCGCGACCGCGCGAGGGACGGCGGTCGGTGGAGGGTGCCTGCGTGGTCTCGCTCATTGTTCCTCCGAGGGTCCAGACGTGTGAAAGACTAATCTATGCCCCCCGGGGTCAGGCGATAGGGCCAAGGCGACGCGACACGATGACGTACCACCCAGCCGCGAGCGTGAGGACCAGTGCGATCAACACGTCAATGCTGGGTGAGAGGCCGCTGACCGGGGCCGCGAAGGCGATCCACAGAACCCCCACCACCATGCCCACGTTGACGGAGACGTCGTAGAGAGAGAACACGCGGCCGCGGTGATCGTCACTCACTGCTCGCTGCACGACTGTGTCACTGGTGACCTTCACTGCCTGTCCTGCAAACCCGATGCCTAGGCTAGCGAGCAGCAGACCAGCCATGCCGGTCGTCAGGGGCCAACCCAGAGTGGTGCCCAGGAAACCCACGAGCGCCAGAACGGCCCCGGCTAGCAGCACCAGGGCGCTCCAGGGGACCGACCCCAGATGACGACTCATTCTCGGCGTAAGCACCGCGCCGATGAAGGCGCCGAGTCCTGCGGCGATCAAGACTAAGGTGAGCCCGGCGAGGGCCGCAGCGGGGTCGCTGGGCGGGTTGAGCGTGTTGCGCAGCAGGAGAATGGCGAGCACTGTGGCCGCCCCGAAGGCCACTCGATGGAACGACACGACGATGATCGCGTTCGCGGCGGCGCGGTGCTGGCGCAGGTGACTGAAGCCCTCGCGCAGGCCGCGTAGAACATCGCGAATGCCCTCGCCCACGATGTCTCCGTGGGGTCCGAGCAGGTCAATCGCGATCGTACGAGCGATCATCGAGGAGACCAGGTACATGGCTGCGGCACAGCCGAGCACGATCATGCTGCCTCGGTCGCCGCCACCACCAAGCGCTCTGATGCCTACGCCCACGAGGCCGCCCATGATCGAGGCGACCGTGCCCGCCGTCGGCGACAGCGCGTTGGCGGTAACGAGCGTGTCGGCGTCGACCGTGTGCGGCAGAGACGCTGCGAGTGCTGACAGCACGAAGCGTCCAATGCCGAGCGTGACCAGCACTGCAATGGCAAGGTCGACCCCGTCGTGGCCAGCGAGCAGGAGGAGACCGAGGAGAGCCACTGAAGCGACCCGAAACAGGTTCGCCGTGACCAGCACCTCGCGGCGGCGCCACCGGTCGAGGAAGACGCCGACGAAGGGTCCGATCAGGCTGTAGGGCAGCAGCAGGATGACAAACGCGATCGCGATGCGCGGAGCAGATGCCTCGCGCTCGGGGGAGAACAGCACAAAGGTTGTGAGCGCTGCCTGCACTAGCCCGTCGGAGAACTGGCCGGTGAGCCGTACGCCGAAGAGGCGTCGAAAGGAGCTCGACCCCAACACGCGCTGCAGATCCTCAACGGCCACAGGCCCACCGTAGACCGCGAAGTCCCGTGACTGGACACGCCAGCGGGGACCGACCTCCGGTGAGGGAGAAGTCGGTCCCCGCGGAACGTGGCTGGTCTAGCTCTCGATGGTTCCGGCGATGAAGTCCTCGACCGCCTGCTTGGCCTCGTCGTCGCTGTACTGCACCGGCGGCGACTTCATGAAGTAGCTGGAGGCCGACAGGATCGGGCCGCCGATTCCGCGATCCTTGGCGATCTTCGCGGCGCGGATGGCGTCGATGATGATGCCAGCCGAGTTCGGGGAGTCCCACACCTCAAGCTTGTATTCGAGGCTCAGGGGAACGTCGCCGAAGTTGCGGCCCTCAAGGCGCACGAAGGCCCACTTGCGGTCGTCGAGCCAGGCGACGTAGTCGCTGGGGCCGATGTGAACGTTACGAGGCGAGATCTCGTCGCGCAGCTGTGAGGTGACCGACTGGGTCTTGGAAATCTTCTTCGACTCGAGGCGCTCACGCTCGAGCATGTTCATGAAGTCCATATTGCCGCCGACGTTGAGCTGGTAGGTGCGGTCGACCGTGACTCCACGGTCTTCGAACAGCTTCGCGAGAACGCGGTGCGTGATGGTGGCACCGATCTGCGACTTGATGTCGTCGCCGATGATCGGAACGCCGGCCGCGGTGAACTTGTCGGCCCACTCCTTGGTGCCGGCGATAAACACGGGAAGCGCGTTGACGAAGGCCACGTTGGCGTCGATCGCGCACTGGGCGTAGAACTTCGCGGCCTGCTCTGAGCCCACGGGGAGGTAGCACACGAGCACATCGGCGCCGGTCTCCCTGAGCATCGCTACGACGTCGACGGGCTCGTCGTCGCTCTCGACGATCATCTCGCGGTAATACTTACCGAGGCCGTCGAGCGTGTGGCCGCGCGACACGATGATGCCGGTGGGCGGCACGTCGCAGATCTTGATGGTGTTGTTCTCGCTGGCGACGATGGCCTCGGAGATGTCCTGGCCCACCTTCTTGGCGTCGACGTCGAATGCGGCGACAAACTCAATGTCGCTGATGTGGTACGGCCCGAACGTGACGTGCATGAGGCCCGGCACGTTGCCGTTGGGGTCGGCATTGCGGTAGTACTCCACACCTTGCACGAGGGACGAGGCGCAGTTACCAACCCCGACGATCGCGACCTTGAGACTTCCCATTGTGTTGAACCTTCCTCACCTGTCGGAGCTGCGGCGGGTTGCCTCAGCACCTGTGCTATCGATCGCGCGCGTTGTGCTGCGACCGCTCCCGGAACCAGTCCGAGACATTTCTGAGCCGCCGGGCGAGCCGTTCTCGCCGGCCAGCAGATCGTCGATCCAACGCACCTCGCGCTCGACCGACTCAAGTCCGTGCCGCTGAAGTTCGAGGGTGTAGGTATCGAGTCGCTCGCGGGTGCGGACCAATGACCCGCGCAGCGTCGCGATGCGCTCTTCGAGTCGGCTGCGCCGCCCTTCCAGAATGTGGCGACGCACGTCGGCGTCGGCGCGGCCGAAGAAGGCAAAGCGGATGCCGAAGGCCTCGTCGTCCCAGGTGTCGGGGCCCGAATCGGCCAGCATCGTCGCGAAGCGCTCCTTGCCCTCGGCGGTGAGTTCGTACACGATGCGTGCTCGCTTGCCGGCGAGGGCGGGTGCGACGGAGTCGGCCGCCCCGAGCGCGGCGATTTCGCCGCGGGCCTCGAGCGACTTCAGGCAGGGGTAGAGCGAGCCGTACGAGAGGGAGTGAAAGGCCCCGAGGGCGCCGCTGAGTCGCTTACGCAACTCGTAGCCGTGCATGGGCGACTCCTGGAGTAGGCCGAGGACGGCAAACTCCAAGAGGGTCGACCTCGATCCTGCACGGGCGGCCACTGCACTCCTTGGTGGGGACAGGCGAGAAAGTGAGAGAGGTGAACGAGACGAAGCGCTGCGGGATGTAGTGCGGCGTTATATCGGCTCGATACATCTCCACGATACCTCATGCCGACACATTTCGTGCGACATCAACGACGCACCAGTGGGAGGGGAGGCAGAACTAGTCGAGCAGGTCGCGCGGCCGGCGCGGCGCATGGCGGGGAATGCCATCTCCGAGAATGTAGGAGGTCACGAGGTGGTTCCAGGTGCACTGGTGGCACACCTCCACCACATACACCCGGAATTCACCGAACTCGGTAGCCAGCCGCGGTAGCTCTCCGGTGGCGCGCACTCGTCCGCTGTAGGGGCCGAGTTGGGCCCCGAATGTGTAGGTTACATGGGTGAGGTCGCCGCGGCGGCACACCGGACAGCGCCGTTCGCTGGGCTCACCGTGCCACTTGGCCGCCCGCAGCAGGTAGGGGTCGGCGTCGCACGCGTCGCTGCGTAAGCCTCCGCCACTGAACAGATCCTCGAGCGCAGCCCGCCGCTGCAGGGCGTAGTCGATGACGTCGCGGGGGCGGGTGGGGTCGGTTACCACCTGGCGAGGCGCATCCTGCGGTCGCTCGTCGGGGGTAGCCTCAGAGCGTCCGCCCACCCGCGTTCCGCGAATCGAGGAGCGGTTCCCAGCCATTCCCCGACCCTACGTGATGAGCCGCGGTTGGCGAGTCGGTCGCGTGTGCGACGGGGGAACGCAGGAGGCTGGTGGGACGTTAACCCTGCAGGCTCCTCTACTTCCTCAGAAGGCGTGACCCGCTCACATGCGTATCAACTTCCCACGGCGAGTACGAACGGGCTGGCGACGCTGGATTCCCTCGTGGCGACTGGTTATCGGTGCGGTGTTCGCCACGGCGGTCGTGTCGGTGGGAGCCTTCGCCCTGGCGGTGGTGCTCACCCCGATTCCCGAGCCCAACGACATCGCCCGGGCTCAGACCTCGATTGTGTTCTGGAACGACGGCACCACCGAACTCGGTCGGCTTGGCGACGTGAATCGGGTCGACGTCACACTCAGCGATGTTCCCCTCCACGTGCAGCGGGCTGTGCTCGCGGCCGAAGACCGCGAGTTCTACAACCATGGTGGGTTCTCTCCCACCGGTGTGGCTCGTGCGGTGTGGAACAACGTGAGTGGCGGCTCCACCCAGGGGGCCTCCACGATTACCCAGCAGTACGCCAAGAACGCCTTCCTGTCGCAGGAGAGGTCACTGCTGCGCAAAGCCAAGGAACTCGTGCTCTCGGTCAAGCTCGAGACCACCGTGAGCAAGGATCAGATCCTGGGCGACTACCTCAACACCGTGTACTTCGGGCGTGGCGCCTACGGAATTGAGTCGGCGGCTCGCGCCTACTTCGGCGTGCCTGCCTCGAAGCTGACCGTCGCCCAGGGTGCCATGCTCGCGGCCCTGCTGAAGTCTCCCGAGGGAATGTCACCAGACCGTGCCCCCGAACGTCTGCGTGCGCGCTGGAACTACGTTCTCGACGGGATGGTGACCGTGGGCTGGCTCACGCCAGCGCAGCGTGCCCGTCAGCGCTTTCCTCAAGTGAATGAGCGCTCGTCGTCGGGACAGCCCTCCGGCACCACGGGCTACCTGCTTGACGCAGTGAGGCAGGAGCTGACCCAACACGACATCACCGAGGCTCAGCTCGGCATCGGCGGGCTGCGCATTGTGTCGACCTTCGACCAGACAATGCAGGCCGCCGCCGTGCAGGCCGTGCAGGATCAGGGGCCCACCGAGGGCACTGCGGGCCTGCGCATCGGGCTCGTGTCGGTGCGGCCAGGTACTGGCGAGGTGGTGGCTCTGTACGGCGGCGCCGACTACCGCACGAGTCCCCTGAACAACGCGACCCAGGCAATCGGGCAGGCGGGATCGACCTTCAAACCATTCGCTCTCGCGGCGGCGCTGAGATCGGGTATCACCCTCGACTCGATATGGAACGGCGACAACGCCCGCGACATCGGTGGTTACACGGTGGTGAACTACGGCGACAAGAGCTGGGGTGACATCTCGCTGCTCACCGCGACCGAGAACTCGGTCAACTCCGTGTACGTCGACGTGGAGAACACCGTGGGTGTCGACCCGGTAGCCGAGGCCGCAATCGCAGCTGGCATTCCGGTCGACACCGCAGGGCTCACTCGCAACCTCACGTTCGTCCTCGGAACCTCCAGCCCGCACGCCCTCGACCTCGCTCACTCCTATGCGACCTTCGCGGCGCGCGGCATGGAGGCGACTCCCTCCACGATCACCCGGGTTGAAGGACCGGGCGGCTCGGTGCTGTATCAAGCGGAAACGCGGAGCCGTGTGGCCTTCGAACCGGGGGTGGCCGACTCGGTCAACTATGCGCTGAGCAAGGTGGTGACCGATGGCACGGGGGCCGCAGCTCAGGCACTCGGACGACCCGCTGCCGGCAAGACTGGCACCACCAACGACAACCGTTCGGCCTGGTTCGTGGGGTACACCCCGCAGTTGGCCACCGCCGTCATGATGGTGAAGGACGGGCCCGAGGGACAGCCGATCTCGCTCTCCGGAACGGGCGGACTCGACACGGTGACGGGAGGCTCATTCCCCGCGAGAATCTGGACAGCGGCCATGGCCGGTGAGTTACAGGGCTCCGAGGTGCTCAACTTCGTCGATCCGGTGAACGTTTCCCCCTCGCCGACGCCGACCCCCTCGCCGACGCCGACCCCCTCGCCGACGCCGACCCCCTCGCCGACGCTCACGCCCTCGCTGACGCCGACGCCGACGCCCACCCCTTCTCCGACACCGACGCCTACTCCT
>CAFBOZ010000003.1_pt1 | contig 14725 bp, 9 predicted proteins | sample 7269531 | NCBI WGS metagenome assembly CAFBOZ01 (sample SAMEA6814124, study PRJEB35770) | uncultured Actinomycetes bacterium | biome: Freshwater; feature: Freshwater reservoir; material: water | place: Czech Republic | collected 2017-07-26 | depth 30m m | reverse complement strand
TGGCCACTCTGGCAGCGTCGGTGGCGGCCCTTCACGCCCTCGCACTGATCGACGATCCCACGGGCCCCGCGCCACCGAGCGCGGGTGGCATGGTCGAGCTGCGAATCCCCGAGCTGCAGTGGCGTCGACGGGCCTGGGGCGAGCATCCCGAGTGCGGCTGCACGTGGGCCCCCGACCAGACGCCCCGTGCTGCCTGAGGGGGGAGACACCCTCGCTGGTGCGCGATTGCTCCGGTCGGGGGACAATGAAGCATTGTGAATGACCTTCCCAAGCGCGCGATCACCCGCAGTGCCCGCATGGCGGCGCTCCCGCTGGGCTATGCGGGCCGCACTGCCCTAGGCATGGGTAAGCGCATTGGAGGAAAGCCCGCCGAGGCGGTCAGCGCCGAGATTCAGGCTCGCACCGCCGAGCAGCTGTTCAAGGTGCTGGGCGAGCTCAAGGGTGGGGCCATGAAGGTGGGCCAGGCGATGAGTATCTTCGAGGCTGCCCTGCCCGAGGAGGTGGCCGGCCCCTACCGCGCCACCCTCACCAAACTGCAGGACTCCGCGCCTCCGCTGCCCGCCGCCACCGTGCACGCTGTGCTGGCCGACGAGCTCGGCAAGGACTGGCGCAAGCGCTTTTCCCACTTCGACGACACGCCCGCCGCGGCGGCCTCCATCGGCCAGGTGCACCGGGCGGTGTGGCGCGACGGCCGCGAGGTCGCCGTGAAGATCCAGTACCCCGGCGCGGGAAAGGCCCTCATGGCCGACCTCAGTAATGCGGTGCGCCTCGCCCGCCTCTTCGCCAACCTGGCGCCCGGCCTCGATATCAAGCCGCTCATCGCCGAACTTAAGGAGCGGGTGGTCGAGGAACTCGACTACCTGGCCGAGAGCGAGTCGCAGCGCACCTTTGCGGCGGCCTTCGAGGGCGACCCCGACTTCGCCATTGCTCACGTGCTCGCTGCGGCCCCCAACGTGATCGTCACCGAGTGGCTCGAGGGCAAGCCACTGTCGAAGGTGATCGCCTCGGGGAAGCGCGCCGAGCGCAACCACGCCGGACTTCTCTACCAGCGCTTCTTACTCGCGGGGCCCGCCCGCGCAGGCCTCCTGCACGCCGACCCGCATCCGGGTAACTTCCGCATAACCCCCGACGGACGCCTCGGCGTGCTCGACTTTGGCGCAGTGGCCCACCTGCCTGATGGCATGCCTCCGGCACTGGGACGCCTGCTGCGTATCGCTCTCGATGGAGATGCCGACTCGGTCACCGTGGGCCTGCGCGACGAGGGCTTCCTCAAGCCCGGCATCACCGTCGACGCTCAGAGCCTGCTCGACTACCTCGACCCGTTCGTCGAACCCGCCCGCCACGCCCACTTCCGGTACTCGCGCGAGTGGCTGCAAACACAGTTCCGTCGCATCAACGACCCGCGCAACCCCGACTTCGCCATTGGGCTGAAGATCAACCTGCCTCCGTCGTACCTGCTCATCCACCGCGTGTGGCTCGGCAGCATCGGAGTGCTGTGCCAACTCGACGCCGACGTTCCGGCGCTCTCTGAACTCGAGCGGTGGGTTCCCGGCTTCACCGACAATCCACCCCTGATCTAGGGCTGATCTAGGTCTGCACCTCGCCGTGCATCAGCGCGAGCAGCGTGGTCCCGTAGTCGTCGAGCTTCTGCTTGCCGATGCCGGGAATGAGCCGGAGTCCATCGGAGTCGGTGGGCCGCCGCTCAGCCAGAGCCATCAGGGTGGCGTCGGTGAACACCACGAACGCGGGCACCGAGCGCCGCTTGGCCTCGTCTGCTCGCCAGGCCCGGAGTCGGTCGAACAGGGCGTCGTCGACATCGGCAGGGCAGGCTCGGCAGCGGCCCATCGTGCGCTCGGGCGGGGTGACCAGCGACTTGCCGCACACCCGACACTTGGCGGGGCCTGACCTGCGACGCTCGCCCCGGGGCTGACCGCCCGGCACGACGAGGGCCGTACTCGCAGCGCCGGCGGCGGGCAACTCGTCGAGGAATCGCGAGCGGCTGCGACCTCCCCACGAGCCACCCTGCCGGCTGCGGGCCCAGCTCAGGGTGAGGTGCTCACGGGCACGCGTGATGCCCACATACAGGAGGCGTCGCTCCTCCTCGATGCCCGCCGCACTGGTGGCGTGCACAATGGGGAGCGAACCCTCAACTAGTCCGACGATGAACACCGCCTGCCACTCCTGACCCTTGGCTGCGTGCAGCGACAGCAGGGTGACGGCCTCGGCCGTGGGCACGTGCTGAGCGGTCGCTCGACGGTCGAGCTCGGCCACGAGCATTGACAGGTCGGCCCGCGCGGGCTGATTTTCTAACGCTCCTTCGCGCGCCACGAGGTCGGACGCCAGCGTCACCAGCCTGTTGAGATTGGCCCAGCGCTCGGTGACCGCACCCGTGCCCGGAGGACGCTCGCGGGTGTAGCTCATCGACGAGAGCACACCCTCGACCTGCTCGACCAGCGGCACCCCGGCACCAACCTGATCGGCACGCGCAGCGCCGCGCAGCAGGGTGATGCCCTGCTTCACCTCCGGACGCTCGAAGAAGCGCTCGGACCCCTGCAGCGCGCTCGGGATCGAGCGGGCGTCGAGCGCGGCCTCAAACGGCTCCGACTGCGCATTGATGCGGTACAGAATCGCGATCTCTCGTGGTGGCATGCCACCCGCGATCAGCCCCGCGATGTCGGCAGCGACGGCGGCGGCCTCATCGGCTTCAGAGGCATATTCGTTGACGCGTGGCACGGGGCCCGCGGGCTGCTCAGAGCGCAGCACGAGGCGCGAGGGCGCCTCAGCGCCTCCGGCGATAACGCGGTTGGCGAGTTCGACGATTTGCGGCGAGCATCGGTAGGAGCGCACCAGGCGAACCTCGGTGGCCTGCGGCCACTGCTCGCGGAAACCTACGAGGTAAGTGGGAGTGGCGCCCGCGAACGTGTAGATGGTCTGCGATGCGTCGCCCACGACACACAGGTCGTCGCGGTCGCCGAGCCAGAGCTGCAACAGCCGCATCTGCAGCGGGTTGACGTCTTGAAACTCGTCGACCGTGAACCAGCGGTAGCGGGTACGGACCTCCTCGAGGATGGGGGGGCTGTCGTCGAGGACGCCCACCGTGAGCCGCAGCACATCCTCGAAGTCCATCAGTCCCTCGGCAGCGAGCGCCCGGTCGTAAGCGCCGATGAGGGCCGCCACCTGCTCACGGGTCGACGATGACGGCGGCACCCTGCCCGCCAGTGTCGCGGCCGCCACGTACTGGTCTGAGTGCAGGTTGCTGACCTTGCTCCACTCGATCTCACTGGCGAGGTCGCGCACCGACGCGCTATCGGTAGCCAAGCCCAGCGACGAGGCCGCCACGGCCACATGACGAGCCTTGACCGGGAGGATCTGCGGCATCGATCCGCCCACGGCTCGCCCCCAGAAGTGCTTGAGCTGCGCCAGGGCCGTGGCGTGAAACGTGCGCGCCGTAACGTCGGTTCCGAGCTCGGCCAGACGCCCCCGCATCTCGCCCGCGGCCCGCGCCGTGAACGTCACGGCCAGTGAGCGACGCGGATCGTGCTGGCCCGTGGCCACCGCGTGGGCGATGCGGTGGGTGATCGCCCGGGTCTTGCCGGTGCCAGCGCCCGCGAGGATGACCACCGGACCGTTGACAGCCTCGGCCGCGGCTCGCTGTTCGGGATCGAGTCCGTCGAGGATCGGGTCCGGGTTCACCACCGCATCTTCGCACCGGGCGGCGACACCGCCACCGGGCGACCACGGGTACGGTGTGAGCATGGCTTCTTTCACGATGTACTCCACGCCCTGGTGCGGATACTGCCAGCGACTCAAAGCTCAGCTCGCCCGTGCCGGGATCGAGTTCGACGAGGTCGACATTGAGCAGGACCAGTCCGCTGCCCTCTTTGTCGAAACGGTCAACGGAGGTAACCAGACCGTGCCCACGGTCGTGTTCCCCGACGGCACGGCACTGACAAACCCCTCCCTCAAGCAGATCACCGAGAAGGTCGGAGCGGTCGGCTGAGCGTGGGTTCCGGCATCGGGCCGGCCATCGACCTCGATCGTCGCCTGCTGCGCGACCTGATGCTGGGGCGGGCGACCCTCGACCGGGCGGCGCACCTGCGCACCGAGCCGCAGCGGCTCGACGAACTGTGGGCTCACGCGTCCACCCGAGTGCTACTGCTCGATGGCGGCCGCCTTCCGGTCACCGACGGTAAGACACCCCAACTCGTCCTTCTCGCACCTGCCGACGTTGACGGCGACATCGCCCAGACCGAACGTCACCTGCTGGGCACCAACACCAACGGAGGCGCCGTCTTCCTCGCCCGGCCCACCCTCGCGGGCACGAGTGACGACGACCGCGACCACCCACGACCGGCGCCCCTCGGCGCCATCTGGGTAGGCCTGCGCGAGGTGGGCGCCCACCTCGACGACCACGACGCCGGAATCGCGGTCACCGCGGTTGCCCTCGACTCGTGGCATCGCAGTCACCCGCACTGCGCCCGCTGCGGTCAGGCCACCGAGATCGCCTCGGGCGGCTGGGTGCGCCGGTGCCCCGACGACGGTAGCGAGCACTACCCCCGCACCGACCCGGCCGTCATCATGCTGGTGCGTGACGAGTACGACCGGGCCCTGCTCGGCCATCAGGCGGCGTGGCCCGAGGGCTGGTTCTCGACCCTGGCTGGCTTCGTCGAGCCCGGTGAGACCGCCGAGGCCGCGGTGCGGCGCGAGGTGCTCGAGGAGTCAGGAATCCACCTCGGCGCCGACCCCGACGACGTGGTGTACCTCGGGAGCCAGCCGTGGCCCTTCCCGTCGTCGCTCATGCTGGGGTACCACGCCCGCGCCGCCTCGCACGACATTGCCGTCGACGGCGTCGAGATAGGCGAGGCACGCTGGTTCAGCCGCGAGCAACTGCGCGACGAGTGCGCGGCCGGAACTCTGCGCGTGCCCTCCTCGATCTCTATCGCACGTCGACTGATTGAGCGCTGGTACGGGGAGCCGCTACCCGAGTCATGGTCGCGCCCATGAAGCACCACCTATGACAGTGTTCATTCGCCAGCTCACCGGCGTCCGGTTCGTGGCGGCTTTCTGGGTGCTGATGTACCACTTCCAGGCACCGCTGGCAACGCTCGGCCTGCTGGTGCCGGTGGTGTCGGATGTGCTGCGGGTCGGACGCCTCGGAGTCGATCTGTTTTTCGCGCTGTCCGGGTTCATCCTCACCTACACGTACGTGCACAAGCTTGGCCCCGCATTCAAGGGCTCGGCGGCCGCCACGTTCCTGTGGCTGCGCCTCGCGCGCATCTGGCCCGTTCACTTCGTGATGCTCAACGTGGCCGGGCTCGCCTTACTGGCCCAGTCGAAGGTGACCGGCTCCGCGCTGGCACGCGACTGGCTCAACCCGGTCGACTACCTCAAGAACGTCTTCCTCGTGCAGGAGTGGGGCGCCAACCCGCAGCGCGGCTGGAACTTCGTGGCCTGGTCGCTGTCGATGGAGTGGCTCGCGTACCTGCTGTTCCCCCTGCTGGCCCTGGTGCTCTGGCGGCTGCGTGACCGCATGCCCCTCGGCGGATTAGCGCTGGTGTGGGTGGCGGTGCTGCTGCCACTCGTCGTGTACGGCACCGGTCAGAGCGACCCCTACTACACCGACAACTGGGGCTCGACGATTCGCATTCTCACCGAGTTCACGGCAGGGGCCGTCACCTACCTCGTTGTCGCGCGACTGATCGCCAACGGTGGCGGCGAGCCGTCAGAGCGAGCCCGACGACTGTCCGGGGCTCTGGCGGTAGCGTGCCCGGTCGTGATCGTGCTGGGCTGCGTGGTTCTCAACCGCGTGGCCGCCTTCCAGCCCCCGGTGCCCGCGACGGTGAGCCCCGACGCCGAGGCACTGCCGCCCTACTACCACCTGTGGCTGGTTCCGGTGCTCATCGTGTGGATCGGCGCCCTCGCGCTCGCACGCAACGGCGTCACCCGATTCCTGTCCACCGACAGGCTCGTGCTCGGCGGCTTCATCTCGTACTCGCTGTATATGACCCACCTCGTTTGGTACGGCCTGTGGCGCGCGGCCATGAAGGCCGTGGGCATTAGCGGAGGCATCCTCTACGCAGCGGGCTTCGTGGCCCTGGTGCTGGGCGCGGTCATCATCGCCTGGCTCATGTGGCGCTTCATCGAGGAGCCAGCCCGCGAGTGGATGCGCTCGAGGGTCGGGGTGCGGGCCAAGCCCGCTGGCGAGGAGACCACCCACCCCGCGCGTGGGTGAGCGGGGCCTCACCCACCACCTAGGCTCAGGGTGTGCGCCTTGCCACCTTCAACCTCCTGCATGGAGTCTCAGTGTCGGGCGCAGACCCCGCTTCCCTGCGACCGCTACTCGACGAGCGTGGTCGGCCCATCGCCCCGGCGCCCGTGATGTCAGATGCACCCCTGCGCGAATCGGCCCGACTCCTCGACGCCGACGTGCTAGGGCTTCAGGAGGTCGACGTACACCAGGAGCGCAGCGGCCGGGCACACCAGGTCAGAGCAGTTGCCGAGGCGCTCGACGCGCCCTTTTGGATGTTTGTGCCGGCGCTGCGCGGCACCCCCGGCCTCGAGCGCGACTGGCAGGCAGCCGATGCCGTCGACCACCGCGGCTACGACGACGACCCCGCCGACGTGGGACCTCGCTACGGGGTCGGCCTCGTCTCGCGCCACCCGGTGCTGGCGTGGCGGGCCACCCTGTTCGACGCCGCCCCCTGGTCGCTTCCGCTGGTGGTTCCCGCGGCGCCGCGCCCCCGGGTGATGCGCATCCCGGATGAGCCGCGGGTTGCCGTTGCCGCGCTAATCGACACTCCGCGCGGCCGCATCACGGTAGCCACCGCACATCTGTCATTTGTGCCCGGCTACAACGTACGCCAGCTGCGCCAACTGAGGACCTGGCTCGCCACCATGCCCCGGCCCCTGGTGCTGCTGGGCGACTTCAACCTGCCCGGGTCGCTGCCGCGCCGGATCACCGGGTGGAGCCCGCTGGTGTCGGCGGCCACCTACCCGTCGACGGGTCCTCGAGTGCAGTTCGACCATGTGCTGGCCGACGGGCTCACGGACGCGCAGCGGTTATCGGTGCGACCGGAGGTTCACACCCTCCCGGTGAGCGACCACTGTGCCGTGTCGGTCGACCTCACCCTGTGACCCTCTGATCCAGCAGGCGGACCGCATGTCCGTAGGAGCGCGACAGCGCCGCCCCACTATCCGGTGATCAGTCGCTCGATCTCGTGACGGTCGGGCAGGGGGAGCGCACCGGGGGCGTTTCCGTAGCGGCGCACCTCACCGAGGCGCACGTATACGAAGGACGCGTCGACCCGCTCGATCGGCACCCCCACGAGCTCGGCCCACGCGAGTCGGTACACGGCCAGTTGCAGCGGGTCGGCGGCCGGCTGGCGGCCGGTCTTCCAGTCGACGACCTCCCAGCGGTCGAGCGACGGGTCTCCCGACGGGTCGGGATGACTAAAGACGGCATCGATGCGACCGGGTACAAGCCGTCCGGCAAGGAGGATCGCACAGGGCACCTCGAGCGCCAGAGGACGCATCGACGCGTACGGCATCGACAGGAACTGCTCCTGCATCTGCTCGAACTCGGTGTCGGAGTCGATATCGGCGTCGGCCGCACCGGGAAGTTCATCGGGTCCTAGGAGGGGCTGCTGGCCGAACTGCGCCTCAACCCAGGCGTGGAAACGTGTGCCGCGGCGCGCTGCGGGAGACGGCTGCTGAGGCATGGGGCGCACCAGCCGGCGCGCGAACCCGTCGGGGTCGGACACCAGAGTCTGCACCGCGGTGGCGCTGAGTACCGTCGGCAGAGGCACCTCGCGGTCGAGGGCTAGGTCGCGCTCAGCCGCGGCGAGGAGCACCTCGAGGTCACGGTCCCAGTCGGCGATGATGGCCCGCTGGTCGTCATCGACCTCATCCGGCAGGAACTCGGGCAGGAGTTCGGGCAGGGACCTGCCGCTGCCTCGTCGACTCGACACCTCGGCTGCCCCCGCCCGGCGAACCTGAAGGATGTCTGCCCGAATCGGCGGGGGCCACTGCACCGAGACACGCTCGGCCAGGGGGTTAACGTCGTCGGTCGGCGGCTCGGCCCAGACTGCGACCTCTCCAAGCCCGGTTTCGCAGCACTCTTTGATCTGCTGCAGGAACAGGCCCGGCTGCTTGAGGCCGCGCCCACTTGCCGGCCAGTACGACGCGGAGGCGATCAGGGTGGTTTCGGCGCGGGTGACCGCAACGTAGGCCAGGCGCGTCTCCTCGAGCAGGTCGAGTTCGCGGGCGGCCTCGCGGAACTGCTCGTACTCGATGCCCCGCGGGGTGGGCGAGGAGGGAAAACCGGACAGCGACTCGGGCGCGGGCTCGCGGCGCACGTCGAAGGGCAGCACGTGAGCCGACTTCGGCCAGTGGCTCTGGCCACGGTTCGAGGGGAAGGTGCGATCGTCGAGCGACGGCAGCACCACCACCGGAAACTCGAGTCCCTTCGACTTGTGCACCGACATGATGCGCACGCTGTCGGTGGCGTTCGGCAGGTCGGCGTCGGGGTCCTTGTCGAATCGCCGCGCGTCGGCGATGTGTCGCAGGAAGCCCCCCAGCGTGGCGCGCGAGTCGAGGTCGCGAAACTCGCCTGCGAGCGCCAGGAATGAGGCGAGGGCGGCTTGGCGCTGCTCTGACACCGGGTCGCCGGCCGCCATCAGCTCGGCCTGAAGCCCGATGGTGTCGATGACCCGCTGCACCCGGTCGCCCAGCGGCTCGCCGACGTGCCGGCGCAGGCCGCGCAGCTCGTCGGCCACCCTCACCAGCCGACTGCGTGCCTCGGCGCTCACAGGGGTGGGGCCCAGCTCGTCGAGGGCATCGACAAGGGACACCAGATCGACGGGGTCGCCCCCGGCCACGGCGTGGTCGAGGGTGTCGTCGACGGCCAGATGCTCGGGAGCGCGGCCGCGGCCCGCAAGCTCGGCGGCCCGCCTGCCCAGCAGTGCGAGGTCGCGTGGACCGATGCGCCAGCGGGGGCCGGCGAGAATGCGCACCATGGACGGGTTGGCGGTGGGATCGTGCAGCACCTGCAGCACGCTGATGACCTCAACGACCTCAGGGAGCGAGAGCAGTCCCTCGACCCCGACGATCTCGACCGGGATGCCGCGCCGCACCAGGGCGTCGCGCAGGAGCGCCACCCGTGTCATGGCCCGCAGCAGCACCGTGATGTCGCTGAAGGCATGGCCGCGTTCGTGCTGGTGGCACACCTGATCGGCGACCCACTCAACCTCCTCGACCTCCGTGGTCAGTAGCGCGCACACGATGTCGGCCGTGGGCGCCGGAGCGCTGGGGGCCGCAGCCACCAAAGGGGACGACTCGAGGTGTCGGGCCAGCAATGGTGCAGCGATGGCATTGGCGACGTCGAGGATGGGCTGCGTGCTGCGCCGGTTGGTGGTGAGCGGATAGACCGTGGCGGCAGTGAGGGTGCCGTCGACGTCGACCGAGGGGAAGTGCTGGGGAAAGTTGTCGATGTTGCCCACGCTGGCACCGCGCCACCCGTAAATCGCCTGAAAGGGATCACCCACGGCGGTGAGGGGATGACCCGCCCCGAACAGTGACTGCATGAGCAGCCGCTGCGTGACCGAGGTGTCCTGGTATTCATCGAGGAGCACCACGCCGAACCGCTCGCGCATCTGCTCGGCCACCTGCGGAAACCGCTGCGCCACCGCCGAGGCCCAGCGGAGCTGGTCGGAGAAGTCGATCACCATCAGCCGCTGCTTCTCGGCGCGCAGTTCGAGCACGAGGGCGACGAGGTCGCGCCGGAGACGGGCGGCCGCCATGACGTCTTTGCCCGCACCCTGCTGGTCGAAGGCAGACATGCGCTCGAGCAGGGCGCGATCGTGCGCCTGCACCGACTCGGGGTCGACGTCGTGCTCGGCCAACGCCGAGTCGAGTGCGAGCACCTTGCCCACCATGTCGACAGGGCGCGTGGTGACACCCTCGAATGCGTGCGTGCTACGGCAGATCACGCGGTAGGCGAGCTGGTGCAGCGAGGCGTCGCTCACGATCCGTGCGGTGGGTTCGGCCCCGGCGAGCGCCCCATGCTCGGCGACCAACCGCGAGGCGAACGAGTGGTAGGTGCTGATGGTCGGCTCACCCGCCTCGTCGTCACGGGCTGGCAGACCGAGGCTGATGCGTGCCTTGGCGAGCGACTTGCGCACCCGCGTTGACAGTTCGGCGGCCGCCTTGGTGGTGAAGGTGAGACCGAGTACCTGGTCGGCGGCCACCCTGCCGGTTGACACCAGCCAGGTGACCCGCGCGGCCATCACCGCGGTCTTGCCGGTGCCCGCGCCCGCGACGATGAGTCCGGGGACCATGGGCGCAACCGCGGCGTCGAGCTGCTGGTCGGAGAAGGGGATTTCGAGCCACACGCGGAGGTCAGTGGGGATCGGGTCGCGAGTCATAGGTCGACCACCGGCCCCCCCGACGCCTGCGACGGGCACTGCCAGCGAAAGGCGCACAGGTCGCAGTGGCTTCCGGGACTAGCCCAGAAGCGCTCGGAACGGATCACGTCGGCAGCGGCCGCGAGGGGCAGTTCGATCCACGCCGGATCGTCGGAGCCAAAGGTGATCGCCGCCTGCTCGAGAACCTTGGGCCCTGCCGCCCCCCGGGGGGCATCAGCTCGCAGTACCACCAGCGACGATCCGCCCGACTCGACCGGGAGGTCGGGAAGACCCAGCGTGGCGATGGCCTCGGCGACGGCCCCATGCGCCACTGCCGCCTGGTAGACGCCCAGCTGCGGGTGCTCGGGGAGGTCCTTGGCCGCGATCGAGCCACCGGTTTTGAGGTCGGCCACGTGCACTCGAAGAGCGTGGTCGCCGACCTCGATCTCGACGATATCCATGGATCCCCGCAGCACTACCTCGTGGTCGCCGTGGGCCCCACGCACGACGAGTGGGGTAACAAACGACAGCTCGCTGCCCACAAGAACCCGATCACGGCTGGCGTGCCAGTGCAGGAAGCGCACCAGTACCTGGTGGGCCTCAACCCGCTCGACGGCACTGAACCAGGGAGCCTCAAAACCCAGTTGAGACCACACCCGATCGAGCAGCCCGTCGAGCACCTCAATGTCGGCGGGCACCTGCTCGCGGGCGACGAGGTCGGCCACGGCGTGCACCAGCTTGCCGAAGCCGATGGCGGTACTGCTGGGCAGTTGAGCCTGCGCCTCTCGCTCGAGGAACCACTGCAGCGCACACTGGGTGATGCTGGAGACCGAACTGCCCGAGAGCGGTACCGGGGCGAGGGGGTCGCGCAGCGCGGTGCCTGGGTCGGTGACATCGAGCAGCCCCCACCAGGTCGAGGGGTCGGCCGAGCGCACCAGCGCTGACCCATCGGGCCGCCGCAGGTCGGCCACCAGGGCGAGCCGATCGGCCGCAGCCATGCGCAGCCCGACGGGCGACGAGGGCTCGAGCAGACACGCGCGTAGCTCGGCCACCACCGCCTCGAGGGTGAGCGGGCGCCCCAGTACGGAACCGCGGGCGGCCCGCCCCACCTCGATCTGCGGCACACTGTCGCCGGCAAGGTCGGAGAGGAAGCGCGAAGGCTGCTGGCCCGCCTCGTCGTCGGGGCTGCGCACCGCCGTGACCACCAGGCGCTCACGTGCCCGGGTGCAGGCCACGTAAAACAGCCTCCGCTCCTCGGCTAGCAGGGAGGCGAGGCTGGGCGGATCGACCAGCTCGGGGCGACCAGCAGCGCTGGCCCCCAGCGTCTCGGCGCCCAGCAGGCTCCCTCGACGGCGTATGTCGGGCCACGACTCCTCCTGCACCCCGGCCACCACCACCAGCCGCCACTCGAGGCCCTTGGAGCGATGGGCCGTGAGCAGCCGCACGGCGTCAACCCGCAGCGCGGATTCGCGCAGCGCACTGGCCGGGATCTCCTGCGACTGCAACTCGTCGATGAAGTTGGCGAGCCCCACAAAGCGATCGTGTCGGCCGATGAAGCGGTCGGCCTCGTCGAGCAGGGCCACCACGGCATCGAGGTCGGCGTGAGCACGGCGCGACGAGGGACCCGCCGAGAGGGCAGCCCGCTCGAGCCGACGTGGCCACGGGGTTCCGCTCCAGAGCAGCCAGATCACGTCAGCCGGGGTCTGCCCGAGGTCGGTCACCTCGCGCGCCGCGGCAAGCAGCTGCGCGAGGCGTCTGATGGCACGGGCCGCGTCAGTGAGCGGCCCTTCGGGCAGCGCCTCGAGCACCGACGGGTCGACGAGCATCTCGACGGTGAAGTCGCCCGACCCGCGGGGACGCAGCGGAACCTCGCCGAGAGCCAACGCCTCGACGGCCAGAGTGTCTCGCTCGATGCGCCGCAGTGCCCGCACGACCCGGCGCAGGTCGGAGGGGTCGACGCCAGCGAGCGGCGAGGTGATGAGCGCCTCGGCGGCCTCAGGGGTGAGCCGTGAGGGCTCGGCGACCACCGACGCAGCCAGCAGCAGGGGGGCGACAGCCGACTCGCGAGCAAGTGGGATTTCGTCGCCAGCCACCTCAACCGGGACTCCGGCCGCCACCAGGGCCCGCCGGAGCGCCGGGATCGAGGCGGAGCCCGATCGCACCAGAACAGCCATGTCGGACCATGCGATGGGGTTTGCGGGATCGAGCGCGGCACGACGCAGGAGGTCGGCGATGTGGGCGGACTGCACCCTGTCGTCGTCGCAGAGCACGATCTCGACCTCGCCACCCTCGGAGATGCAGGCCGGTGACCGCAACTGCCGCACCTGGGCGGACGGCAGCGCGCCCACGGAGGCCGTGCCGATGACCCTGGTGGCGGCGTCGCGAATCGCGGTGCCGAACCGACGGGTGGTGCTCAGCACCGCGATGGGGGCCGGGGTGCCGTCGGGAGTCGCGAACTGTTCGCGAAACCGCAGCAGACCGCGCACGTCGGCGCCGCGGAAGCTGTAGATGGCCTGGTCGGGATCGCCCACGACCACCAGGGTGGTTTCGGTGGTGACCAGCGCCTGCAGCAGCCGTACCTGGAGCGGGTCGGTGTCCTGGTACTCGTCGACGAACACCGCGCGGTAACGGCCGCGCAGCGAGGGTGTGCGCTCGGCAAGGAGAACAGACCGCAGCATCATCTCGGTGTAGTCGAGCACGCCCTCGGCATCGCTGACCTGCAGGTACTCCTCAGCGAAGGCTCCCACCGACTGCCACGCTGCATCACCGAGGTGCTCACCGAGCCGCTCGAGGTCAACCCCCTCGAGCCCGAGTCCGCGAACTCGGGCGATGAGGGCACGGACCTCGTCTGCGAACCCCCGGGTGCGGACGGCCTCCTGCAGGTCAGCGGTCCAGGCCGACCGGCCGTCACTGACCGAGCCCGCCATGAGATCGCGGACGCGCGCCTGCTGCTCGGGGCCGCTGAGCAGCCGCGGCGGCGACAGGAACTCGTCGGCGGGGCCGAGCTGGCGCATGAGCGCGTAGGCGAACGAGTGAAAGGTTGCGATGGTGGGCATCACACCGCCCCCGATGCGCGTGGTGACACGGGCGCGAAGCTCACCGGCCGCGCGCCGGCCGAAGGTGAGCACCAGCACCTGGTCGGCCCGTAGGGGGTCGACGGGGTCGACCAGGCGCGCGACCACTGACTCGACCAGGGTGGTGGTTTTGCCGGTACCCGGCCCCGCGAGTACGAGCATGGGTCCCCGCCGGTGTGCGGCGACCAGCGACTGGTCGTCGTCGAGCACCGGCGCCCCGACCTCGGGCGGCGTTGAGCGGTTGAGCACCAGTCGCAGAGCGCCCGACTCGGCTGCGGGCCGCCTCGGAGCCCCATCGCTGGTCATTGCGGCATTATGCGCAGACGGGTCCGACAGTGCGCCAGCGAGCGCGGGCCATGTCGACCCTGACCCCACGCAGGGGCGTTCCTTCAGCGACAAAGCGCCGCAGCGCTTCGTCCTCATGCCCGGCGGCGGGCCGCCCGTCGGCTCGCACCACGCGATGCCAGGCCACCCCCGAACCGAACCTGGCCATCACGGTGCCCACAGCGCGCGGGCCACCCTCACCCAGCATTGCGGCCACGTCGGAGTAGGCGAGCACGCGGCCCGGCGGTATCGACGCGACGACATCGAGCACCCGCTCGGCGAAAGGCGTGGGCAGCACACCGCAATCCTGTCCCTCCGGGGTCCCGCGTCCACAGCGCCCCTCTGAGATGATCAACGGGTGGATCTCGATCGGGAAGGCCAGTCGCACACGACTCCCTTAGCCGACGACGTCACCGCCCCCACCCTCGTGATCGAGGACGGCGTGGTGCTCAAGAGCGTTCGACGGCCCGCCGACCTCCTGCGACTGGTGCTGGTAGTGGTAGCCGCCGTACTCACGCTCGCCATCGCCTACTTCGCCTCGAACACGGCATCGGGTATCGGGGCCGACGTCACCGACGCGCTGCAGAGCCTGCCGGGCTGGCTGCTCCTGCCCATCTCACTGGTGTCGGGCCTCGGAATTCTGATTCTCCCCGTCGCCGTGGCGATCGACCTGCTCGCCCGTCGCCGCGGGCGGCAACTCGTCGACTCACTCGGCGCCTCAGTGCTGGCCATCCTGTTGGTGGCGGGGCTCGCCTGGGCTGCCCAGCGATACGCTCCCGACTCGCTGTGGCGGGCGCTCAGCGGCGACGCCGAGCGCAGCGCCAACCCGTTCTACCCCCTGCTCGCCGCCATCATCGCGTTCAGTGCCACCGCGCGACTCGTCGAACGCGCTCGCTGGAGCATTCTCACCGGAATTGTCGTCGCGGG
>CAFBOZ010000002.1_pt1 | contig 14858 bp, 13 predicted proteins | sample 7269531 | NCBI WGS metagenome assembly CAFBOZ01 (sample SAMEA6814124, study PRJEB35770) | uncultured Actinomycetes bacterium | biome: Freshwater; feature: Freshwater reservoir; material: water | place: Czech Republic | collected 2017-07-26 | depth 30m m | reverse complement strand
GGACAACTCGTCGGTCACAGCAGGATCCTCAGCTGCGGGAAGTCAATCAGCACCTGATCGAGCACGGCCCAGCGCGCGCGTAGGCGCAGCCCCTCGTCGGTGCGCACCACGGTGTCGAACCGCTCGGCAGTGAGAAATTTCGGCAGGTCCGACTGTCGCACTCCGACCAGCATGACGTTGCTTCGCACGTCGAACACCGCGGAGTCGTCGGTCTCTCGCACCCGCACGTTAGTCACGAGGTGGCGGAATCGCACCGGCGGGTTCTCGGCCCACGACCGCTCGTACAGGTCGGGGTCGAGGCGGCGAAACCACTGCGAGCACAGCGACCACCTCGACTCGTCGATGAGCATGGTGCGCACGTCGTAGTGGGGCGCGAAGGGCGTGTCGGGGGTGCGAGGAACAGGCACCTTGTAGGTGAAGGCCTCCTCGACGAGGTCGGCCCATTCCCAGTAGCGGCGCGAGTCGTTGAGCTCTGCCTCGTGAGCAAGGAAGAGGTCGACCTCGCGATGGACGTCGAGCGAGGCGAAGGGTCGGTCGGCCGCGCCCTGACCACTCTGGCCACTCAGGGGTTCGGCGCTCATCGGGCACCGCTGGGGTCGGCCGCCGGCTCGTCGTCGAGATGCATCAGCTCATTCCAACGTCGGTGGAAGGCGCGCAGGGTGTGCTCGGTGCGGTCGCCGTCGATGACGCTTCCGGGCCAGCCGAGCTCATCGGGCGCCTGTCGGTGGTGCAGACCGCCGGCGTAGGTCACGGGCAGGGTGCGGGACACATCTCCGAAGGAGGCCTCGGAGATGCCCACGAAGTTTTCGGTGTCGTCGAGCTCGAACATGCCCGAGGGCCCGTTGGTGCGTAGGTAGGCCAGCGACGACAGCCTCTTCCACTCGTCGTCGGCATCCTTGGGCAGGAGCAGGAACCAGAGTTGCTCGCTGTGCGTAGCCGAGATGGGGTAGCGAATCGTGATGCGGATGTACCGCGCATTGAGGTCGGGGCCGTCGACATTGGTCTTGAAGTTCTCGATGAACGACATGTTGGGAAAGACTGAGCCGTGGTTGACCGACAGGCATGACATCACCTGCTGCTGCTCGGGGCTAAGGCAGCGGTCGAACCCCTCCCACATTGACTCGGGATATCCCCAGTAGTGGTTACCCTCGACCTCGACGGGCAGCCGCTGCACGCGCACGGTGTGGCCGTTGCCGCCGTCGACGGTGCGGCCGGAGAATCGGGGCTTCACCACATCGCTCAGCTTGGCGAGGTCGGCCGGACCTGCGAAGAGTCCGAGCTCGAGGGCAGTCGCGTGCGTGATCATGGTGTGGTAGCCGTCGCCCGACAGGTTCTCGCCCTCGGTCTTCCAGTTCGCCCGCACAATGTTGCGCACCGGCGTGCCCACCACCTCCATGCCACCCTCGAACTTGCCCAGGATGGCTTCCAGGTACCAGGTGATATCGCCGAGATACTCGCGCAGCGACGGCCCGTCGGCGTCCCATGTGGCGAATACCAACCCCAGCACCGAGTCGACCTGGGCGGGCTCAAAGAGCGCGAAGTCATCCTTGTTAAAGCCCTTGCCGAACACGTCGGGCTGATAGGTGACGCCGCGCAGTTCGCCGGTGTTCGCATAGGTCCAGCCGTGGTAGCTGCAGCGGTAGTGCGAGGCATTGCCCTCGTCGGCACGGCAGAGCGGCACCCCGCGGTGGCGGCAGGTGTTGAGGAACACCCGAATCTGGCCGTCCTCGCTGCGGGTCACGATGACCTTGTCGCGGCCCATCTTGCGCGTGACGTAGTCGCCCGGCTCGGGGATCTCACTCTCGTGCGCGAGGTACTGCCAGCAGTGCTTGAAGATGCGATCCATCTCGAGGAGGAAGATGTCCTCGTCGGCCCACGCTCGGCGGAGCACCGACACTGGCCCATCCTGCGCCCCGGAGACCCGAGTCCGATCAGAGTCGACACTCATCGGGCACCTCCTGGAGAAACGTGGCTCCCACCGACTGGGGGGAGTAGTTTGTCGCTTGTATGACAGAGTACACGGTCAGCCCCCGCAGGGGGAGCCCTCGAGCGGGTCAGGTCAGGGCGGGGAAGAGCCGCTGCGCATTGCCACCCATGATCGCCTCGTGCTGCGAAGCGTCGAGCGCCAGTTGGTCGACCACCGCCCGGTGACGACTAATCGGGAACGGCACCGGCGGCCCGTCGGACCCAAAGCACACCTGAGTTGCGCCCACCGTCTCGACCGCGAGTCGCAGTGGCCCCGGGCCGTAGGTCACCGTGTCGAGCCAGAGCCTGCGCACGTACGTCGACGGAGGCGCCTCGAGGTGCACCTCCCCCCACGGACCCAGCGGCGCGTAGTCGCGGAGTTCGTGGCCGAAGTCGAGTCGGTCGGCAACGGTGCAGATGGCTCCGCCCGCGTGAGAGCACAGCAACTGCAGGTTGGGGTGACGCTCAAGAACGCCCATCAGGATGGCTCGAGCCAGGGTCACCGTGGTGTCGAGCGGACGCCCGCACACCTCGCCGAGTCGATACTCGCCCATCAGTTCCTGGCCGATCACCGCCCCGGCCGGATGCAGGAAGACCGGGGTCGCGGTGCCCTCGACGAGTTCCAAAAAGTCCTCGGGCACTGAGTCGAGGTACTGGCCGCGGTCACTCGTCGGGATGGCTACGCCCATCAGCCCGAGCTCGTCGATGGCGCGGCGTGCCTCCTCAATCTGCTCGGCGCCACGCCACGGAGTGATGCTGGCCATTCCGAGCGCCCGCCCACCTGAGGTTGCGGCCAGTGACGCTGCAAAGTCGTTGTAGACGCGCACCTGGTCAATGTCGGCCACGTCAAGGTCTCCGTACCAGATGTGCGGATCGGACACGAGGACCCGATCGACACCACCCTCGTCAAGGCGCTGCACCAGGCCCGGGATGTCGAACATCGAGTCGGGCATGCGCCCACTCGAGCGCCACGCCTCCGGGTAGAGATGGGCATGAACGTCGACCACGATGCTGCTCATCATCAGCCTTCCAAAGTGCTGGTCGTGACGGCCCGTGCTTCGACGGCACGGCGGTACGAAGACTGCAGACTCCGGCGCAGCATGCCCACCGCCACATCGACCTTCCAGGTATTGCCAGGCAGCGGGTGGGCATGCCTCACCCACGCCTCAGCGGCACGGTCGATCGACGTACCGCCGCGCTGCCCGACGAGCGCATCCTCGCTCTCGCGGGCGCGGAAGGGAGTGGGGGCCACCGCTCCGAGCACTGCACGCGCCGAAGTGACGGTTCCGTCGGCACCGACGGCCAGCATGGTGGCTACCGAAACCACCGCGAAGTCGCCCGATGACCTGTTGAGCTTCTCGTAGTTGGCACCCGATCCTGTAGCGGCGGCCGGGAGGTCGACCGAGGCCACGAACTCTCCCTCGCGCAGCACCGTCTCTCCGGGACCGGTGTAGAGGTCTTCGACCTCGAGCACGCGGCTTCCCCGCGGACCGCGCAGGGTTACCGTCGCGCCGAGCGCGCTCAGCACCGTCGACAGGTCGCTGGGGGTCACCGACTGGCACCGATGCCCATCGACAATCGCGTGATAAAAGCGATGGTCGCCTTCAACCGCGTAGCACGGACAACTCACACCACCCCGCTTGTAGCAGTCAAAGTCATTGCGCAGGTACCAGCAGCGGTTCTGCTGACAGAGGTTTCCGCCCACGGTGGCCATCTCGCGGATCTGCGGATTGGCGATCTGCTCGATCGCCTCGGCGAGGACCGGCGATCGAGTGGCGGCCCAGTCGCGAAGGTCGCTGAGGCGAACCGCGGCTCCGAATCGGGTTGAGCCAGCGCCTTCGGAGATCAGGCCCAGGGTGGACACCGTCGACAGGTCGACGAGGACGGTGGGCGCGATGACCCCCTGCCGGCGTGCGGGGATCAGGTCGGTGCCACCCGCGATGGCGTGGGCGCCCGGAGCCGAGAGGGCCGTGACCGCCTCACTTTCATCGAGGGGTCGCTCGATCGATCGCAGCTCCGCGAGCGGCAGCGGGCGCGACCATCGGGTTCCGACCTGATGCAGCAGTCGGTGCGCACCGCGCGGGTAGGCACGGCGCATCGCCTCGATCCACCATCGGTTCGGGCGGCGCACCAGCCCGAACGACCGCTCCTCGGCCCGATCGCGCTCGACGATGGCCTGTCGCACGCGGTCGGGGCTCGCCGGAAGTTCACGCACGCGGGCGCCGATGGCATGCGCGATCGCGTTGGCCACCGCCGCACCCGTGGGCACCAGCACGATTTCGCCCACGCCCTTGGCCCCGTAGGGGCCGTTGGGATCGGGGTCGCCCAAAACGATCGGGCGAATGTCGGGCAGGTCCGACGCGCGCGGAAGGGGGTACTGGATGTACGAGCGGGTCATCGACTGGCCGTTCTCGTAGAGGAGCTCCTCCCCCAGCGCGAGTCCGATTCCCATCGCCATGCCGCCGATGATTTGGCTCTCCATGCCGATCGGATTGATGGCCACTCCTGAGTCATGCACGGCCACGGCGTCAATGACCCGCACCCGGCCGGTGACCTCATCGACCTCAACCTCAACTGCCTGAACCGCAAAGGAGTAGGCGCCCGACAGGTTTGAGATTCCGGTCGCCCGGTTGACGCTCTCGACATCGATGGTGATTTCCTCGGTGATGCTGAGCGAGCCCGACTCGAACTGGTTGACGAGGTCTACGAACGACACCGACCCTTCAGGGCCGACCACTCGCCCGCCCTCGAGCGAGAGCTCTGACTCATCGACCCCCAGCACCTGTGCAGCGTGCCCCCGCAGCCGGGCCGCCACGGAGCGCGCGACCGTGCCCACCGCATGGCCGCTCAGGTAGGTGCCGCGAGTAGACCACGCGCCCAGTTCGTGCGGGGTCTGATGTGACTCCATCGTGAGCACGCTGACATCGTCGACCTCGATCCCGAGCTCCTCGGCGGCGAACTGCGCCAGCAGCGTGCGCTGCCACGTGCCGGCGTCGGCCGCCCCGTAGCGAACCCGCACGGTGCCGTCGCCCAGCACATCGATCGCGGCGCTACTGCGATCGGCGCCGTCGTAAATGTTGGCGCCCGTCACGTGAATCGCGGCCGCGAGTCCGACACCTCGACCATGCCCGCCCTCGGCGCGCTTACGGTCCCAGTCGATCTCAACTCGGGCCCGCTCAAGGCACTCGACCAGGCGCGCCGACGCCAGCTTCCAGCCCACCAGCGTGACGTCACCCTGCCGGTTGGCGTTGAGCACCCGCAGGTCGATCGGATCGATGCCGAGCATCTCGGCGATCTCGTCGGTCTGAGACTCGAGGGCGAACGTCACCTGGGGTGCCCCGTAGCCGCGGAACTGCCCGCCTGGCTGCTTGTTGGTGTAGATCAGCTCGGAGTCGACAACCACGTGCGGCACCCGGTACAGCGACGCCACCACCTGCCCCGCGTATCCCATCACCGACGGGCCCGAGTGGTTGTAGGCACCGTTGTCGACACGCAGGTTGGCCACGCGTGAGGTGAGCAGCCCCTCAGCCGTGGCCGAGGTCTCGAGGGTGATGTCGAAGTTGTGCCTGCTCTTGGTGGCGGTGAACTCCTCCTCGCGGGTGAGCACGAGCCGCACGGGTCGGCCGCTACGCATCGAGAGCGCGGCCGCCACCGCCTCGTACTCGCAAATCTTCGACTTGCCGCCGAAGCCTCCGCCCACGGCAACCTCGTGCACGATGACCTGCTCGACCTCGAGGTCGAGCACATTGGCGAGTTCCTTGCGCACCATGAAGGGCGACTGCGTGGTGACCCACACCTCAAGCACCGAAGCCTCGGGGTCCCACCGAGCAACGACGCTGCTGGTCTCCATACAGGCATGGGTCTGCCGGCCGAATCGGAATGTGCCACTGGCCGTGACGGCCGCCGTACGCGAGTCGTCGGGAGCGCCCCACTCGCGGTGGGTCGACAGCGAGACGTTGCCCCCGGGGTGGATCGGCAGGGCCTCGGGCGCAACAGCTTCGGCCATGGTGGTGGCGGCCCGCAGCACCTCGAACCGCACCGCCACCTCGCGCATCGCAGCATCGGCCGCCTCAAGGGTTTCGGCGGCGACGCCGGCGATCTCCTCGCCCACGAAGCGCACCACATCGGAGGCCAGAACTCTCCGGTCGGACAGCGGACCGCCGTGATGGATGTACGTGCGATCAGGAAGATCAGCGGCGGTGACCACCGCGACAACCCCAGGAATTCGCCGCGCACCGTCGGTGTCGATGCTCAGGATTCGCCCGTGCGGAATGGGACTGCGCACGATGCGCGCGAACAGCATGTTCGGCAGCACGACGTCGCCCGAGTACACCGAAGCGCCCGTTGACTTCTGCGGCCAGTCGATATTGGGAACCCGCTGCCCAATGGGCGACACCCGGGTGCCCTCGCGCAGCGCGGTCATGAGGCCGCCTCTCGGAGGGCTGCGATGATTCCGACGTACCCGGTGCAGCGGCAGATATTGCCGCTCATCGCGCTTCTGAGGTCGGCGTCGTCATCGGGCAGCCCCTCACGCAGCAGCGCGGTTCCTCGCACGATCTGCCCCGGGGTGCAGAATCCGCACTGCAGCGCGCCATGCTGGGCGAAGGCGCTGCGCAGCCGCTCAGACTCCGCACTGACTCCCTCGATTGTCTCCACGTGCCCGCTCACCCGAGCGGCCAGCGTGATGCACGACAGCACTGCGCGACCATCGATGAGTACCGTGCACGCCCCGCACTCGCCTCGCCCGCACGACTCCTTGGTGCCGAGCAGGCCGAGCCTGTCGCGAAGAACGTCGAGTAGTCGCGCGTCGGGCGCGAGACCATCGATCTCAATCGGGCCCGAACTATTGACGTTTAGGACCACGCTGTCGTTAGTCACTGAGTACTCCTCGTGGTGAGGCAGCCCTCGGCTTGGGCTGCCCAGTGCAGTAGGTCGAGATCACGATACGGAGAGGCGACCAGCTGCACCGCCGTAGGGATTCCGTCGCGCGAGAGTCCGGCCGGAAGAGTAATCGCCGGGCACCCGCTGGTGAGGTTGAACGGCACGGTGAACGCCACGATCCATCGATCATCCTGCTCGCGCCCATTCACGGTCGGGCCATGGTCGATGAAGTGGTCGCCCGCCTCGGGCGCCGGCATCTGCAGGGTCGGCATGAGAATCAGGTCGGCCTCGGCCAAGATCGCGCCAATTCCCCGGTGTAGCTCAGCCGCCTCCGTTCGCGCCTGAACGGTGAAGTCGAGGTTGGCAGTCACCCTCGACACCGACTCGACGAAAGCGCGGGTGAGGTCGCTCACCTCTCCACCCGCCTCGATCACCGAACGCGCCAGCGGTGCGTACACGGCACCGAACGCCAACTGCGTCGCTCGGAACAGACGGCCGAAGTCCCACGGGAAGCGCACCTCATGCACCTCCGCCCCCTCACCCGCGAAGGATGCGGCAGCAGCACGAAGATCACGCTCAACGTCGTGGTCAAGATCGAGGCCGTCCATCCCGGTGATCAGCGCGATTCGCAGACCGCCGAGATCAGTGCCGGTGGCCGGAAGCGGCACGCGTCCGGCGAGCTGTGACGCATCGGGGCGTGCCATGAGCTCGAACATCATGCGCACATCGGCCACGGTTCGACCCATGGGCCCGTTGTGGCCGTTGATGTCGAGGTAGCCGGGAGGCGCCGAGGGCACCACCCCGTGCGACGGCTTCAGCCCCACCACTCCGCACGCCGCGGCTGGCATACGCAGCGAGCCGGCAGAGTCGGTTCCCTGCGCCAGCGGCGCCGCGAAGGTCGCCAGCGCGGCGGCCGCTCCCCCCGATGAGCCCGCCGTGCTGAATGCCGTGTTCCACGGATTGAGCGTCTCGCCGAAGAGCAGGTTGTCGGTCACCGAGGCGCACCCGAACTCGGGAGTGTTAGTGCGGGCGAAGGGAATGGCTCCCGCCTCGATCAGCGGAGCGATCGAAGGGTCGGTCACCGTCGCGACGACATCCTTAAGGAAGAGGCTTCCGAGGGTGTGCGGCTGGCCAGCGACGGCGGTGAGCTCCTTGACCGCGAGCGGGATGCCCTCGAGGGGGCGCGCCCGACCCTGCTCAATGCGTCGCGCACTCTCGTGTGCCTGGCTCATCGCATCCTCGTGAAAGAGGTGGGTGAAGGGGTTGATGACAGCCTGCACCACATCGGCCCGCTCGAGAGTCGCGCGCATGAGGTCGACGGGCGACAGGTCTCCCCGCGCCATCGCCGACACCATGTCGACCGCATCCCCAGCGCACGGATCAGCACTGTCGAGCTGGCGGTTGAGTGCGCATTGGCGAAGATCCACAGCGTAATCCTGTCATTCGTCATACAAACATTCAAGGGTATTCGTAATACAATCTCGCTATGCTTCTGGCCTGACGCTGGGCGCATCGAACGGCACACACTGACGGAGGAGACATGAGACACGGTCGACTTCCATGGCCCCTACCTGAGGAGCTCAGCGAGCAGGCCGCGCGCGTTCACGAGGCGATCACGGGCGGACCCCGGGCCAGCGGGCCCCGGCTCTTCCAGATCGCCACCACTGAGGGCCGTCTCGAGGGACCCTTCAACTCCATGCTGGTAGCCCCCGAGGTGGGGTGGGCGCTGCAGGAGCTCGGAGCGGCGATTCGCTACCGAACGAGCCTGGCCCACCGCACACGCGAGGTCGCTATCCTTGCCCTCGCCAGCCAGCGCAGCAGCGACTACGAGGCGTATGCGCACGAGGCGGTGGGTGCCGCCCAAGGCCTCACTCCCGAGGAGCTGGCCGCACTGCGCGCTGGCACGGCTCCCGAGTCGCTCAGCGAGGAAGAGCGTCTGGTGCACCAGACGTGTCGGTCCCTCCTGACGAGTCGATCACTGTCAGACTCCGACTACCAAGCAGCGGTTGCGGTTCTCGGTGAGACGGCACTGATGGAGGTGGTGATACTGGTGGGTTATTACGACTCACTCGACCTCATGATGAGTGCCTTCCAGGCGCCACTTCCCGCCGGCGTCGACCCCTTCTTCGCCCACCCCGCCGCGAGCGAGTCGGACGGCACGTGATGGCTCGACAGCGGAACGACTCCCTCGAGCCCGCAGTAACCCCGGTAACCCCGGTGTTCGACCCCGAGGGCCAACTCCCCCGAGTCGGGCAGGGCTCACTCACCGAACAGACCACCCGCGCCCTGCTCGACGCGATTCTCGAGCGTCGCTTTACCGATGACCGTCTGCCCGCCGAGCCCGAGCTCGCTGAGATGCTCAACGTGAGCCGCACCACCATTCGCGCGGCCCTCCAGTCGCTCGAGCGGCTTGGCATGCTCAGCCGGGCCCCCGGTCGCGGCACCGTGATCCGTCCGCACGTGGGCCGAGAGAGCATCATCCTGCAGCGACTCATCGGCTTCCGCGACATGCTGGGCCAGCAGCACGCCAGTGTCGTGGTCGAGGGCAGTTACTGGGTCGAGCCGCGGGCGACGCCCGAGGCAGCGGCCGAGCTCGGCATTCCTGTCGAGACTCCCGTGGTGGCATCAGCGAAGACGTTCCTTGCCGACGGCGGGCCAGCCATCTTCATCCGCGACCAAATTCCACTGTCGTACGTGTCGGCCGAGACCCAGGAGATCCTGCGCGACGGGGGCACCTACCAGTTCACCGACTCGATCTTCAGGTTTAGTACCACCTGGCCCGGGCGCGAGATCGACCACGCCGTGGTGGAGATCGCCCCCCGCTCGGTGCCCGACGACCCCGACTTTCCCCTCGACCTGCCCCCCGGCACCGCCTACATACTTCTGCTCGAGACGCACTACACCACGCTCGGCGAACCGGTCGCGTTCACCGAGGTGCACGTCGACGACAACTTCGTTCGGTTTCACGTTGTCCGACATTACTGAGCCGGTGTTGGGCACCGCCGTCGTCACCGGTGGTGCCGCCGGCCTCGGCCGTGCCTTCGCGGTCGCCCTCGCTCAGGCCGGGCACGCCGTGGCGATCCTCGACCTCGCCGAGGCCTCCGAGACCCTGGCCGAGGTCAACGCCCAGGGGGTTCCTTCGCTCAGTCGCGTCGGTGATGCCAGTGACCCGGCCGCCGTTACCGACTTCGCCGCCGACGTGCGACGGGAGCTGCCTCCGGTACGCGTGGTGGTGAACAACGTGGGCATCTCGCCCTACGCTCCGTTCGTCGACACCGACCTCAACCTCTGGCACCGCGTGATGCGCGTCAACCTCGACAGCATGTACCTCGTGACCCAGGCCTTCCTGCCTGACCTGCTTGCCCACGGGGCCGGCCGAGTCGTCAACCTCACCTCCACCGTGGTGTGGGACTCGCAGGCGCGCGACATGGTGGCCTACGGAACCAGCAAGGCCGCCGTGGTCGGATTCACCCGCGCACTGGCGGGCGAGGTCGGAGCCCACGGGGTCACGGTCAATGCGATCGCCCCCGGAATCGTGCTCACGCCCGACATCGTGGCGCGGGTTCCTGCCGAGCGCCTCGAGACGTACCGGGGGAGACAGGCCGTTCCGGTGCTCGCCCACCCGTCGGACTTCACGTCGGCGATGCTCTTTCTGGTGTCACCCGCGTCGAGTCAGGTCACCGGCACTGTCTTGCCCATCAACGGCGGCCGGGTGCTGCTGTGACCGTGGTGCGCGGGGTCAGGGCCGCAGACCATGTGGGCCTCAGCGTGCCGAACCTCGACCAGGCCGTGCGCTTCTTCGTCGACGTGCTGGGGGCTGAGGAGCTCTTTCGGCACGGCCCCTACGGGGTGTCGCCCGAGCGCAGCGTTCGCCAGTTCGCCCGGCACCCCGACTCAACGGTCGACGGCATCGCGATGCTTCGCCTGGGCCCTCTCAACATCGAGCTGCTGCAGTACAGCTCCCCCGACCAGCGCACTGAGTGGCCGTCGACCTCCGATCACGGCGGCCACCACGTGGCGTTCTATGTCGACGACCTCGACGCAGCGGTGGCCGACCTCCGCGAGGCGGGTGTGGAGGTGCTCGGAGACCCGATGGACCTGGCCGGGCCCGAGGCCGGCCCGGGCAACCGGTTCATCTTCTTTCGAGCGCCCTGGGGGCTGTTCCTCGAACTTCTGTCGTACCCGGGTGGCAAGGCCTACGAGAGTCAGACCGATCGTCGACTCTTCGATCCCCGCACGGTCGAGCCCGAACCCGAGCCCGAACCCGAACTACGACTCGGGTCGTGACTCGGGGCGCAGCGGAGCAAGCCTGCGCAGCACTGCTGCCCGGCCTCCTGGCGGCAGGTGCCTCACGGTCTCAACCAGCGCACGGTATCGACGGCCCGGCACGCACACCGACCTGCCAGCGTCGAGTGCGTCGAGCGAGTCGCGGGCCACCTCGGCGGGGTCGAGCCACATCCAGGGCTGTACCCCGGAAGCATTGGTGCCACTGCGGGCATGGAACTCGGTGCGGGTGAAGCCCGGCGACACGGCCAGCACCCGAACGCCAGTGCCGGCCAGTCGCGCAGCGAGTCCGAGGGTTGCCGAGAGCACCCACGCCTTCGACGCCGCGTAGGTGCCAGCCGACCAGTAGGCCGCGGTGGAGGAGATCATCACAATTCCGCCCGTGCCACGCGCGCGCATGGCATGAGCGGCCGCGTGGCTCAGGCGCAGCGCCGACAGTACGTTCAGCCGCAGCATTGCCTCCTCCTCTGCGAGCGGCGCCTCAGGGAAGGGCGCGGTGGTTCCCATTCCTGCCGCATGAACCAGCAGTTCGACGGGATCGACGTCACTGGCAAGTCGTTCGCACACGAGACTCATGCCCTCGTCGGTCGATAGGTCGGCCACGAACGAGGAGTGCTCGCCGCCCGGGAGCGCCGCAGTCGTGGAGGACAGCCGATCGGGGTCGCGGGCTACCAGAATGATGCTCCAGCCCCTGCGTGCCAACTCGGCCGCGAAGGCGGCCCCGATACCCGAGGTGGCTCCGGTCACGAGCGCTAAGCGCTGGCCGGTCATCGCAGACGCAGCCCGCCGTCGGGGCGCAGCACCTCTCCGGTGAGGGTCCGAGCCGCAGGCGATGCCAGCCACAGGTAGAGCTCGGCGAGTTCCGCCGGCTCCATCACCGTGCCCAGCGCATTCCTCGACCTGATGAGGTCGCGCTTGGCATCGGCGTCGTCGAAGAGCGGGCGGCCCGTGCCGTCGGCCCCGACAGCATGGAGTGACGTGATGACGCCACCGGGCGCCACCGCGTTGACCCGAACCTCCGGAGCCAACGCCCGAGCGGTCCAGCCCAGAACACCGAGTCCGGCGTGCTTGGCGGCGGTATAGGCGATGCCAGCACCGGTTTGCCCTGCGAGAAAGGCCGCGTCTGACAAGGTCATCACGATGGAGCCACGACGCTCGCGCAGCGACTCTGACGCCGCCTGAATGGCGAGAACGTACCCCACAACGTCGACGTCGAAGACCGAGCGCATGACAGCCGCGAGGTCGTCGGGGTCGCGAGAGAGGTCAGCACCACCGTCGTGGATTCCGGCATTGGCGATGAGCACGTCGACGCCACCCAGCGCCTCGCAGGCCGCTTCAACAGCACGTCGGTGATCGTCGGGCACCCTCACATCGCCCACCACCGAGCACTGGGCCGCCGGGGACGGGCTATGGCCGAGGCTCACCACGTGGTCACCGGCAGCCACGAAGGCCGCGGTGATTGCGAGCCCAATGCCCGAGGCCCCGCCGGTCACCACCACGCTGCGCTGCGGCATGTCTGCCTCTCGGTAGGAGTCTTGTGGTCAGTCGAACGTGCGCGGCCCGGCGTCGCGCACCAGTTGCATCGTGGTGCAGCGGATTCCGCCGCCGTACTTAATGACCTCATCGTACGGAACCTCGATCACCTCAATCCCCTGCTCCTGCACGAGTCGCTTGGTGCGAGGCGCGCCGCTGGGCATGATGACCAGCCCCGGCTCGACCGTGATCATGTTCACCGGCGCGAGCGACTCCTGCTCGCCGCGGTCGGCCTCGATCAGCGTGTAGCCGATGGAGTGCAGGTGACGCAGCGTCTCGAAGTCGCACCAGGGCGGGTACACCAGCGCGAGCTTCGGGCCGAGGGGTGCGATCCACATGTCGGCGTGCATCCAGCCGAAGATCTCGGGGTGGTAGCCGTGCAGCGGGCCCGGGGAGCGCGCGGCCCACACCTGGTAGCCGGCCCGCTCGAGAATTGGTCGCACCTGCTCAAGCCCGTCGGCATTGCAGTCCTGGCTCAGCATCGCCACGATGAAGTCGTCTGACATACGGGTGAAGGCGCCGCCCTCGCACACCCCACGTCCGTGCACGGTGTAAAGAATGGGGCAGTTAATCGACTGCAGGTACTGGGAGATGTAGCGCGAGCGGCCGCGCCAGTACGGTGCACCCTCCCGCGCGATGATCGCTCCCCCATTGATGACGAAGCCGGCCGCCGCCGACACCGCGCGCTTCAGCGGGCCGTAGGCCGACCGAGGCGACTCGGGATACTCGAATACACGAACGTCGATGTCGAGCGCCCGGTAGGCAGCCATCAGGCCCGCGTGCTGCTCCTGCATCAACTCAAGGTTGGGAAGGTTACCGCCGTAGAGAAAGAACGAGCGGTCCTTGTCGTACTCGGGAAGCACCTCGACCTCCGTCGGGGGGCTCATGGCCACTTCGCGGAGCCGGCCAATGCCCTGGGCTCCCCACCGCTGGCCCCACACCGCCTCGATCTCGTCGAGGAAGTCGACCTCGTCGTGGTAGCCGAGGTACTGGGGTGGAGATCCTGGCCGGTAGGCCGGAATGGTATCGAAGTCGAAGTTGGCCGACCCCGTGTCTCCGTCCCTGTCAGACATGTCCACGTCAGCACACTCCTTCGAGAAAGGGTTGAGGTCGGGGCGCACGCATGAACGCGCGCCCCGACCTCAACAACTATCGGTGAGCTAGGACGCCGGAATGGCGCTCGGGTCCTTGCCGCTGATCTGGTCGGGCGTCAGCGTCGCTGCGTTCGCGGCGTCGATGAACAAGCCGGGCGTCAACACGTAGTGCGAAACCGGCATCTTGCCGCAGGCCGCGTCGAGCGCAGTGGCGAAGGCCACCTCGCCCCACGTGTAGGCCAGGTACGACAGGGTCAGGGTGTACTTGCCCTGCTTTACCAGCTCCACAGCGTCGGCCTGAGCGTCCCAGCCGGCGGTGTAGATCTTGGATGTGTCAAGACCGGCACCCTCGATTGCCTTGACGACGCCGACACCGATGTTGTCGGTGCTGCTCATGATGCCCTTGACGTTCGGGTTCTTGGTGAGCAGCGAGGTGGTCACGTCGATAGCCTTAGCCGTCGAGAGATCCTCGTCGACACCGGTGGCAACGACCTTCACGTCAGGGTGCTTCGCGAGCGCAGCATCCCAGCCCATCTGCTGCAGCTGGACGAACGAGATCTGCGGGGGACCCGAGACGATGATGATGTCGCCCTTGCCTCCGATGCCCTCGATCAGCTTCTCCATGGTCTGCTCGGCGTAGGCGACTAGGTCGGCACCCACGAAAGCGTCCTCGTCAGCGTCGGCAACCTTGTTTCCAGCCGAGATCATCTTGACTCCAGCGTCACGAGCCGCCTTGTAGGCGGGCACCATGGCAGTGGCGTCGACCGGCGAGGCAATGATCGCCTTGACGCCCTGCGTAACGAAGTTGTTGATCTGGTTGGTCTGCGTCTCGGCGGCGCCGTTGGCGTCGGCGAACGTGACCTTGACTCCGGCCTTGTCCGCAGCCGCCTGCACACCCTCGTGCATGGTTGCGTAGATCGGGATGCGCTCGGTGTAGAAACTGACACCAATGGTGGCATCACATGCTGCCGGGGCACTGCTGCTCGCCGGGGCGCTGCTGCTCGCCGGGGCGCTGCTGGATGCGGCTGCCGAGGTGGTGCTGGCACCGCCCCCGGATGAGCCACAGGCCGTCAGGAGGCCAGCTGCGGCTACCACGGAGAG
>CAFBOZ010000001.1_pt1 | contig 15419 bp, 16 predicted proteins | sample 7269531 | NCBI WGS metagenome assembly CAFBOZ01 (sample SAMEA6814124, study PRJEB35770) | uncultured Actinomycetes bacterium | biome: Freshwater; feature: Freshwater reservoir; material: water | place: Czech Republic | collected 2017-07-26 | depth 30m m | reverse complement strand
TCACCTACGTGCTTGAGCGCCTCACGGGGTACTCGACGAGCGAGGGTGAACCGGTTCTCCCGCCCTCCTGGAAGGTAGAGATCGAGCAGTACCCGGACTACTACGCGCTGTACCTCGGCAAATATAAGAACGCGGTGAGCCCGCTGATGATGATGGAGTGTGTCGATGACGTCACGTACATCGGCCACGATGATGTGCGCTCGGACATCGCCAACCTTCAGGAAGCCTTGGCGAAGGTTGACGTGGTCGAGGCCTTCATGCCGTCAGCAAGCCCCTCGGGCTTTGGGGCCAACAAGCACTACAAGGACGAGCTCGACTACGAGATGGTCGTGGGCGAGGCCCTGCGTGAGGAGTACCTGGCGATCATCGACGCGGGCTTAGTGCTGCAGGTCGACGACCCATGGCTCATCGAGATCCTCAGCGACGACGGCCACTCGTCGGAGGCAGATCGTGACCGAGCCGCGCATCACCACATCGAGGCAATCAACCACTCCCTGCGCGAGATTCCGACTGACCTGATCCGCCTGCACACCTGCTACGGCCTCAACCATGGCCCGCGCACCAACGACATCGCCTTCCGCGACGTTGCTCCTTACATGCTCCTCGTGAACGCGGGGGCCTACTCCTTCGAGGTGGCCAATCCACGCCACATGCATGAGTGGAAGATTTGGAAGGACATCTCCCTGCCCGACGACAAGGTGCTCATCCCCGGCCTGCTCGGCCACGCGCAGAACTACGTGGAACACCCCGAGCTCATCGCCGACATGATCTGTCAGTACGCGTCAGTTGTCGGCAAGGAGCGCGTGATCGCAGGCGCGGACTGCGGATACTCGTCACGCGCCTCCTACCAGCCCGAGGTGCACCCCTCGGTGGTCGTCGAGAAGTTCAAGGCACTCGCCCAGGGTGCGGCCATCGCTAGCGAGCGACTCTGGTAGGGCAGGGGGCCCTGAACACCCGCGAGGGTGGGTGGCCGTGCTCGATATCAGGCGGTGGCGGTCACCGCGGGCTGGAGGCAGTTGAGGTCAGGGCCGCCGAGGACCCCCAGAGGCGCCCAGCCGTACTCCATCGTGCGACGGTTGACCTGCCATACCGGACGGTTCAAGCTCCACGTCTCATTCCAGGAGCCCCAGCTGAAGCCGGCGAGGCTCGGCAGTGATGTCAGGGGCGGACCTGCCTCGTTCACGGTGAGGCTGCCGTCGACGGGAGAAGGCGTGAAGTTGGTGGAGGTGCCACCCGTGCAGTGGGTGACCTAGGTGCCGGCGGTTGATACACCACTCAAGGGCAGGCTGTCGTTGGCGCCGCAGCACCCCTAATCGAAGGCGCTGCTCTCGGTGGTGCCGGAAATCGAGGGCTAGGAAGAGATCGTGCTGGCCGGCGAGCCGCCCGACCCCACGCGCATCCCCGCGGGCTACCGCGCGACGAACCGCGTCCCACACCTCGGGAGCCCGCTGCCACTCGTCGAGCAGGCGTGGGGTCGCACCCTCAAGGACGAGGAAGGGGTCGATCGAGACGGTCTCGCGGGATGTTGGGTCGACATCGAAAGGCACTGAACTCGACGCGCTTCTCAGTGCCGTATCGGTCTTGCCGCATGCCTTGGGTCCCTCAAGCACGACGGCGCCGGCTGTGGCGAGGGCCTCCGCGAGCTGGTCATCCACGATGCGAGGCAAGTACGACACGGACCTACTGACGTGCATGGAGGATCATCCGGTCAAGCAGAAAGAGGGAAGAATGCAGAGGTTTTAGGGAGAAAAGTGCAGTAAATATAGGGGGAAGAACGCAGACGCCGGAGGGCTGCTGCAGGCTCCGGACCCCACGACGCTGAAGGCCCCCGTCCGCATCTCTCCGGACAGGGGCCTTCAGTACGACAACTACGCCTTCTTGGTCTCCCAGAAGATCGCGGCGATCTCGTCGATCTTGCCGAGCAGCGAGTCGGCAACAGCGACGTCGGTGGTGCCCTTGGTGCCGCCGGCACCGGCGAGCTTGGTGGCCTCGTTGAACAGACCGTTCAGGTTGGGGTACGCCTCGAAGTGGGGCGCCTTGAAGTAGTCGGTCCACAGCACCCAGAGGTGCTCCTTGACCATGTTCGAGCGCTGCTCCTTGATGGCGATGGAGCGAGCCTTGAACTCGGGGTCGTCAGACGCGTGGTACTTGACCATGCACGCCTTGACTGACTCGGCCTCGATCTTGGCCTGGGCGGGGTCGTACACGCCGCAGGGCAGGTCGCAGTGGGCGTGCACGGTGGTGATCGGAGCGAAGATCGAACGCATATGTCCTCCAGGACAGGTCGGAATTGGGTACAGCCTAGCGAGGATGCGCTGGCGGTGCAGCGGGAGTACGTCGCTCACAGGAGGGGGTTCAGGACCGAGACGGGGAACCGCGCGAAGTCGGAGTCAGCGGTGACGATGGTGAGGCCGTGCTCGATGGCGATCGCAGCAAGCATGGCGTCCGGCACGAGGTTCCCCGTGGCTCCCGGCGCGGTCATGAGCTCGCCGAGAATGCTCATGGTGTTCGGACTGATCGGCGGCACCCACACGGGGCTAGCCGCCAGCCAGTCGTCGACGAACCCCCACGCCTCAGTTGCCGTGAGCGGGTTGGGGGCGATGCGCGGATGGGTGCTGATCCGCAGGAAGGCGCCGATCGACTGCCAGGGAATCGCCACTCGACGCGGTGCGTTGAGCGCCCCCTCGAGCCAGCTACTGCACGCGGAATGCTGCGGCGAGGCGGAGTCGACCGCGTACAGCAGGATGTTGGCGTCGAGTAGCACGCCTATGACTCATCGAGGGCGTCGAGCACGTCGCCGATGTTGCTGACGTCGACCCTGATGCCGAGGTCGGCCGAGCGCTGGTGAAAGCGAGCCCGAGAGCTGGGCCGCGCCAAGCCTTCCCGCACTGCTTGGTTGACCGCCTCGCTGAGCGTGAGAGATCGCTCCGAGCGCAGCGCAGTGAGGGCCGCCGCGACGTCGTCGTCGAGGTTGACGGTAGTTCGCATGAGTATAGTTTACATCGTGATGCAGAAGAACCTGCATCACGATGCTGTCCGGCCGACCAGCGGCGCGAACCTACTTCCGTCAGATGCCGTAGAAGTTCCGGGCGCCGGCCATCATGACGTCGAACTCCTCGTAGTTCGGCGTCTCCGGCGTGGCACCCTCGATGAAGGTGCCGCCCACAACGCCGACGTCATTGGGACCGGAGTCCAGCAGGCGCTTGGGCATGAAGTAGAAGGAGCGCTTCACCTTCTGGCTCGACTGTGTCTTCGCTTCGTCGAAGTACACGAGGATCATGTACTTCAGATCGGCCGGCGCCTGATCCTTGAGCATGATCAAGTGTCCCTGCACGGAGACCATGTTGGCGTCATCATCAAGTTCGGCGGCGCCCAGGCCCGTGCAGTCGAACACGACCTTCGAGCCCAGCGCGGTGAGGTCGGTGACCTTCCCCTTCTCGATGCGCACCTTGGGCTTGAGGTAGTCGGTGAGCTCCTTCATGAAGCCGGCCGTGTCGATGAAGATGCCGTCGTCGTAGGCCACCATCGGTCGGGTGGTGCCGTTGCCGAAGTCGAGCACCACGTCCTTGGCCGGCTGCATCACCTGGCCCACGTACGGCTCCAGCCCGGACTCCTCGCGGTTCTCGAAGTACGTGGGGACGATCACGGCGCCCTCCTTGAAGTCCTTCTGTGTGCCGTCAGCGACCGACGCGAAGAACTTGTAGGCGTCGATGCCGATCTTGTCGATCACCTTCTGCAGTTCGGGGTCGTTGTCCATCGACACGGGCGCGAGAAGACCGGCCGCGTTGTGGGATGTGAGGTTGTCGAATGACTCTGCCTTGATGGTGATGTTCGTGTAGCCGCGCTGCACGAGCTCGTAGGCGGTGAACAGGCCGATGGTGCCGGCGCCCACCACCGTGATGGGCGTGTCCTTCGGCAGACCCGTGCCTTCGGGGGAGGCTTCGAGGAGGTCGACGACATACTGCGCGGAGCCCGGCGCCAGGGTCCAGCCGCTGCCGCCGTGCCCGTAGTTGTGGGCGATGATCGTGGACCCCTCTATCTCGACGCTGAGGTTGGGCGAGCCCTTCCGCAGCGGTCGGTAGCAGAGGGTGCGCTTGCCCAGCTGAGCCTTGTCGAGCTTGGGAGGGGCGACGCGGCGCACGTCGAGAGCGCCCGTCGCCGCCGTGGATCCCGACGGTGAGGCGCTCGGCGCAACGTTGGGGGAGGGACTGCAGGCCGCGAGCGTCGCCGCTCCTGTCGTGGCCGCGATTGCGGTGAGGAATCCGCGGCGCGAGAGCGAGAGTCCGCTTCCCGCGGGCCCCTTCTGGGCGCTGCCGGGCGGGGGCTCGGGTAGTTCCATCGTGTCTCCATCACGTCTGTGGTCGATACCGACACCGCGTGGTGTCGACGAAAACCATAGACGGTGACCGATCGCATCAGCGAGCGATACGGGCTCTTCCGACTACCCGGCTACGCCGCCGTCATGCCCCCGTCGACGAAGACGGCCGACCCGGTCGGCGAGTACGACAGAACATTATCGAATCTGATAATCTGTCACCATGCCGTCGAAGCGTCCGACGGGTGGGCTACATCGGTTCGTGCTTCTCGACCGCCGATGACCATCATGGGTTCCCTCGGTGGAGTCGAGGCGGGCTTGCGTCAGTTGCGGCGTAGCCGGCCGCTTGAGACCTGCACGGTTGACATCGCCCCTGACCTGGAGGTGACCGCACCCACCGTGGAGGAGACGCTGCGCATCAAGGCGTACCTGATCCTGCAGCGAAACCAGGTGCGCGACTACCTCGACGTTGTGACGCTCTCCGCGCACATGGGTGCAGACTCTGCGGTTGCGGTGCTACGTGACATTGATGACTTCTACGTCGATCGCTCGGGTGAACGCGGGTCTGTGCTCACCTCTCTGGTGCTCCAGCTCGCCGAACCCTCCCCGCGCGATGTCACCGTCACTCGCGAACTCGCGCGCTACAAGGGCCTCAACCCTCGCTGGCACGAGTGGAGTTCCGTTGTCGGAGCCTGCCGCGATCTGGCCCTTCGCCTCGCGGACGGTGCGTCATGACGCTCACCTTTCGCAACGTCGACGCCACGCCGTCGGATCCGGTTCGCACCTGGCCCTTTGAGGCGCTAGTGACAGCTCTCGAGCGCGGTCTCGTGGCCGACTGGCAGCCGATCTTCGCGGAGATCAAAGCTCGACCTTGGGGTTCTGTGGCCCGCAGCGTTGAGAGCTATCTGTCATACGCCGAGTCCATGGGAATAGTCCCGCTGATGACCCTGGCCATCGAGCGCGCCCGCGAGTCGGCGGAGCGCGATGAACGCGGAGAGGTGGCCAGCCGAGTGCGTGGAGCCATCGCGCGCTCGGGTCGCACCGCAGCCGAATTCGCGCGCGAGGCAGGAACGTCGCCCTCGCGGCTGAGTACCTACGCGTCAGGAAAGGTCACTCCCTCGGCGGCGCTCCTGCTGCGCATCGAGCGGGTGGCCGACCTAGCTCAGTAATCAGGCAGGCGTCACGCCGCCGTCATGCCCCCGTCGACGACCATCGCCGAGCCGGTCATGAAGCGCGACTCGTCGCTGGCCAGGAACACCGCTGCCCACGCGATCTCGCTCGGCCGGCCCTCGCGCCCGATGGGCTGCCAGTCGGGCAGGGTCGACCGCACGAGGTCGATGCCGCCCATGGCCTCGGCGTGCGGAAGGTTGATGGGGGTGTCGACCCAGCCGGGGCAGATGCAGTTGCATCGGATACCCTGCGCCGCGAAGTCGAGCGCCACCGACTTGCTGAGCATGAGCACCGCGCCCTTGCTGGCGATGTAGCTCGAGAGCACACGTTCGGCCACGAGGCTGTTGACCGAGCCAATGTTGATGATCGACCCTCCGCCGGCAGCGAGCATCGCTGGAATGGCGTATTTGCAGCCCGCGTACACTCCCCGCACGTTCACGGCCATCGTGCGCTCGTAGTCGTCCCAGCTGGTGTCGACCACGGTGCCCGGAATTGAGATGGCGGCGTTGTTCACCATGGTGGTGAGTGAGCCGAACTCGGCCGTCGCCCGATGCACCAGCGCCTCGACCTGCTCGGGGTCGGACACGTCGGCCCGCTGCACCAGCATGAGCGCGGGGTCGGTGCAGTCGTCGCGGGTGGCGACTAGTCCGACCTCGTTGAGGTCGACGGCAATCACCTGGGCACCCTCGTCGACAAAAGCCTGGGCGATGGCGCGGCCGATGCCGCTGCCTGCCCCGGTCACGATCGCTGTCTTGCCCGTCAGTCGCTCGGCCATAGTGGTACTCCCTTGAGGTGGTCGTCTGAGACCATGCAGTCAATCGCATCAGGAGGCCCAATGTCCGCTCGACTCGAACCCACGCTCCGCGGATGGGGCCGAGTACTTGTCGAGGGCAACTCCATGCTGCCCACCCTGCGGTCGGGCGACCGCTGCCTAGTGCGCTGGGGTGCGCCCCCCCGCTTGGGCGACGTCGTGGTGGCGCGCCGACCCGACCGACCCGACCGACCCGACCTTCTCGTGATCAAGCGACTCACCGCCCGCGAGGCTGACGGCGCGTGGCTCGAGGGCGATAACCGCGACGGTTCGCACGACTCGTGGGTGTTCGGCGCCGTGGCGGAGGTAGACCTACTCGGCGTGGTGCGCATGCGGTACCGCCCTCGACCGAGCCGTATTGCACGAGCGGTGGGACACTGTTGAGTAGCCCAGCAGGGCTGTCCCCAAGAATGGAGCTTTCCGTGCCCAGCCAGCCGATTGACCCCTCGAGCTTCGACACCGACCCCGCCTTCCCGCTGCACCGCGGCGGAAAGATTGAGGTACGGCCGGCAGTTCGAATCCGTGATGTGGCGGGGCTGTCACTGGCCTACACCCCGGGGGTTGCACGTGTGTCGGAGGCAATCGCCGCCGACCCGTCGCTGGCCTACGACTTCACGTGGAAGGGCAATACGGTGCTTGTCGTTACCGACGGCACCGCCGTGCTGGGGCTCGGCGACATCGGCCCGCTCGCCGCATTGCCGGTCATGGAGGGTAAGGCGCTGCTGTTCAAGGAATTCGGCGGAGTCGACGCTGTGCCGATCTGCCTCGACACTAAGGACGTCGAGGAGATCATTGACACTGTGGTGCGCATCGCCCCGGCCTACGGCGGCGTGAACCTCGAGGACATCAGCGCTCCCCGCTGCTTCGAGATTGAGCGCCGACTGCAGGAGCGGCTCGACATCCCGATCTTCCACGACGACCAGCACGGCACGGCGGTGGTGGTGCTCGCCGCGCTCATCAACGCGGCGCGCGTCACCGGGCGTTCGCTGGGCGACCTGCGCGTGGTGATGTCGGGCGCCGGTGCGGCCGGCGTCGCCGTGTCATCGATGCTGCTCGACGCCGGCATCGGCGACATCGCGATTGCCGACACCCAGGGCATCATCCACCACAGCCGGGCCGACCTCACCGATGTGAAGCAGTTGTTGGCCGAGCGGAGCAATCTGGGCGAGTTGACCGGCACGATGGTTGAGGCGCTCGCGGGTGCCGACGTGTTCATCGGGCTCTCGTCCGGACGGGTGCCTGACGAGGCGGTGGCCTCGATGGCCCCTAACTCGATCGTGTTTGCTCTAGCCAATCCCGTGCCCGAGGTTCACCCCGACGTGGCGCGGCGCACCGCTGCGGTGGTGGCCACCGGTCGTAGCGACTTCCCCAACCAGATCAACAATGTGCTGGCCTTTCCGGGCATCTTCCGCGGTGCGCTCGACGTTCGTGCCACGCGGATCACCGAGGGCATGAAGCTGGCGGCGGCGAAGGCTCTGGCCGACATGGTGGGCGACGCGCTGAGCCCCGACCACATCATTCCGAGCGTGTTCGACCGTCGGGTCGGCCTCGAGGTTGCGTCGGCCGTGGCGGCACAGGCGCGTGTCGACGGCGTCGCGCGCCTCTAGCCGGTTGCGCCCACCTGGGCTCGCAGCTCGACGAGAAACGCGTCGACGTCGGACTCGGTGGTGTCCCAGGCGCACATCCAGCGCACCTGATTGAGGGCCTCGTTCCACACGTAGAACGGGCTCACACCCTGAAGGGGCTCGATCGCTGCTCGAGGCACGATGGGGAACAGGCCGTTGGACTGAACCGGGAGCACCAGGTCGATGCCCGGCAGGTCGCGCACTCCGGCGACAAATCGCTGGGCCATGGCGTTGGCGTTGGAAGCGTTGCGGTGCCACAGGTCACCCTCGAGCAGGGCGACGAACTGTGCCGAGAAGAAGCGCATCTTGCTCGCGAGCTGCATCGAGTTCTTGCGCGCGAAGCCGAGGAAGTCTCCCAAGCCGGGGTTCAGAACGACCACGGCCTCGGCCGCGAGCGCGCCGTTTTTGGTGCCCCCGTACGACAGGATGTCGACGCCGACGTCGGTGGTGAAGGCGCGCAGGGGCAGCTGGAGTCCGACGGCCGCGTTGCTGATGCGTGCACCGTCGAGGTGCAGATACATGTCGAGCGAATGTGCGACTTCGGCGAGGGCTCCGATCTCGTCGGCGGTGTATACGGTACCCATCTCGGTCGACTGCGTGATGGAGACCACCCTCGGCTGGGAGTGGTGAACCACGCCGACCCCGAAGTGCACCGACCGCACGAGGTCGGGGGTGAGCTTGCCGTCGGGCGTGGCCACGTCAATCAGCTTGACTCCGAGCAGGTGCTCAGGCGCACCGCCCTCGTCGACATTGATGTGCGCGCTGGAGGCGCAGATCACGGCATCCCAGGGGCGAAGCAGCACCTGGAGGCCCACGACGTTGGCGCCGGTGCCGTTGAACATGGGAAACATCTCGGCCTGGTCGCCGAAGTGGTCGCGGAAGAGGCCCTGAGCGCGGGCTGTCCACTCGTCGTCACCGTAGGCGCGGGCATGGTCGGTGTTGGCGGCAGCAATGGCCTCCAGCACCTCGGGGTGAACGCCGGCGTAGTTGTCGCTGGCGAAACCGCGCACTACCCCGCTCCGATGAGCCGTACGTGCTGGCCGTTCATGGTGGAGGCGGCATCACTGCAGACATAGACCATCGTGTCGGCAATGTGCTCGGCCGTGGTGGCGCGTGACCAGTCTTTGTCGGGCTCAGCCTCGCGCATGGCGGGCGTGGCAATCGCGTTCACCACGATGATGTTGGCGGTGGCCGAGGTTGACTTGAAGCGGTCGGCCAGGGCGAGCACCGCGGCGTCGGACCCCGCCTTGGAAATCGAGTATGCCGCATTCTGGCCGCTGGGCTTCGCCGCGATGGGGGCGGAGATGGTGAGGAACCGGCCGTGCGGAGAGGCCATCAGTGCGGTGGCCGCGGCTCGGGTGACGTTGACGGTGGTACGGATACCAAGGTCGATCAACAGGTCAAAGTTCTCGAGGGGCTCGCTTTCGAAGGCCACACCCCCGCGGTAGCCGCCGACGAGGTGCCAGACGCCGTCGAGGCCGCCCTCGGTGTCGACCAGCGTTTCGACGGCCGTGGCGACGGCGTTGGCGTCGAGCAGGTCGACGTCGTAGCGATCCCAGGGCGTGACCCTCGCGCCGGCTGCCCGTGCTGCCGCGATGGCCGTGGGGCCAAGGCCACCTGCGGCTCCGGTGACGAGGAGGTGTCGCCCGGCGAGAGGGGTGCTGAGTGAGTTCGGTGAGTAATCGGTCATGCGCCAATCATGCCGTCACTGCCTGTGGACAGCGCGGTGGGACCGCCGGAGTTTTCGGGCATGATGCGCACTGGCCCAGTGAGATGTTCGCGGAGGGGTTTCACGAGCACAGCACGAGCCTCCCCGGGGGATACGTGTCTTCCCACACTGAGGCAGACAATCAGAATTTCAGAATTTCAGAAAATCTGCCCTCGCACTATCAACCATGTCACTCCCGGGGTGCGTCACCCCACCATCGTGAGGAGGAAGCTCGTGTCAGTCCACGTCACGGTCCGTGCGCGCGGAGCAATCGTTCTCCCCATCGAACTGCGACGGCGCCTCGGGCTCGAGGAGCCGGGGGCCGTGCTGGAGGTACGTGAGCGCCACGACGGCGTGATCGAACTCTGGCCGGTTGAACTCGCGACACGAGCCGAGGCGGCTGCGCGTGACGCCGAACGTGCCGAACCCGGAAGTTGGGAGTCGTTGGCCCCGCATGAGCGCAGGTTCATCGAGAGGCTCTTCACCCCCCTCAACCTCTTCGAGCGCTTCGAGGGTGAGTCGGACGACGAGTACGGCAGGAGGTGGACCATGGTGCGCATGCCCCTGGCGCAGGAGCTGTATCAGGGCGATCAGGCCCGATGTCGGCAGGCGAACGCCGACCGGGCCCGTCTGGTCGAACGGCTGCGGGAGCACGGACTACTTCCACCCGCTAGCGTGTCTCCATGTTTGCCGTGAGCGCTGCCAGCATCAATGCCGACAATCCCCTTGAGGGCCTTGTGCTTGGAGAGCACGACGACCCCGAACCCCCCGAGGACTGGGCGGTTGTCACCGTGCGAGCTGCGGCCCTCAATCATCACGACCTGTGGACCCTCAAGGGCGTGGGCATCAAGGCTGAGCAGCTGCCGATGATTTTGGGCTGTGACGCGGCAGGTGTGGCCGACGACGGCACCGAGGTCATCGTGCACGCCGTCATCGGCGATCCGGCCGCAGGTGGGGGTGATGAGACCCTCGACCCACGGCGCTCGCTGCTCTCGGAGGTGCACAACGGCACCCTCGCCGAGAAGGTCATGGTGCCGCGTCGCAACCTCATTCCTAAGCCTGCTGTTCTCGGCTGGCAGGAGGCGGCCTGCCTGCCCACCGCCTGGCTCACGGCCTACCGCATGCTCACCACGCGCGGTCAGCTCACCCCCGGCCAGACCGTGCTCGTGCAGGGGGCGGGGGGCGGGGTGGCCACCGCCGCCATTGTGCTTGCCCAAGCCCTCGGCGCCCGAGTATGGGCGACCAGCCGTGACGAGGCTAAGCGTGAACGGGCCAAGGAAATCGGCGCGCACGACGCCTTCGAGCCGGGCACTCGCCTTCCCGAGCGGTGCGATCTGGTGATCGAGACGGTGGGCGCGGCCACGTGGGATCACTCGCTCAAGTCGCTGCGACCCGGAGGGCGGGTGGTGGTGTCGGGAGCAACCAGTGGTGCGGCTCCCAGCGCCGACCTCAACCGCGTCTTCTTCCTTCAGCTCAGCGTGATCGGCTCAACGATGGGCACCCGTGACGAACTTGCCGAACTGGTTGACCTGTGCGCCCGGCTCGATGTGCGTCCGCTGATCGACTCGCAGTTCGACCTGCGCGACTCGCGGGCAGCCTTCGAGCGACTCGCCACCGGCGATGCCTTCGGCAAGGTGGTTATCAACGTCTGAGGTCAGTCGTCGTCGCCGAGTCGGGCCAGCCAGGTCGCCAGTCGCTCGACCGGCACCTCGAACTCGGGGTTAAGGTCGACGAACTCGGTGAGGCGGTCGCCCAGCCACGCGAGAGTGACCTCCTCCTCACCGCGCCGTGCGACGAGTTCCTCGATTCCTCGATCCGTGAAGTACATGGCAACTCCTACTCGAAGGCCGCGTGCACGAGACGCTCCTGCTCCTCCTCGTGCCGCTGGTGGCTTCCCACCGCGGGCGACGACGAGGCCGGGCGGGTAATCGGAACGAGCGCGCGCCCAATGACCTGCGGCAGATTCATGGCCATGAACGACCAGGCGCCCTGGTTGGCCGGCTCCTCCTGAACCCAGCGAACCTCCTCGGCACCGACGAAGGGCGCGAGGGCGCGCGGCAGTGTGACATGCGGAATGGGGTAGAGCCTCTCGAGCCGCACGATGGCGGTGTCGGTGGCCCCTCGCTTCGCACGCTCGGCGGCAAGGTCGTAGTACACCTTGCCGCTGCAGAGCAGAACGCGGCGTACCGCACTCGGGTCAGCAGTGGTGTCGGCGATTACGGCATCGAAGTGACCCTCGGTGAAGTCGGCGGTCGCTGACTGCGCGGCCTTGAGCCTCAGCATCGACTTGGGTGTGAACACGATGAGGGGTCGTGTAAGAGTCGAGAGCGCCTGCCAGCGCAATAGGTGGAAGAACGATGCGGGGGTGGTGGGCATGGCCACGGTCATGTTGTCCTGTGCACACAGCTGCAGGAAGCGCTCAATGCGCGCCGACGAGTGGTCGGGGCCCTGACCCTCGAACCCGTGCGGCAGCAGCAGCACCAGCGGAGATCGCTGGGCCCACTTTTGCTCGCCACTGCTGATGAACTCGTCGATGATGGTCTGGGCTCCGTCGACGAAGTCGCCGAACTGGGCCTCCCACATCACCAGTGCGTCGGGCCGGGCCACGGAGTATCCGTACTCGAAACCCATAGCCGCGTACTCGCTCAGGGGTGAGTCGAACACGTAGAGCTTGCCGCCGTTCTCGTAGCACTGCTTGAGCGGCTTGTACTGCCAGCCGGTCTTCGCGTCGACAATCACCGCGTGGCGGTGGCCGAAGGTTCCGCGGCGGGTGTCCTGACCCGCGAGGCGCACAGTGCGGCCCTCGGTGAGCAGCGATCCGATGGCGAGTGCCTCGCCCATTCCCCAGTCGATGGTGTCGTTCTCGACCATTTCGGCCCGTCGGGCCAGCTGCGGGGCGAGCCTGGGGTGCACGGTGAAACCCTCGGGCATCTGCAGCTGGCTGTTCACCACGCGGTCGACCACCTCGCGCGTGATCGACGTTTCAACCTCGAAGGCCGGTGTCTGTGGGGCCAGCGTCTGCTGGCCGGTGCGAACCACCTCACTGGAGGTCTCGTCGGACTCGACGTCCTCGTGGGTCTCCTGGAACACGCGCTCAAGCTGGTCGCGGTAGTCGCGCAGCGCCGCCTCGGCCTCCTCAACCGAGATGTCGCCACGGCCGATGAGGTTCTCGGTGTAGATCTTGCGCACTGAGCGCTTCTGATCGATGAGCTGGTACATCGTCGGCTGGGTGAGCGAGGGGTCGTCTGCCTCGTTGTGGCCGCGCCGGCGGTAGCACACGAGGTCGATCGCGACATCCTTGTGGAACTGCTGGCGAAACTCGAAGGCGAGCAGCGCCACGTAAACGCACGCCTCGGGATCGTCTCCGTTCACGTGGAAGATCGGCGCCTGAATGATGCGCGCGGGGTCGGTGCAGTAGGTGGTGGAGCGGCTGTAGCGGGGGGAGGTGGTGAAGCCCACCTGGTTGTTCACGATGAGGTGGATCGTGCCGCCCGTTCGGTACCCGCGCAGCTGTGAGAGCTGAAGGGTCTCGACCACCACGCCCTGTCCGGCGAAGGCGGCGTCGCCGTGCATCAGCACGGGCAGCACCGAAAACGTGTCGCGCGGCAACAGGTCCTGGCGCGCGCGCACGATTCCCTCGAGCACCGGGTTGACCGCCTCGAGGTGCGACGGGTTTGCCGCGAGGTAGACGTCGACCGAGGTGCCGTGCTGGCTGGTGAATGTGCCCTGAGTGCCGAGGTGGTACTTCACGTCACCTGACCCCTGCACCGACTCCTCGCCGTACTCGCCCTCGAACTCGCGGAAGATCTGGCCGTACGACTTGCCCGCGATGTTGGCCAGCACGTTGAGCCGACCGCGGTGCGGCATTCCGATGCACACCTCGTTGAGCTCGGCGTCGGCCGAGGCGGTGAGCACGGCGTCGAGGAGCGGGATGGTCGACTCGCCACCCTCGAGGGAGAAGCGCTTCTGCCCCACGTACTTGGTCTGCAGAAATGTCTCGAAGGCCTCGGCGGCATTGAGCGTGCGCAGGATGCGCAGTTGCTCCTCGCGCGGGGGCTTGCTGTGGCGCACCTCGATGCGCTCCTGCAGCCACGCGCGCTGGTCGGGGTCCTGAATGTGCATGTACTCGACGCCCACGGTGCGGCAGTACGAGTCGCGCAGCACGCCGAGAATTTCGCGCAGCTTCATCCAGCGCTTGCCGCCAAACCCGCCGGTTGCGAACTCGCGATCGAGGTCCCACAGTGTGAGCCCGTGCGACTCGATTTCGAGGTCGGGGTGCGTGCGCTGCAGGTACTCGAGGGGGTCGATATCGGCCATGAGGTGGCCGCGCACCCGGTAGGCGTGGATGAGTTCCTGAACGCGCGCAGTCTTGCTCAGCTCATCGTCGTGTGTGGTAGCGATGTCGCCGGCCCACTGGATGGGCTTGTAGGGGATACGAAGCGATCGGAAGATGTCCTCGTAGAAGCCGTCGTCGCCCAGTAGCAGGCCGTGGATGAGTCGGAGGAAGTCGCCGCTTTGCGCGCCCTGGATGATGCGGTGGTCGTAGGTCGACGTCAGCGTGATGGTCTTACTGATGCCCTGGCGCGCGATGGTCTCGGGTGACGCGCCCTGCCACTCGGCCGGGTACTCGAGCGCTCCGACGCCCACAATGGCGCCCTGACCGGCCATCAGTCGTGGCACGGAGTGCACGGTTCCGATGGTGCCCGGGTTGGTGAGACTGATCGTGGTGCCCGCGAAGTCGTCGACCACGAGCTTGCCGCCGCGAGCCTTACGCACGAGATCGTCGTAGGTGGCCCAGAAGGTCGCGAAGTCCATGGTGCCCGCGCCCTTGATGCTGGGCACGAGGAGCTGGCGGGTTCCGTCGGGCTTGGCCAGGTCGATCGCTAGGCCGAGGTTGACCTGCTCGTTTTTGAGCATGGCCGGCTTGCCGTCGACCTCGGCGTAGGCCCAGTTCATCTCGGGAATCGTGGCGAGTGCCCGCACCACGGCGTAGCCGATGAGGTGGGTGAAGCTGACCTTGCCCCCACGCGAGCGCACGAGGTGGTTGTTGATCACGATGCGGTTATCGATGAGCAGCTTGGCGGGGACCGCACGCACGCTGGTCGCCGTAGGGACTGAGAGCGAGGCCTCCATGTTGATCACGACGCGTGCGGCGGGGCCCTTCAGGGGCGTCGGCGCGACCGTGGTGGGGGGGCTGGGGCTCGGGGGCACGGCAGCAGTCACGGGTGTGGCGGGAACTGCGGGAACTGCGGGAACAGCTGCAGGAACGTCGGAAACCGCAGGCAGGTCGGGCAGGTCGGGAAGGGCCTGCATCGCTGCCGCACCGTGCTCGGTGGGCTGGTAGTCGGCGAAAAACTCCCACCAGGCGGGGTCGACGGTCGCGGGGTCGGCGAGATACTGCTGGTAGATCTCGTCGACCAGCCACTCGTTGGTGCCGAAGGCGCTGGGCAGGGGGGTGTCCGACAGCACGATGGTGCCTCTCACTCGCGGGGGCCGACGAATTGGGCGACGATTCACGTCGTAGTTCCTCAGGTTATCGGGCGGGAGGCCGATCGCCACTGCCCGCGGAAGTGCGCTAGATCACGTCGCCGAGAAGCGAGTGCTCCGGCGGGCGGCTAGCCTGTGCCCATGCGTGCAATTCAGGTCAGTCGCTTTGGCGGCCCCGAGGTACTCGAGCTCGTCGAACTGCCCGATCCGGTGCCGATCCCAGGCCTTGAGGTGCTCACAGTGAGTGCTGCGGGGGTCAACTTCGCCGACACGCACGCGGCCGAAAACTCCTACCTCACCGAG